>Ga0208795_1000639_pt1 | contig 16876 bp, 15 predicted proteins | sample CB_VirMetaG_6_FD_184541 | JGI IMG/M metagenome (GOLD analysis project Ga0208795, IMG submission 184541) | Freshwater to marine saline gradient viral communities from Chesapeake Bay - CB_1508_2 Viral MetaG (SPAdes) (version 4) | ecosystem: Environmental > Aquatic > Marine > Coastal | place: USA... | reverse complement strand
AAAACCGATTGATGTATTTAGGAAAGTATTTAGTAGATTTGTCATAATAACCTCCGTGTTAGACAGTTAGTTTATGGGTCCTTCCTAAAGCAACCCACCGTTAATATAGTAATAATTTAAATTAATTCAAGAATAAATTAAATAATCCCGTTAGTGTCAGGATTGTTGTAAATGCGCCGCCGATAATCCAATATAAAAGACGATCTGTTTTCTTTTCAATGTCTTCTATTTTAGAATTTACTTTTTCAATATCTCTATGTAAATGATTGATGTCTTTTTTCACGCCTTCTATGTGTCCATATAATGCCATTAAATGTTCCCCTGTATCTTCTGGATGTTTGCCGTTAGCCATTAGAATTCAACCCCCGCTGAATAAAAAACCCAATAGTTTGATACTATCTGACCGCCCAAATAAATCATTATACTAAACCTCTTGATCTTAATCTAATTTGTTTTTCTTCTTCTGATAATAACGCATTTTCTGTTGCAGTCAAACCTTGATTCATGACCCCTGAAGCCGGAAGCGCTGCAGTCTGTACCACTTGTTGATTAGGCATTGGTGTAGGTGGTAATGGTTTTTGTGGAGCTTTACTAAATAAATCTTGTCCAGGTAATGCAAATCTTTTTGGTATAGATTTAATAGTATCAACTGCTTTTTCTAATGCTCTACCAACAAATCCTCTTTCAGGAATCGGATTACCATTTTCATCATATTCAAGTGTTCCATTTTCTTTTAATTTATATGATTCTCTTTCAGGATAATAACCACCTTCAGTCTGTTTTGTTTCTGGATTGTATATTTCCTTAAAGAATTTTTTACCATCATATTTATCTATTACGCTATCTAATTTTGTTTCTGGAAATAAAAAATTACTATTTGTGAAGTAATTATACGTAGGAGAGTCTTCTGAATATTTACTCATTGCTGCCTTTACTTCTTCTATTTTTCTTTCAAATCTAGGTAATGAATAATTAACAGGAGTAAATTCTCCATCCATTAAGTTACTAACTAATTTTTTATTTAAACCAGTTGATTCTAAAATTTCTTCAATTTTATTTTTACTTAAATCTAATAATTGTAAATCTTTTATTGTAATATACATATCTTTTTGAAGTCTAAATGCTTCATCTTGCATCTGTTCAAAAGTATTAACTATATCAGTAGGTGTTTTGTTAACAAAATTTTTAGAAGTATAAAAATTTTCTTTTTCATCAACTGCTCTAAGTAATCTATTTAAAGTAGAAGCAGCATAAGTTAAATCTTTTTTAGCATCAATATTAATAATTCTAACTCCAGCAAATAATGCCAACAATTCATCTCTTAAATTTATAGGTTTACCTCCTCCAGCTAAATCTTTTTCTAGTGCATTTTTAATTTTAGAACCACTAACAAAAGCACCTGGTTGAATACCATCTAAAACATGTTTGAATGATTTATAAAATTTAGCAGTTAAATCATCTGATTCTGTATAAATAGAACCACCTTCTTTTTTCTTACCTGCTCTAGTGGTTACATCTATAAATCTATCATAACCTAGAGGCTCTGATACAAATGGTGATAGAAACGTAAACACGGGTCCACCTTCAGAAAACATCATATCCATTACAAATGCTTCTGTTTCTTGTGGATTTAAATCTTGTTGCTCTGCTTTTGCCATTGCAGCAGAAAAAGGAGCCCATAAACTATCGTACGGACTAAAGTAAGAAAAATTTATAGCTTTACTTTCACCATTTTTCCATTCTTTAATTGCAAGTAAGTTAGAGTTTTTGTTCCATGGAGCTGCACCTGATCTTTTATATGCATCCCATTGTGCACTTGTTGTATTAGTTAATACTTGTGTTAATTCTGTTATTCCTTTTCCTAATCCATAACTTGTCATAATGGCACCTATCATTCTTCTAATTCCCATTTGTCTTATAGCGGGATTAGAATGAGACATTTCTCTTAGACCAATAAATAAAGTATTAGCACCTGTTCTTAATATTTCTGCAGGGAAAGATACAAAGTTTCCTATTGGTGTAACTCTAAGAGCCTGTATAATTGGAGGTACTTTACTATACGTTGGATAAGTATTTCTTAATAAATAAGCAGATGCTTCATCTAAAGCATCATCAAATGTTTTTTTAGTTCCGGTTAATGAATTATTTAAATTAAATTTAGTTCCTGTCATATGTTTCCACCATTCAGCAACTTCGTCTATATTTTTAAAAGCCATTGACAATTGTGATTTACCATATTCATAACCATAATGTTTCCATAAGTTATCACCACCTGAATATAGTTTTGTAACTTTATCTGTTGGAGCCATTTTAAATAATTTATCCATTAATTTATCTGTCGTATTTATTTGATTTTTTTTAATTCCATCCATAATTGCTTTTAACTCAGATGCTACAACGTTTTCATCCCATACACCAAGTCGAACTAATTTTTCCACATATTCATTAAATTCAGTTTCATCTATATTTCTTTTTCCAGCTTTGAAAATATCATCTAATGTAATTTTCATTGCATTTGTTACACTAGCGTTGTGTCCAATATGTCCTTGCATTAAAGCAAAAAACGCAGCTGAAGTTACGTTTCTAACTTGAGTTTGAGGTGAGTAAAGAGTTTTACCCATTTGAACAAGTGATTTTCCACCTATGACAGCTCTCCAAATTGAATTTAACATAAGTTTATTGAAACCTTGAGCTTCACCACTAAAAGCTTGCACATATTCTGGAAGAGCAAATTTACCTTTTAAACTTGATTCCATATCACCTAATCTTGAAACTTTTGTAATCTCTTGTGCAGCAGATTTACCTGCAGCAAGTGCATCATCATATGAATTAAATATCCATCCATTTTTTAAACCAGATGCAGCTATTTTATCTGCAGCTCTTTTATTTGCCATAGTTGCTATCATTTCACCAGTTGTATTCATTATGGATGCTTTTAAATTTTTTTCTTTACCAAGAAGTTTTTGAACTACTTGTGGTAATTCTTCTCCTGTTTGTAAAAATTTATATTTATCACTTCTTAATAGTTTAGTCCCAATTTCCCTTAACGCTTTAAGAGGAACCATACCTTCTGTTCTCCCAATTCTCAAAATTTCATTGACGCTACTTTCAGCCAATAATTGATATGCTTCTTCTGGTTTTAAATTCGGATGAGCTAATCTCGCTGAATCTTTTAAAGCAGGTGATTTCATTATAATTTTACTTAAAAGATATTCTTTAGCATCATCAAAAACTTGTTTAGGGGGCACCCAGTTTTCGTTTCTAAATGTCTCAAAAGATCTAACTAAATATTTTTTAATATCTTTTACATCTGTATTAACTAATTGTTTTGCAAGTTCACTTGATTTTTCACCTTTAGGTAGTGATTTAATTAATTCAGTTCTTTGTTTTATTAATTGATTTTTTAAATCTTTTGCATATGATTGAAGCTCATCGGGTATAGCAGACAATTTTTTTTGATCTACTAAAAATTCTTCTATTAAATCTAAATAATATTTTTGCAAAGGTTTAGATGTAGTTGCTGTGTTGTATTGATCTTCAAAACCTTTTGCTAATCTATATGCTGTATTTTCTATTCCTTCATAAATTTTATCAAATCTTTTTGCTCTACTTTTAATATATAAATTAGCTGTCTCTGAAATACCTTCAATATCTTTTGGCATTTTTCCATAAGATCTAAATCCAGATAAAAAATTATCAAATTTTTTAAGAGATCTCTCTTTTATATCTGAACTTGTTACATCACCTAATCTCCATTGTTTAAATGGAGGTAATTGATATATACCTCTTCTAGCAATTGCTGAAACAATAAGTGGATTAATAACTTTTGTTAAAGCAAGTTCTCCTCCTTTTTCAAGTACTTTAGCTGTTCCTTTAACAGCAGGTGCAATAGCAGGTCTTGATAATAAATAAGACACGGGTCTGACAACAGTGTTGTCAATTCCTTTAGCTCCTAATTTAGCACTTGTTTTTAAAACAGGTCCAAGAGAATATTTATATCCCAATTGAGTTGCTTTACCTATTAAAGGAAAACCACCTCCAACAATTGTTCCTTCAAAACCATATTTAATTTTATTTCTTAATTCTGCTCCAGCTCTTTCCCTACCAGTTAAACCTTCAGTTTTTTCTGGTTCAAAAAATAAAGAAGGTCTATTGGGTTCAGATGCCAGAAAATCTGTAGCTCCAACAATAGTTGCACCTTCAACTGATCTTGTTGCTACGGTAGCTACTTTTTTTAATTTACCTCCAGTAACTGCATTAGCAGCCTTTCTCATTTTTATAACGGGTTTCAATCTACCTACAATTTTTGTAATTAGTGTCCCTGGAATACCATACTGACTTAATACTTCTGTAGCCTTACCTCTTATTGTAGAAGTATCACCCGGATCTTCTATTTCAGCTATTTCATCTAGTTTTGATAGTAAATCTGTATTAGCAGCTAAATCAGTTCCTGCTAATAATAATGAAGCTGTACTATGTTGAAGGTTATATAAACCTTTATCTAAACCTTTTACAATTTCATCTAATCCAGATATATAATCTTTTTCAGGTAATTGTTTCTGTGCTTTTCTAACTAATGATAAAGGATCTTCTTGTCCTGATAAAGCAGCTGCTATTCTTTGATTGGTACCTCCACCCATTCTAAAGTATAAACTTAATATACTTGTAGGCTCTGGAGCTGCAAAAGTTTTAACAGGTTTTTTAGGTTCTGTTCCTTCTTCAATAGCTTTTAAGATAAATTTTTTAGAGTCCTCTACATCTCTAATGTCTCCAGGAAGAGTTTGTAATTCTATTTCTTGTTCTTTATCTTTTAAAAAACGTTCGTAAGCTGTGGCCATTTTAAGCCTCCGCCGGTAATACTAAATTTACGTTATATTTTTTATTAAAATTATTTACATCTTGCTGTGTTGAAATACTAGCAAAATCATTTAGCGCTTCTGCGCTGTTAGACATAAGAGTTACAATATCATTTGTAATTTCTTGAGGTAATCTTGCTCTTAATTGATCAAAACTAATTGGGTTATCACTTTGAGACATGTTTTGTCCTCCACCTTGTACTTCAGTAGCTGGTGGTGTTCCATCTTGAAATCCAATTCTTCCACCATCTTTTACTTGGTCTCTACTACCCACACCTGTTATTAATTCAGTGTTTATAAATTCACGTAAATCTTCAATTGCATCAATTAATAGTTGTCTATCATCTTCACTTTTATATTTACCGGTTCCAGATTTTCTATCTTCATTTAATAAACTTGTCATAGTATTCTGTAGATACTTTTGACCTGGCTTAGAATTAAAAAAAGCATTAACTAATGCTTCTTGATTAGGATCAGTTTTTTGTAAATTATTTAGTTGTATTTGTTTAGTTTGTAATTCATTTGAAAGTTTATTTTTATCAGCTTCCGTTAAATTTTCATTTTGAAGCTGACTTTTTATATTAGCTATTTCAGGAACAAGTTTACCTATTTCATCTTTAATTGCTAAAGCAGCATAACTTTTACCTGAAGTACCAGATAATGCATCTGCTTTTGCTTCTAATAAAGTAGCAAATGCATCAGATTCTGTTACGTAATCTAATTGTTTTCTCTCTTTTACATCTTTTAATAAATTAGTTATAGGTTCTTTAGCTGCTCCAACTGCAGTTCCAATAATACCTCCAGTAGGTCTAGTTGTTGCTAATGCAGGTCCATATTGCAAAAGAAAAGAAGTTAATGGATCATCTAAACCTGATGGTTCTTTTTGTTTTGGCATTCTTTCTTTGAAAGCAAACATTTCAGCTTCTGTTGGAATTATTTTATTTATATAATCCATAGCAGAATTACCTACTCCATCTGGATTAGAATTACCATGCATTTCTCTATCAACAATACCAGTCATGATACCGTTCATATTATTAGTCGGTCCACCTTTTCTGAACATTGGTCTTTTAAATATTCTACTCATATTAAGTAAATGCTCTGTATACTCCAGCCAATGTAGCACCTGCACCCAAAGCAGTTTGTAAAGGTGTTGGAGATGGTTGTGTTTGAGTCTGAGTTGAACCAGGATAACCAGCGATTAATCCAGTGATTCCTGCACCCAGAGCCTGTGTAGCTTGAAGCGGTTGCATCAATTGTTGCTGTGCTAATTGTTGCTGTGCAGCAAGTTCTGCTTGCGCTTGTGATTGTTGTAAACCACCTAAAGTAGTCAATGCAGAAATTTGTTGACCTGCTAACGCTGGAGCTTGTTGAGCTAATTGTATATTTCTTAAATAATCTTGTTGAGCTAAATTTTGTGCTTGACCAAAACCTTGTTGTAATAATTGTGCTTGTAATGCAGCTCTGTTTCTATCTGATGCTGACATATATTCAGCTCTTTGTACACCTTCTCTACCACCACCAAAAGCTCCTGCACTAATTGCTTGTTGAGCTAATGCAGGTAAACCTTTTTGAGCTTGTACATCAAACTCAGCTAAAGTAGTTCCAATAACATCTTGTTGATATGGAGACATATAAGCTTGATAAGCTGTTGGTCCAGTTAATGCAGCTGCTTGTTGTAGATAAGGTTCATATGCACCAAGGCCTCCTGCTTTACCAAGAGCTTGTTGAGTTAATGCACCAAGACCTGCAGTAAATTGTGGTCCATATACTTGTGATAAATCTGCTTCCTTTAATCCACCAGTTACTTGTTGTAATTGTGTAATAAATGGTTTTGCTGCCGCTTCTATAAATTCAGGTGGTTGTTGAACAACCGTTGATACTTCTGCCATTATACTCTCCCGCCTTTTTCTAATTTTTTCATCATATCGTACATACGTTGTGCGCCTTTATTAACGTTTCCGTCTCCCATTCCTCTTACAGCATCTGCTGTAAATACGAATTCATTATTTGATAACATTGCCGGTATGTCATCTGCCTTTTCTTTTACACCAACTGGAGGAATAAATCCACCTGTTTCTCTAAGGTCTAATTCACTAACACCTGCTGGGTTTTCATTCAATGGTAGGTTCATGATTCCGGATGCATTTATAGCATTTTGTTCTGGAGAACCTAAAGCAAATCCCGCTCTACCACCTGTAGATAAACCACCTCTAGCTAAATCTTGAGTATATTCAGCAGTATCTCTTTCAACTTGTTGTGCTATAGCTGCTTCTTCATCCTCTGCATCAGCAAAAGTTCTTTGATTTCTATATGCATCAGCTAATTTAATTTTTAAAGCTCCAACGTTTCTTGTAATACCTTCAGGATCACCTTCTTGTTCTGCCTGAGTTAATAGTCCACCTAATAAAGAACCACCAGCAAATACTCCTAAAGTTTTGCCTAAAGTTTTTTCTCCACCTAAAGCTGATATTCCAGGTATTGCACCTAATGTTGCAGCAATTCCTTGTTTACCAAACAGTCCTGTCGCTGGACCAAACATAGAGGCTCTACCAAATAAACCACCTCCAAGAGCACCTGGTGCGCCAGGTATACCAAATGCTAAAGCAGATAATCCTAAAGCCTTACCTACATCAGATTTAACTAAATCTTTAACACCACTTACAGCGCTTTTAACACCTTTAGTAACAGATTTAACTAGGCTACCTAGTCCATACATTTGTCTTGGTTGTTGCATACGTGATATTGCCATAATTATATATTTTAAACTAGTTTAAGGCAGGTATATTAACCTGTAATATCGTACTTTATTTGATTTTTTTATCAACGTCAACACGTTTTAAACTCTCTAATAGATCATAAAATCTACCACAATATTGGTGCTCTCCAACGTGTGTAATGTAGTCTAAAGCATAGATAAATACTTTACCTCCCATATCGGTCCATCGTTGACAAAAACCAAAGTCTTCACCAAAATAACGTTTAGTTTCAGGGTCATGTAAAGTGTCAAATAAATTATAAAAATTTTCTTTTGATACTTCTTTACCATTAAATACCGTAGGCTGATATATCTTTAAATCTGGATATTGTTCAATCATTTTTTCGATAACCTCTCTTTTAATCAACATACATCCTGTAGGAGCATGACTAACCTCTATAACGCCATGTTCCATATTAATTTCTTTATCAACATCTAGTTTTACCGGGAAAGTATATCCTGCTCTCAATAGATCATCTTGAGTTTTTATAGTATCTGTGTTTTTTAATTTTCTCCACATCTTTTCTGTGTCAAGCATTTTCATTGGATATGGACATGCAATAATATCTTTATCCGCACCAATCATTTTAAATATTGTTTTAGCCTCAAAATCTATATCGGAATCAATAAATAATAAATAATCATAGTTATCAGGATGATTTAAAAATTCTGCTACACATAAATTTCTACCTTGTGTAACTAAAGATGATTTTAATAAACTAAAACTAACTAATATATTTTGTTTTACACATTCTATTTGAAACTTTAAAGCAGCTTGTGTGTAGTGCATAGATACATCACTATGACATGGAGTAGCTACCATTATCTTAGCTTTGACTTTATTATCTAAATTTATTTCAAGAGTATTTGATTCTACTTTATTGTGTTTTATAGTTTGATAAGTATCATTATTGGGTTCAACTGTTTTATTATCAAACCAAATAGGTTTATTGTTTTGCATTAATTGCTCCTTGTAAAAATCTAGTCCAACTAATTGATTTTACTTTCCAATTATAAAATCTGTTTACATAATCTTTCTGCATATTTAAATGATCCCTGAGGCCTGGTTCCTCAAGCGATTGTGCAGCAACTTCAATACCTTGTGCAAACTTACGTGCTAAATTTTTATAATTATTACTGTATGGAATGTACATTAGAAACTCGGCGCCTGTTTCATATATCGCTCCAAAATTAGTAGTTACACAATATAAACCTGCAGCCATTGCTTCTAGTAAAGATATACAAAATGTTTCTTCCCAAATACTTGGATAAACAAATAGTTGATAATCTTTTAAATGTTCTTTAATATATTCGTTCGGTTTATATCCAATATAATTTACATTTGGTAATTGTCTCGCTTGATCATACAATTCATGATACTCGTGATCATTATGATTATAAAAATCTTTACCATACACTTCAGTGGATGAATAAACATCTAAACTAATTAATGGATTTTTAACTAATTGCATTGCACCCAGTAATACACTGAGTCCTCTCCATGGAGTACAGTGATGTATTATTTTTATAGGTTCACCTTTTTTGTAAGGTTCTTTAACCGGTTCAATAGTGTCTACACCATTTTTTATAACTAAACATTTTTCTGTGGGTAGATCAAACATCATTATAAATTTTTCAAAGTTCCAATTAGAATTAAATACATACCAATCATATTTATTATGATTTGATTTATCCTTGAACCATGGAGCCAGATTCTGTTGATCATATGAATTTTTTTGCCAAAGAATATTTATCTTATCTTTTGATAATGGAATCTTTTCAGGTACAGATGTACAAATAGATACTTGATCCAATAACTTTGGATCAACGTGGTTTCTTAAATATTCAAATTGAAGTTCTGTCCCGCCTCTAGGATTTTGGTTTGTCATTGTTTTGATTCATGACTTTCTGTAAAACGTTTAGTCCTTTCGGTGATACTTGAACAGTAAGATCTTGAGCAATATCTGCTGCAGTTGTTTCAGTATTCGGATTTGCTATATCCGCTTCTTTTTCAGCTTCGTCTTTATATACTTTATTAGTTCTAGTATTTCTTAATACTACTGTTGTAGTACAATCAATTCTTAATAAATCTTCGTGTGCCATTATCCGTTTTGATCCTCTCTACTTATTTCTAATATTGATAGTGTAGCACTTATACCAGATGTATCAGAAGTTTCAAGGGCTATTGAATCATTATCTTCTAAAATTAATGGTCCTTTTGCTACATTACAGATTGTAGGCCCTGTAATACTTGCATGTGCTACAATAAAACTAGTTGATGCTGAATTATCGGTAATATGTACTTTAAATGTTTTTGATCCACTAGAGTTTGTAACCTGTACGTTTTGTATAATTGCATTTGCATTACTTGGACAAGTATACGTCGTTACTGCTGTAGTAACTGTTGGATCATAGAATGCGTTTTTATAAAAGTTTGCCATTAATATCCATCCTGTACCAATAATAAATCAAATGAAGCAGAAGCAGAAGAGGTGGAACTTGCTTTTCCAGAAACATAGATATCTGACTTTTGAGGTATTACATTGATTGCATTAAAGATAACGGTTGTTTGACCACCTCTAACATCTAAAAATTGTTTTGTTTGAAACGATGCATTAGCAACATTATTATCTCGTTGTATAAATTTAAATTGCATTTCTTGGTCTTTACCAGATGATATATTCATTGATAGTAAATAACCAGTATAACCTGCAGGTATAGTGTATAGTGTCATAAGTGTTTGTCCATTACCGGCAGTTATAGTTGCAGCAACATCAGATCCACCTGTATAAGTTACAGATATATTTCCAACATTATTTCCAGATGTTCCTGCTGTTTCAACAGACATTCTAAATACTCTTAAAAAAGTTTGTGTGGTCGTAACTGTAGTTGTTCCATCCATATCAACAGTTTCTTCAGCCAAATTATAAGAACCATCTAGACCTTGTATTCTTAAAGTTCTAGCACCTGTTCCAGCTACATCGTCATTAGTATCATCACTAACAACATCAACAGTTACAGCTGTAGATTGCCAAGGATAGTCGTCTCCTGTTTCCCAAATAGTTTCAAAAGCAAGTGAGCCAATACTAGGATTATATCCAAATTTATTAACCATAGAGTAACCAGGAACTTTACCTTGCTGTACGGCTAAATAAAATGGAATGTCATCAACTGTACTTCCACCTGTTATTGGATTGACATTATTACAAGAAGACATGTTAACAACCAAACCTTGAATTAAACCAAGTAAATCTTTCTAATTCTTTTCTTAAATCATCTTGAAATGAAAAATTAAGTTGGTCTTTTAATGTAGATAAAGATTCTAAAATCTGTCTTTGATTTTCGACATCATATTCTTGTTTTGGTTCTGGTATGTATGAAGTTATTTTAGCCATTAGAAAAATCCTGCTGTATCATCAGTAGCAAAACCACCTCTATCTCTACCTGCTATATCTGCATCACCTCTTCTGCTACCTCGGCCTCCACCGCTTACACCTACATCAGCACCGGCTGCTGCTCTTTTCTCTGCTCTTTTTGCTTGAACATAATCTTTTAAAGTTGGTGACAAAGCAAATGTTGTACCTCTTATTTTTTTATTTAATCCCTGTAAAGATTGTATACCACCTCTAAGTATATTCATTGGTGTTGGAATGTTTCCTAAAAATTCAAATAGTTTTGCAATACCTGATGGTTCTTTTTTATAATAACCAGATTGTCTTTTATAAGCTTCAACTGTATCTGGAGCTACAATTGCTTTTCCTGTACTAGGCTCAATATAATAAGGCGTTCCATCATCAGCTTCATATACATCTACTCCACTTTGTTGACCTATAACATTTGGTGTATTTGCTACACCATAAGAAGTATCAATTCCTAAATTTTGTAAAGGAGCCACTGTAGTAATACCACTTGGAACAATATCTCCAGCTATATTCATCATATTAGGTCTTGAAAGCACATTTGCTTTCATTTGATTTTCTTGAATTAGTTGATTAACTAAATTTTGATTTTGTAAATCAGGAACGTTATATTGATTAAGTATGTCTGAAACATTTATAAAAGGTGAAGCTGCCTTAGTATTAGTTATACCAGTACCTAAATTAAAAGTTGGAGTTATGTTTTGATAACTTAAATTAGGAACTGAAGGTGGTTCTGCAGCACTAGCTGAACCAAAAATACTATCAAAAAACCCTACTTCAGGAACTTGTTGTTGAGCTTCATAAACAGATTTCATTTGTTCATAAGCAGGTTGAGATGTTAGCATTATATTTTCTTTATTAGGATCATATTTTTTAGAAAACTGTTGGTCATAATACCTTTGTTCCATTGGTTTTAATTGATTATATAAATTGTTATAATTTATTTCTGCCATTATCTTCTTCCGTCTGGTTTTATATCTACTCTTAATGTTCCATAACGCCAAGTTTCACCTACAGCGTCATTTTCAATTTTGATTGCAAGAAGCCTGCCTCTTGCTCTAGTGTCCACTTTATCAGTGGTTGATGTAATTGTAAAGGGACCTAAAGGTGAACTTGTAGCAGTTTCCGATGGATAATTATTTAATAATAATGTTACTTTTGAATTACCTGTAAGTACTTTAAAATCAGGTATAAATCTTCTCATTGACATAATAAATTCACCATCACCTCTAAGATCAGCAAGACCAGTTGTTTGACCTAATCCACTTTGTCTTGCAGATATATCAAAGTCTCCTGATTGAATATAGGCATCAATAGAAGTTGTACCAGATGAATTTATTTGATCGGTTCCGGTTTCATGAGCATAGTAAGTTGATGCACCATTAATGTTTGTTACTCCTTGAATATCAAAACTAGGTGTAGCAGTAGTATCATAATCGGTTGCATACGGTAAATCATATACGCCTTGATCAATATAAGAACTTCTCCCTAATGATGAAGTTGTCCAACAGTTTTCTCCATAGTTATACGTTACACATCTATCATTTTGAATAGAACCATCTTTTGGATAAAACCAATTAATTTCATTATATAAAGTATTGTGTTCTGCATAAACAATTTCTGATGCAGAATAATTAATTCCTAAATTATCTCCAGATGTGGTAAATACAAAATCTTCTACTAAACATGGTATTGCTTTAACCGTACCATCGTACATAAAAAATCCACCTTCACCCGACATCCAAAAGACAACCCCATTTGAATAACTTAAAGCGTGTTGAGCAATTAATCCACAATTAGTACCTACCTGTCTAACTGAAAAAGTAAAAGGTGGACCAACGAATTGAATAACATAAGCCGATGAATCGGTTAATACTAGTGTATAATCTTTACCAGATACTGCTCCAACAATCACATTACCTTTATCGAGTCTAAAGGTCCCTGCGGTATTGGTTGCAGTTGGAGTATAGGTATTATAATCTTCTTGATTTGAAAATCGAATAAACATTGGATCCTGAGTCGATGTATCACCAATCGTTGTTTCAGTTCCAAAATGAAACACATGTCTATCTCTATCAGAAACTTGTGTCGATCTTGATGCGGTAGGTGCACCTGACATAGTTGTTGCTCGAATATCTCTTGCACCAGCGGCTCCGGCATTCCAAGTAAATGTTTTACCATTATGAATGGTTGCAATTAATATTTGTCCAAAGTTATCTAGACTCCAGTTGCCTGGATCCAGAATCACGTTACTAGTAGATCTTGGTGTACCCCATGTTTCAGCGCTCCAAGTCGATGTTCCCCAACCATATCCTGCAGTCTCAATAGTAGGTCCCACAAATACATAAGGATCAATTTGAGCAGATCCAGTGCCAGATGTTGTACCTGCTGAATTGGTTGGCATTGTAATTTCAAAAGTATTAGCAGTTACATTTTTTATCTCGAACGTATTATCTTCAAAATCAGATGTTGCATAACCCGATCCAGTTGGAACCGTAACTGAAGAAAATTTTACATATCTTCCATTCTGTAAATTATGTGTTGTTTTATTGACAGTAACCGTTGGTGAACCGGTTGTTGCATCAAAATCAGCTCCTGTTAAACCTGTATCTAATGGAGTGATGTCATAAATTTTATCCGAGTAATATAAAAATAAACCTTGCGAGCTTCCAATTGCTACATACTTTTCACCGGCTAAGGATTCGAATGCATGTTGAGCACGTGCTGCTCCTGGTATGGTTTGATTAGTTTTACTAAGTTGTGACCAGCCCCCTATCTTTTCAGGTAAACCATATCGAAATCTGACAAAATCTCCATCGACCCATTGTGATTCAGCACCTGAATCGGTTACTTGTTTATTGAATCCGGGTTTGAAGTTAAGTTTTTGTAGCATACTTTAAAATATACCAGATTATGTGTTATAGCAAGATTTCTTATCGAGCAGTTGCTGGTATTCCTGTAGATGTAACAAAAGGATTTTCAGCAAATGCCATGTAGATGTATGTGCCACCAGATGCATTAAATAAATCTCCACTTGCTCTTATTTTAAAACCATTACTTACAAAATCTAAACCATTTGCATTGTTAGAAGCTTCTGCGTTAGTTAAATTTGCGTAAATAATATCATTTGTAACATTAAATGTTGATCGTTTGTTATCCCAAATACCCCATTCATTTACACCACTTGATTTTTTAATCATAACCCAAGCAGGTTTAAATCCAGTATAAACAAATACTCCATCTGAACTTCCATTGCCTGTGTATGAGTTAAACTTACTGAACCCTTTTATTTCTGCGAAGCAGTAAGCTATAAAGGTTGCACTTGATGTGTTTGCTTCTGTACTAGCACCAAGAGAAAATGTTGAAGATGTTGGCGAAGTGTCATTCCAATAAAAAGAAGTAGTTTCTTTTGCTGTATCTAAATTTAATTTCATAGCAGAAGTATTCCCCATAGCTTCATGGTATGTAAGCCAATGTGCTGAACTAGAGAAACTTCTTCCTTTACATATAACCATTTTTGGTGCTACACCTAACCCATGACCTACAGTTGCATTAGCACCAGTACCTGTATAAGACACAATACTAAATCCACTTGTAGTGTTTGCTGAAACTGTTGATGTGATACTTCCATCTGTGTTTGATGAACCACTTGTGTTATCAGCTAACCAGTTCCATGAAACCTGAGATGAGCCATTAGCATTGTAACCATGATCGCTACTATCTTGTGTAAGTGTAAAACCATCACTATCAAAACTTTGCAAACCATTGGTTGAATTAGTAGTATTTTCTGCATCAGTTTGATCTGATTTTAAATTTTTCTTAACTCCTCTAACAACATCTGCAAGTCTATGATGTTGTGATGTATCTCTATCTTTAATCCATATAAAATCTGGTTGAAATCCTACACCTGTAATTGATTGTGTATTAGACGTTGGATAACCATTACCTGTATAAAGAACAGTATTAAAATAATCGTCTGATTTATCTATTGGTGTATAAGCCATTATCCATACTCCGCTAAATTTTTTGTGTTAAGTGCATAATATCCTGATGGTACAGCATATTCAAAGTTTCCGTAGCCATCAGCATCACTATTTCCTGATGAGATTGTGTAAGATGGACTGCCAAAATTACAAGAAAGTACACTACCCGAATAAGAACTAACACCAATCATATAAGCTTCTAAAGCTACTCTATTTGGTAAAGCAAAACCACCAGTTCCAGAAGCACCACTTGTGGGGTCACCACTATTTATAAAAGTTCCGTTTTTTGAAAAATAAATATAGTCATTATCTAAATCAAGAGCAATTCCTACTATTGTTCCATCAGCCATTGAACCTCCAAAAAAACCTAAGTTAACACCATTAGATTCGACATTTCCGCTTTGAGATCCCCAAGCTATATTAGTTCCAGAACTGCCATTATCACTACCCAGCCAGAAATTAGAAATAGTTTCAGCTAAGTTTTCACCAGTTACACCAAACCAAGCATAAGTACCTGAAACTTTCTTGAATTCCACATACCACTTTCCTTGATTTGGTGCTATTGTAGATAAAGCACTTTTCCAAGCAGCAGGTGAATTAGTATAATTTAAATTACCTTCACTAAAACCAGTTCCAGAGCTACTATATAAATTATTTAATACTACTCCATTATTAGTCGGTGTATCCGTAGTTTGGTCTATGCTAGTTAAATTATTTACAGTAAAGTTATTTCCATTACCACTATCGTCTTGACCCAATGCAGCAGAGTTTTCAAATGGTAAATAAAATCCATTTGTACCAAAGGTTAATCCAGATACATCTATTGGTTTCCAGATTTCTGAGTCCTCATCAAATTCTCCAAATGATGTTGGGTCTAGTTGTTGTCCATCAATAAATACTGTTTCTGCTTGATAACCATCCCAATAATATGCAAAAGAAGTATTACCAGAATAACCAACACCATGATTTACTGCACTATTTATTCTAGAGTCAAAATTTTGTGGAATACTTTCTTGAGTTCCTATAGCTACTCTTTCTCCATTTATATATAAAATCACTCTATCATCAGCATCTGCCAATGTAGTATCTACTGCTACTACACAATGATACCAAGCTGATACATCTCTATAAACACCAGAAGAAACATATCTATATTGAGATCCATTAAAAATGTAATAATAAAAAGTATTATCAGTATTAAAACCAATATAGTTTTCATTACTACCACCTGAACCAGCACCAAAAATTGCTGTTCTACTTCCTAGATTTGAACCTCTTTTTATCCAAGAAGAAAAAGTATATTTTTTATTATTAGTTGGTGTACTAAATGTTTGTGATAAATAATCTGAACTCCCATCATTAAATCTTAATGAGTTATCAACGTTATAACCCCCTGCCGATTGGTTTCCTCCAACTATTAACACGTTAGATTACCTCCTCTGGCCACTCTCCTAAAGGTCTTGTAATGTTTCCATTACCATCGTCTGTATATTCATATAATGCTTTGAGTGCATCGACATTTGCTGCACCATCTATTGCAGTTTCCATTTGATTTGATTTAGTTCTAACTGCTGCTCTATACGTTGTAATGTTTGCAGGTACAGTATAATCAGCAACTTCAGTTGCTTTAACGACATACCAATCTGTTTTAGCAAGTAATCCTGCAGCTTGATCTTTTACAATTCTTTTCTTTTCAGTTTTTAAACCATAGTTAATTACTTGAACACCATCTTGTAATACAGGGTTTCCATCTCCGTCTACTGCATTTTCATCGTTTAATCTTCTAGGTGTTGCAGTTCCCCAAGATTCTGTAACTTGACCATTTGCAAATGCAATAGTTGAATCAGTATTATTGTAGTA
>Ga0208795_1000637_pt1 | contig 16895 bp, 30 predicted proteins | sample CB_VirMetaG_6_FD_184541 | JGI IMG/M metagenome (GOLD analysis project Ga0208795, IMG submission 184541) | Freshwater to marine saline gradient viral communities from Chesapeake Bay - CB_1508_2 Viral MetaG (SPAdes) (version 4) | ecosystem: Environmental > Aquatic > Marine > Coastal | place: USA... | reverse complement strand
AAGAAAACCTAGAAAATAAAAAAACCCAACTCCGTGTTATTGAAGCTGGGTTGTTATAACAAATAAGCCAATTTAATTTTGTGGGTCTATTTGTTTTAGTCTTTTATTTACGTCTTTTAAAGTCTTCTTTAATGCTTTTTTAAGTACCCTTAAATCTATATGACCTTTTAACTCTATATTGTAAGTTTTTCCTAAATCTTTTATGTTTAAAGTAGCTTCATTATTTAAAGTAATATTTTCGTCTTCTTTAACTAATTCAAAATCTTCTGATAAAACACTTAAAGACATTCCATCGTCTGTTAATATATTTAAAAAGTCTCCGTTAAGAACCATTCTTTTAGGCATCAAAGTTACTAAGAAATCAGTTAATTCATCTGAGCCTTCTTCATATATTTTACCTTCTTTAAAATATTTTTTATAGCTTAATTCTGCATTTTTCTTATTTAAGTATTTAAACCTTCTACCTGTTTTTTTTGCTTGATTTTCCATTTTTACTGTTTTTGATTATTATTGTTAATTTCACTTCCTTCTAAAACCCATTCTAAAACTTTTATTTGAGCTTGTTTTTCACTAGCAATTTCTAAAAGAATTTTACTGTCTTTATGCAATTCTAGGATTTTACTTTTTACTTCATTTGTTTTTACCATTGTTTTTGATTATTTAATTGTTATTCATTATCTGCTTTAATACATGCTTTAGAGTCGCATATACCTTCTTTTTCAATTTCTACTCCGCAAACATTACATTCGTAATATTCTTCTTGATTATCTAAGTAATCAAATAGTTCATTTTCTATGTTTTTATCAAACGTGTTATTTCCAAAGCATCCTGCCATAATTAATTGTATTTGTATTAATATTTTAAAATAAACCATTAAAACTATTTGCTAACACGGTATATAGTTTATGCCTAAGTACCGTGCTAACATAAAGTTTAGTGATAATCAGTCACAATTAAATATTTTTAGTGTGAGTTTCAAAATAAACTTCTATCGTTTTATTCAAGCTGCCTATTTGGCTTCTTCTGGTTCTTAATTCCGCTTCTGTTTCATTTCCACAACCTTCACAATTTCCGTCTTGTGGTTGCTTTCTAATTTCTACAAGTCTATCAATATCCGCTTGTATCAAACTTCTTAATTCGTACATAAAGTCTATAAATTCTTTTTTCATCTTAAAAATATTTAATTGTTAATTCAGTTATTAATTCAAGGTTCGTCTTTCAAAAGGCACAAACCATATACCTATTCGTTATGGGTAATTCTGCCACCAATCTTTACCACAAACTTTACATCTTACATTATAAGTATCACTAACATAATGATTAGGTGGTGACATAGGGCTGTTACCTTCAAACAATGGTAGTTTTTCAATCAGTTCTCTATTCTCTTTACAGTTATGTTTATCAGAAGAACTACCCATAACAACGTGTAAAAACCATTGCTTGAGTTTTCCGAAAGTTTGTTTTAATCTATTCATTTTGTCTTTAATTTAAAAGTTATTTTAATATTTATAAAGTCGCAACAGTTCTTACACAAACCGTTAATTACAACATCGCTCCAAGGCAAAACGAGAATTAAAACCTTGGAGTTCAGTTGCTCCCACAAAATTATACAAAAAGGGGGTTTTGAGCTCAGTTACGGATTCGAACCGCATATAACCTAACATTTTTAATGTCTTGAATATACTGAGCTTTATTTTTACTTATCGCTTTCGTTTTCAACTATTCTTTTAGAAACATATTCTGAAACTAATTTTAAACCTCCAGAGTTGTAAGCTTTTATTATTAGCTCTCTATTCTTTTTTCTTTCAGTTGAATCAATTGTAATTAAACTAGTTAGTCTAGTTACCCATTGTCTTAATTTTATCTTTTCTTTATTTATAAGTTGAACTTTCTTTTTGTTGTCTTTGTAATAGTCGAATTTTTTTAATTTAGATTCATCCATGGTTTTAGTTTTTTAGCAAATTGATTAAAAGTCTTTTTTTTCTTTGGAATATAAGCTTTGCTTACACACATAAATTGTTTCGAGGATTCTGGTTTTTCATTAAAATTTATTATCGACATAACTTACTTTTTGGTTAATAATTGCTTCATCTATATATAGATTTTTAGCTTTAAGTTTCTCTGCTCTATCTTTTAAATAAGCTTTACGTTTTTCATATCGCTCTTGTTGAATGATTCTGCTTTTAATTTCCAATAGTAATTTCATTTCTTGTTTTGTTTTTAAGGTTCTTATTATAATAATTATATAAATAACTGTACACATCTGTTATGTTTGCTACTTCAGTAAATTCATCAGATTCAATAATGTTGTCATTTTCATCAAGCAACATCATTTCGTGTTCAAATTTATTCTTACTTATTAAAAGTATTTTTGATTTACACAAGAAATCTTTAGGTTTTATTACCCAAGCTACATCTTTTACAATTGACTTATAATCTAAGTCTAATTCTTTTAATAATCTTTCAGAGTCTAACATCATAATTTTAGTCTTTTACAAATGTTCCATTTTCCATTTTGCCTGTTCTTTCTTTTATAACTTCATAAGCTGAAAGTAAACAGTCTTCAACTTGTTTGTGTTCTGAATCTATAAATTTAGATTTATTGTTTAATGACTCAATATACACGCGCTCCTGTTCATATAATTTAACTAAATTAGTAAGAACAACTATTGAATCACCAACAGCGTCGTAAAACTCGCCATCGTCTCTTTTATTGACTGCTCTAGCTAATTCACCAACCTCTTCACATAATTTAACAAATTGTGTTTTTGAATCTCCTTTGTGATAAATTCCTCTTTTTGAAGCCCACGAGCGTATATCATCAAATATACTTGAGTCTTCTGAAAATAATTTTGAATTGTTTTTTCTCATTTTATATTGTATTAAGTTCGTGTTCCTAAAGACTAATTCTTTAAGATAAACAAAGATAGGAAATATAAATGAATAAAAAAAACTTTTAGTCAACTATTTTTCAACTATTTTCCTTCGTGTAACTCCGTGAAAAATATTTTTAAACCTAATGAAATTTTAGCGTTTTTAATTTTTATATATTAACATTAATTTATAAATTTGCTTAATTACACTTTTAATTCAAACATGAAGTTTTGAGGTTAAGTAGCTGTTAAGTAAAATATTTCAACACAAGTTAATTATTATCAAGTGTAAGTAAAAAAATAAATATGTATAAACACAGAAACAATTATGACAGACAAAAAATTAGATGACAAAGTTCGTGAGTTTATGGTAGAAATGAGTGATGTAGAAATACTCAAGACAACAGAAGCTTACGGTTATTTTTACGCTGCATTGCCTGATATTATAAAGGTTATTACACCTATATTAATAAAGCATGGTATATGGTACAAGCATAGAACTGGTTACGACGCTGAATCTAAATGTAATTTAGTTATTACGCGCGTGTACAATATTAATGACTCTAATGATTTCGAAGAGTCTATTACTATTATTGACAAAGAAGCTCAACTTGCTAAAATGAATAGATTCATGATAGAAGGTTCAGCAATAACTTATTTCAGACGTTATCACTTAACAACAATGCTTGGTTTACAAACTGACGAAGATAGTGATGCTGGCGGTAAAAGAGTTAAAAAGCAAAGTGGAACAGGTCGTTCTGTAGAAGCTAACTCTGAACCTGAAAAACCAAACATGGTAGCTATATTTGACAAACAAATAGAGTTAAAAAACAAAGTTCAAATAAATAAATTATTTGATATGTACAAACCTCAAATGAACAACGCTGAAATTAAAGCTATTTCACAATTAATAGAAAATAAACATGGAAACAAATAGAGATTATTTAAGCTGGTCGCAATATTCATTGTTTAAGTCTAGCAAATTACAGTTTTACAAAAGATATGTTCTTGGAGAAACGTTAAATCTTAGAGCTTTTAATAAAGGCAAAGAATTAGCTGATTATAAAGAAACTGGAGAAATACCGCATTATGTAGCAGACCCATTATTAGAAGCTGTGGCAAGTGCTATACCAGATTTAGGTAATGCAGAATATGAATTAAATGTTTCTTTAGGTGATATTAAATTAAAATCATTTCTAGATGATTGCCATAGTGAATTAGCTGATTTTATTGAAATTAAAACTGGTAAAAACGCTTGGACTCAAGAAATGGTTAATAATCACGAGCAATTAGATTTTTATGCTTTGTGCTTATATATATTTAGTGAAGAAAAAATAATACCTAAAGTTACTTTATACTGGGTTGAAACAGAAGAAGTAGAAATAAATGGCGTAAACGAATTACGTTACACTGGTGCTGTTGAAAAGTTTGAAAAACAATTCACGCTTGAAGATATAGTTTCTATGGGAGCTAAAATTAATGTTGTATATCAAGAAATAAAAGATTATCAACATGAAGAAATAAACGTTGATGAAGATATTGTTGAAAGATATATAGAGCTTGAAAAACTTAAAAAAGAAACTGAAAACGAAATGAGTCTAATTAAATTGCAAATATTAGACGATTTAAAAACAGTTGGAGCTAAGTACGCTTCATCTAAAAATGGTAGATTTAGTATTTCTGAAAGAAAAACAGCTCAATATTCTAGTGAAATAACTAAAAAAGAATCTGACTTTAAGAAAGAAATAAACAAACTTAAAAAAGCTGAAAAAGATAAAGGCATAGCTACTTACGCTATATCTGAATCTATATTATTCAAAGCTGTAAAATAGCATTAAATAAGTAAATTAAATAAGTAAATTAATTAAATTAAATTTTGTATTATGAGTAAATCACATGAATTAAGAGTAAAAATTGAACAAATCGGTCAGACGCAAGAAATTGGTAACAACGGATTTAAGAAAAGAGAAGTTGTTGGAATTGTTGAAGGTGAATATCCTGAACATTACAAGTTCGAATTTATCAAAGACAAAACGTCATTACCTGATGACTTATTAGAAAACACTTACGCTACAATCCACTTTAATATTAAAGGTAGAAAAGTAGATGCTAAGAAAAAAGGCGATGAACCAATGTATTTTACTAGCTTACAAGCTTGGAAAGTAGATGTTGGTGAATAACTAGTATTTTTAATAATCAATTAAGCTCGCAGCACATCACTGCGGGCTTTTATTGGTATAAAAACATTTAAAAATGATAAAATACAATTATAAAAGTTCTAAAGTTTTACCTAACATGACTGGACGTAGATTTATGTGTGTATCAAAAAACTCTGAATTAGTAGACACTTTTGCTGACAATTTTAACATAGGCAGAATATACCCTGAAGCTAAAGTAGACTTTGACCATGAAAATATTACTGAATGTGATAAGGAATTACTTTTAATTAGCGACAACAACATACCTATATATATAGATAGTTGCGATTTTGTTGAAATAGAAGGCATGAATTCTGTAGCTGTAAATTCTTGGATATACTTAAACTAAAATTATGATTACAAATAAAGACATAAAATTTCCATATTATTCAGGTAATATAAAATTAACTAAGTCTTTAGGTTGTGTGAATTTAGAACAATTTATAAATGCTCACAAATATCCTACAGATGACACTAGAGCAATAATTAATTTAATTAAAAATTGTGAAGACCCTAAGCATAAAAGAAAACTTAAGCACGGTTTATTTTCTTTCACTCCAAATGTATTTATAAAAAAATGGAATAAGAGAAGTTATAAAAATATAGATTACTACACAGGTTTAATGCAACTTGATTTTGATAATATAAATGATAATAAATTAGCTATAGATTTAAAACACTGGATTTACATGCAACCTGAATGTGTAGTTTCATATCTTAGTCCTTCAGGCGGTGTTAAAGCTTTAATAAAAATAAAAAAAGCTAAAGACGAAAAACATTATAAAGCAATACATAAATCTGTTACTGAAAAATATCAAGAAACAGGTTATTTTGACGAAGCTACTAAAAACGCTGTGCTTCCATTATTTTTAAGTATAGACGAATTAATACTTAGTAGAGATTATAGCGAAGCAAAAACATGGACAAAAGAAAATTTTGAAGAGATTAATTACGTAGCTCTTAATAACGAGCAACCACCCAACTTCAATAGCTCTGATGAGTATTCAGTAAAAACAATTGAAATACTAAATAAAAAAATTAACAATATTGTTGATAATGGACATCCTCAAGTTCGTAACGCAGCTTTGGTATTAGGTTCTAGATGTGCGGCTGGCTACTTAAATTTACAAGAAGCTATACAATATATGGAATCATTAATAAAAAATAATAATTATTTACAAAAAGGAATTGAAGGATATATATCAACTGCTAATTGGGGAATAAAAGAAGGTTTTAAAAATCCTAAATATTACTAATATGATAATAGAAGTTAACAAGCCGAGTAATTTTACTAAAGTACATGTAGTAGTTCATGAAACATGTTTAATATTACACAAGATACTTAAAGTAAAAGAAAACAATTGTAGTTACATTAATTCGTTATTCCATTTTAAAGATTATTTGAAGTTGGTTGGTGAACTAAGAACGTTTAACGACAACGAGACTACTAAAAAATCAGTCATTGAATTTCTTAAAGAAAACTGCGAAACAGTAAATAAATTAGAATCAAAAACTAATGTAATTAAAAAAGAAGACAATCAATTAAGTTTATTTTAATATGAGTATCACTCTAAGAGATTATCAACAGCCATTTTATGATGATATATGGAACGAACTATTTGTTAAAAATGTAAAGCGTGTTTGTGGGGTTTTACCAACTGGAGGCGGAAAATCTGTAGTAATAGGTAAGCTAGCAAATAATCTACCTGGTAGAACATTAATATTAACTCATAGAGTTGAAATATTTAATCAAAACTCTGAATGGGTTAAAGATTTAGGTATGTTAGCTTCTGATGTTAATACGTTAAGATATGACAATAAAGTTGTTATAGCTATGGTTCAAACTCTTGATGCTAGATTAAAAAATTATGGTGATGATTATATAGGTTCATTTGACAATATAATATTAGATGAAGTTCATATATTAATATTTGAAAAAGTATTTAATAAATATAATTATGACAGATTAATAGGCTTTACAGGCTCTCCTGTTGTTTATGGTAAAAAAATAGAAACAAGTATAGATAATGTAGATTACGTAGAAGATTACACTTTAAGCCAAATATTTGATACTATAGTTTGTGGTCCTAGCACTCAAGAATTAATAGATTTAGGTTATTTAGTTCAAGATTATAATATAGTTTTAAGACTGCCTGATTTTGATAAATTAAAAGAGTCTGATTCAAACCCTGATGGCTATACTTCAAAGTCTATGAATGAAGTGTATTATAATACAGTTTCATTAGATAAGTTAATGGAAGGTTATTACAGATACGCTAAAGATAAAAAAACATTAATATTTAATTCTTCTAATAAGGTAAATAAAATGATTTATGACCATATGAAGTCTAAAGGTATAAATTGTAAAATGTTTGATACTTCTAAAAATAGAAACATAAACCCTGAAACAGGAAAATATTATAAACGCTCAGAAATAATAGAATGGTTTAGAAACGAAAAAGACGCTGTTCTAATAAATACAAATGTTTTTACAACTGGTTTTGATGTTGATGATGTTGAATGTATAATAATGAACAGAGCAACTAAATCATTAGCTTTGTTTATACAAATAATAGGCAGAGGCTCTAGAATAACAAATAAAACATTTAAAGATAAATTTACTGTTCTTGATTTAGGTCAAAATATATATGAACATGGTCTTTGGTCGCAAGAGCGTGACTGGGAAAAATATTTTTATAGCAATGGTCCTAGATTAAAAAATAACTTAGATATGCTAAGTGTTTGGGAATGCGAATACTGTGGATATTATAATGTTAAAGGCACTACAGAATGCGGTGATTGTGGAGCTGAAAAGTTAAATGCTGTTATTAATGGTAAAGACAAAAAATTTAAAGATGGTCAATTTACTATTATAAAAGATATGGACCCGCCTAGAGGTAGAGCAATAGTAGCTTATTGCAAGAAAAACAATTTATCAATAAGCGAAGCAATAAAAATAACTCAAAATAGAATATTAGAACTTTTCGTATCTTATAGAGTTAGTGAAAGTTTTTACGCTAGAAGAAAAGAAGATTATGTTGATAAACATGGTTTTAATAAAAAAGGATTTGATTCTAGAGTCAAAGAAATATTTAGGCCTTGTTATTTTGCTATACTTGATAAAAAATCAGGTTTAACAGGTAATAGAAAACGTAAGTTAAATACTGAAAATGAAAGATTAATAAAAATAATAGAAAAAAATATGAATTATGATAAACAACAATAATTTTATATGTAAAATAAAACGGTCGAGTATGTTAGACCATGATAAATTTGCTATTAGATTATATAAAATTACAGCGTGGCTAAACAAGCGATATAATTTAAAGTCTAAAGATGTAGATTTTGATTATTACTTAGAAAGTGATGATAAAAAAAATAATTTAGTAACTATTAAATTAAGCTTTAGATAATGGATATAATAGAAAGAAAAGTAATAAGTACGGACACTATAAATCCTATAGACCATTTTAATGAAAATCATGCTCAATATATACTTACGTTATTTTCTAATAAACCTATAGGTCATGTAACTTCAATAGACTCGTTTTCTTATACAACAAATAAAGCTAATAGAAAAAAGAAAATGATAGTTTTATCAGAAGGCTTTTTTATAGCTTTAATTGAAAATGATTTAGGTATGATTGTCGGTGAAATGTATTCACCATTCAGAATGTTAGTTGAATTTGAGTTTAAAAATAACTGGCGTAAAGCATGTTGGTTTATAGTTTACGATGTTATGAATAATCAAATACCTTATATTAGAGTAGCTACTAAGTATTTTAAAGTAATTAAAAAAACAGATAGAAATTCTATAGTTAGAACAGAACTTAAAATATGGGATAAAATGACTATAATGGATGACTATGGTAAAAAGTTTTTAACTAGAATATCTGATTATGATGATTTTACTATAGAACCTTGCAATAAAGGTTACAATCAAATAGTAGGTAATAATTATAATCTTTATGCTCCATTTGAACATACAGCAGCTAAATCATATACTGAAGACCAAATAAAATGGACTGAAACATTATTACATCATATATTTGGAGAACAATATGAAATAGGTTTAAAATACTTAAAAGTGCTTTACGATATGCCTAGACAAAAACTACCTATATTAGTACTAACGTCTGAAGAGAGAAGCACAGGTAAAACTACTTTTTTAGATTATGTAGAAATGTTATTTGGAGCTAATTCAGTTGTAATAAACCCGCAAGATATATCAAATTCTTTTAATGCAGCTTATGCAACTAGTAATATTATTATGATAGAAGAATCTAGATTTGATAATGTTCAAGCAACTGAAAAGCTTAAAAACTTAGCGACTCAAAAAAAGATAATGGTTAATACTAAATTTGTTCAACAATATTCTATACCATTCCATGGACATTTAATAATAACATCAAATGACCAAAAGAAATTTTCTAAAGTAGACAATTCAGAAATAAGGTACTGGGTAAGAAGTATACCGACTTTAGTTGGCAAAGCTAATCATAACATATTAAATGACTTAAGAAGTGAAATACCTTATTTTTTAGCTAAACTTAATAGCATGGAAGATATTGATACATCTAAATCTAGGCAAGTATTTGAAGCTGAATCATTACAAACAGAAGCTTTAGCTACAGTTAAATTAGAATCTAGGTCTTCTCTACATAAGGAATTAGAACTAATGTTTGATGCTCATTGTTTAGAAAATCAAGATATTGAATATTTCAGATTTATAGCTAAAGATATTAAAGAAGCTTGGTTTAAAAGTGATAATAAAAATGAAATGAACTATATTAATAGAGTTTTATCAGATGGCTTAAAATTAGATAAAGAATCTATGATGAGGTATAAACCGCTAGAAACATCTGTTGGTTATCAAAAGACAAAAACTGGAACTCCTTACGTATTTAAAAATATATATTATGACCCTAGTAAAAAAGAAAAAAGAGAAGATATATAAACCGTCTTTCAGAGAGCAAATGATGCATCAAAGTTGGTGTTTTAAAAACAATATATTTATATACTTTGAAAATTATACTTGGATAGAAGGTTGTATTATTATTAACGATAAAGGCAAAATCACTAGAGGTGAAAAAACTTATTATCAAAATAAATTAAAACCTAAAGACGAAAAGTATTGGGATGTTATTTGGAACCTATATACTGAATATTATTTAATGAACAACAACATAGATAAAATTATTAATTAAAAACAAACGAAATGAATTTAGAAATTATCAAAAAAATTACATTAGACTTTTTTAAAGAGTTTAGTGAAAACAAAGACAGTATGAGTAATGACATATTTAAAATGTGGTGGTTACAAAATAAAAATAATTATACTGCTGAAGAGTTTGAAAATAAAGACAATATACTAGAGCACTCTAATAAAATAATATTTAATAGAGGTGAAGAAAAAAACAGACAATATGGTCCTTTTTCAGAGTCTATTGAAAGAGCAGCTAAAATGGCTAGTTTGTTGATTATTGACAAAGAAATAACAACTGAAGACTTTTTTAAATGCATGATTGCCTTAAAAACTAGCAGAATGGCATACAACAACAAATATGATACAATGCTAGACGCTATTGGATATATAGCTGGATTAGATAACTACTTAAAAGAAATTAGAGATGAACAATAAATTTGAAGAAGATTACAAAGACCTTTTAGTTAAAGCCTTAACTGTTGGTTCTTTAGATGAAAATAGAACAGGTGTAAAAGCTTATACTTTATTTGCTGAACAACTTAGATTTGATACAAGATGTAATTTAGTTCCTATTATTACAGGTAAAAAAATACTTTACAAAAAAGCTTGGTATGAATATCAATGGATAAAAAGCGGTGGTACAGATACTAAATACTTAAACTATCATGGTATTAGATGGTGGGATAAATACGCTGATTCTAATGGCAACTTACCTAAAACATATGGTCATCAATTAAGAAATTATAATGGTGAATTTGACCAATTAGATTATTGTATTAATCAAATAAAACAAAACTCAAGAAGAGCACATATAACAATGTGGAATCCTTCTGATTTAGAAGAACAGGTTTTACCATGTTGCTATACAGGTTTAACATTTGTTACAACGCTTAATAATTCAGTATTGAATTTGTCAATTGACTTTAGAAGCTCAGATTTGTTTTTAGGTTTACCTTATGACATATTATTTGGTTTTTACCTTTTAATGAGAGTGGCTTTCATTACTGATAAGAAGCCAGGTGAAATAGTGTTTAACTTAAATAACGCTCATGTTTACGAAAATCATAAAGAAGGCGTAGAAGAATATATAGCTTCAAAACATCATAAATTACCAACCTACATAGGTGGTCACGAAATAAATTATAAACACGGTTCTTTTATACAAGTACCACTAAACAATTAATAATGAAGAAATTTTTAATATTTGATGTAGAAACAAGTGGATTCACTCCGCCTAAAGCAAGAATAGCTGAATTAGCTTTTATGCTTGTAGATGAGTCAGGAAATGAATTACATAGTCATTCTAGTTTAATAAAACCAGATGGCTGGGAAATACCTAAAGAGAAATTCTTTATTGACAATGGAATGAGCACTGAAAGAAATATAGAATTAGGTGTTCCTATATTTGGTGTTCTTAGAGAATTTCAAGACACTTTAAAACAATGCGACTATGTAGTTGCTCACAATATTCCTTTTGATAGAAAATTTGTAATGCATGAATTAAAGCAAGCTAAAATAACTCATCAGTTATTCCAGTTTAAAAAAGGTATATGCACAATGAGCACTACAACTGATTATTGTAAACTACCTGGTAAATATGGAAATTACAAGTGGCCTAAATTAGAAGAATTACATCATATATTATTTGAAGAAGGATTTGATGGAGCTCACGAGGCTTTAGCTGATGTTAAAGCTACTAGTAGGTGTTTAATTGAACTAATAAAAAGAGGAATAATAAAAATATAACAAAATGAACATAATAATAAAAAATAAAAAGTTAATAGTAAAACCATTCAAATACTTCAGCGGTAGAAATGGTTTAATGTTAATAGATTATGAAACAGGTAAAGATTACATGCCAGCTACTTTAGATATTGAAAATATACCTATACTAGCTAATGAAGTAATAGTTAAAAATCATGATTTACAATATGGTGTTTTAGATGCTTTGACAAAAGCTAAAATCATAGATAAACAACATATAAATAAAACATTAGGTGTTCATACTGTTTTCGTTTGTAAACTAAAACAAATAGACCCACAAAATTAAATTGGCTTATTTGTTATAACAACCCAGCTTCAATAACACGGAGTTGGGTTTTTTTATTTTCTAGGTTTTCTTAAGGGGTTAAAAACGGCTCATTTTAATCACTTCTAATGCACTTTTTTTTAAAAAGGATATTAATGCCTTACTTTTAATTTTAGAGGCCAGAAATAGCAACTTCTGAAGACGTGGTGGCTTGTTTTAATATATTTATAATGTTAAAAAAATCTATTTTACTTTTTTGAAGTTGGGGTGTTTCGGTTACTTAGTCGCGTAATCTTTTAGCATAATTTTAGCATTTTTTATTTTTTATATAGACTCTTATTTAGTATCTTCGTTTAGAACAAATTACTAACGCTCAGCGAAAGCGGGCACAAAACAAATGCAAGATGGCAAAAAAGAATTCATTATTAGAAGCTGTAATGGCAAGAACAGAAAGCAACGTTGTTAAAGGACGCTCAGGCTCTGGAAGAACAACTTATTTAGATCGATTCGTAGATATCTTAACTGACGAAGATGGTAACCCATCAGAACCAATGGACCGTACAGACATTATCGCACACATTTCTTTACAAATTTTAGAAGAAGAAATTGAACGTCAAGAAAAAGCAGGCGAACGTACAGAAGCATTCAGTTTAACAGAATCAAAAGATGCTCCAGACGATTTACTATTGGCTGAAATCAATAGAAAAGTTAAAGCACAAGTTGCAAGTGCTGTAGCTGACAACAACAATTCAACGTCTATCTCTTACAATGAGAATTACAAAGACAAGTGGGAAGTTGTTAAAGAAGGCAAAATGGTGTCTCTTAAAGCTAAGACTCAAGAGTAGTCATTAGGTTAATTAATTAATAGCAAACCCAACTTCATCTAATCGGTGTTGTTGGGTTTTTTTATGGAGTTTCCGTAACTGATGCGAATCACCACCCAACTTCAAACGTTTGTTACACTAGTTCTTTGCCATCGTAATCAATCGTGTGTGGGCTCAGTTCTTTGCATATGTAATCGTATACGGCAGTTTTTGGGTACAAAAAAACCGGGTTTTAAACCGGTCTTATCACTTTATTATTTTAGTATATCCCTGAACACTTCTAAACTCGTGTCATAATTGTCATCTTCTGTGTACATGACCCATGTTGCATATAACCACAATATTGAATCAATAGTTTCTAAGTCGAATCTTTTACTTTTTAAACCCATGTTTATTATGCTTAATCTATAAAAGTTTAACATGTCTCTATCGTATTTTATATCTTTTATTTCTGTGCCATAGCCTTGAAAATAATTTATACCTACTATTTCTTCGTTGTCTTTGTCGAATTTTAAAAATATATGTCTATCGCTATTTTTGACCCATATATTTTGCTCTAATGTAACTCCTGAATTTGCATTTATCATGATTCTTGTCTTTTATTTTGTCATCTCTATGATGAACGTTATTTGATTTTTGATTAATTTCGTGTCTCTAGTCTCTAGTAATTTTGTGTCGTTATAAAATAACTCTAATGTAATATCATGAGTATTTCTTATTAATAACTGACATTTGTCTAATGGAATTATTATTTCAAACAATGGCTGCTCGTATTCTAATGTGAATGAGAAGTCTTGATTAACTAACCATGTTGTAACCTCATTTATTAATATATCCTCGTTCTTATAAGCGTTGTATGAAAATCCCGCATTATATTTTTTTATTGAGTCTACTCTCTCAGTTAAAGATTGCATGGCTTCATGTACATTTTTACTACTCATACTACTTTCAGCTAAATCTTTTTGAATAAGTCTTATTAATTCTAAATGTAACTCACTTTTAGTCCCGTCTAGCTTGCGGCAATAATCGCTTATTCCTCGCATTGCTTTTGTTAATTCTTGCATTTTGTACTCGTACTCGCTTCTTAGTTGCTCTTCTTCTGAGCTGTCAAAAAATTGTGTCATGTTTCTCGTTTTATTATATTGTGTCTCGTGTCAAGCTCTCTGCTCTCTAGACTTAATCAAAGATACTAAATATATTTAATATAAAAAAATACTTAATGCTAAAGTTTTAATAGATTTCAACGGTTTTCGGTACGATGTTTTTGAAGTTGGGTGTGATACGTTTTGTCTGTGTGTGTAGTTCTTTGCCTAATTCCGTATGCGATCGCGTTTTCCTTAAAAAAAATATGTGAGTGTTGAATTGTGTATGGCATCAGTTCTTTGCCTAATTTCGTGTCGTGTCGCGTTTTTGTGAGAAAACATGTGTGGCATCAATTCTTTGCCTATATACGAATCGTACACGGTTTTGGTATCAAAGCAAAAAAAAGACCCGAGATTTCTCCCGAGCCTATCTTTAATTAATTATTCACAAATTCCATTTGGACCGATTGTCCCGTGATTGGATTGACTAAAAACTTTGTTGTTAATTCAGGTCTTTCCGGGTCGTTTTGGGTGTGTACTACTATAAAATTTTTCATCTCGTTTTGAAAGTTTTATAAGACTCGGATTTTACTCCGAGCCTTGATTAATTATTTATTTCTTGTAACTACCAAGGTAGCATACTTAATGGTTGCATAAACCATCATTCCTAAAGCCCATACTATATAGGCCAATATTGCAATTGTTATCATAAATATCTGTATTAAGGATTTGTTAGACATATTTAAAAATACTAGGGGTTGTATAGACCCCTAGATTTATTTGGTTTAAGCCTTAGTTATTTTTAAATAACCTTGCGACTTATCTAATTTATAATCCTCGTACTTGGAATTATAACTGAAACTAGAATTATTATTTGAATCGCTCACGCTAGTATCAAGACCATTTTTAGAGGTCTTATATAATTTTGTAAGCTCTTCTTGGCTAACCTCTTCTAGGTCCTTTTCAGTTGTTATACCTTTTAATTCTAACCTCTTAGTTAAAATTATATTTATAACCTCCTCTCTAAGAATTTTTTTATCCAATAATATTTCTAATAGGAAGTCATTAGTATTGAAACTTGCCTTAGAAGTTTTATTTAATTCTTGAGTTCTACTTTGTACTAAATTTAATAAATTTTTCATAATTGTATAATTTTATGAAATTAAGGCCTAAGATTTTTTTAGGGACTACTTAGGCCTATTAGTCCTACTTTTTATAAATCCAATCTGTCAAGGAGCTGAGTTATATATATATACAATTATATATAATCCTTATTTATTTATACTAAGTTTAATCTTAGTTATTAATCTTAGTTAAAGATACTAAATATATTTAATATAAAAAAATTATTTAGTACTTATTTTAATTTATTTTAATATATTTTAATTCCAAAGGGATTCTTGATATTTGGCCTTATTATTTTTTATATAATATTTAGCCTCAATTATTATTTTAAAATCCCCTATAAATTTTATTTTATTATTTTTTAAAACCTTAAATAGGGATATTTTATTCCCATAATCTTCAATTATAAAATTTTTAATTTTAATACCCATAATAATTTATTTTAATTTAATATAATAATCACCTTGATTATTATATTATAAAGATAGCCTTATTATATATTATATTAAAATATCTTGAGCTAAATATATACTAAGATCGTGTTAAAATTATAAAGATCTAGCCCCCACCTATGCGCCTATATCGCCGCACACGAATTTTTTCCCAATTTTTTCCACACTTATATAAGAGCCGAACACTCGGTCATAGCATCTATAATACAGCTTAACCGAAGACTTGGTACTCAGTTGTAGTGAAACGAGAAATCCTATCAGAACTATAAAAAATGAAGTTGGGTGTGGTAACGAAAGGTAACGAAAGGTAACGTTGAGAAACTCAGTATAGAAAAACACAAAAATGTAAGAAAAATACTACTAAAAAGTGCTAATTTTTACAAAAAGTGCTAAAATTTACGCTAATTTTACGCTAATTTTACAGCTTTTTTACATCTAACTAACTGATTATCAATATTTTATATAAATTGTAAAAATAAATAAAGCAATATATAGAAACTCTTTCGTCCTAATTATCCATATATTAAATATATATAATTTGGACTACTGTGTTTTTTTTACAAAACTTCTCAAAAGCTCCTAAACTCTTGAAAATCAAATAGTTAAGGCTGTAAAAAAACTGTAAAAAATTTTTACACACTTAAACACATGTGTGTAACTAGCTGAAAATCAGCCACTTATTTGTAAAACCGTTTTTACACTGAGTGAGAAATTAAGTATTAAGAGGGCGAAAAACTAGGAAATCGTGAGCCGCTCTCAGTATCAACACCCCCCAACTTCAAATATTCGTAAACCTAGCAGTCGGACGATATACACGGTTGAATGAAGTTGGGGGTGGTACTCTATAAAAAAACCATTCCCGTTATGATTTCTATCCTAATTCTGTGGCTCTAAAAAAAATCTGCTTTTAAATCAACTTTCAAAACCGCTTTAAAAACCGCTTTAAAAACCGCTTTCAAAACTTAGCTGTTTAGGAGCGTTTTAAGAGACTTTAAAAAAAAAGATAGCAATTATGCTTCCAGAAATACAAAAGCTCCAGAAATGTGATATATGAGCCATCTGGAAGGCCTGGCAATGTATTTAAAAAGCTGGCTGGAGGAATGTTG
>Ga0208795_1000631_pt1 | contig 16962 bp, 16 predicted proteins | sample CB_VirMetaG_6_FD_184541 | JGI IMG/M metagenome (GOLD analysis project Ga0208795, IMG submission 184541) | Freshwater to marine saline gradient viral communities from Chesapeake Bay - CB_1508_2 Viral MetaG (SPAdes) (version 4) | ecosystem: Environmental > Aquatic > Marine > Coastal | place: USA... | reverse complement strand
TTCAGTTTTAATTAATAAATTTCCTATTGTAAATGAACTCTCATCCGAAAGATATTATGTACTTTTGAACATGATTTTTAATATGGGTCCTAATAGACTTTCTGGTTTTAAAAAGATGTGGTCTGCTATAGAACAGCATGATTATACAAAAGCATCAATTGAAATGCTTGATTCGAAATGGGCTAAACAGGTAGGTCGTCGTGCTATTGAGTTAAGCGATATTATGAGAACCGGTAAAAAATAATATGGTTGATTTTTATAATGGTAATACCAATATTAAAAAAGCTGGTATAAAAACAGGTTTTACATCTGATGAAATTAAAGAATATATTAAATGTAGGGATGATATTTTATATTTCACAAAGAACTATGTGAAAATAATTACACTTGATTATGGATTGCAATTATTTCATCCATATGAATATCAAGAAAGAATGCTTGACGCATTTAATAATCATAGATTTGTTATCAATCTACTTCCAAGGCAGACCGGTAAATCAACCATTGTAGCCGCTTATATTCTACACTATGCTATCTTCACTCCTGAAAAATCTATCGGTATCCTTGCAAACAAAGAAGCCACTGCTATTGAAATTCTTGATCGTATTAAAAGAATGTTTGAGAACTTGCCGCATTTTCTACAACCCGGAGTTAAAGAATACAACAAGAAAAATGTCAAGCTCGGAAATGATTCAAATATTATGTCATTCGCAACAGGTTCCGATGCTGTACGTGGTAGATCATTTAACTTTGTTTATTTGGATGAATTTGCTTTTGTTGATAACGCCGATGAATTCTTTACATCAACCTATCCGGTAATTTCTTCGGGTAAATCTACAAAGGTTATTATTACTTCAACACCAAATGGAATGAATTTATTTTATAAAATATGGAGTGATGCTAAAAAGGAAAGAAATTCATTTTTTCCACTAGAAGTTAAATGGAATGAACATCCCGACAGGGATGAGGAGTGGAGAGAAGAAACTATTAATAATATTGGATTAAAAAAATTTAATCAAGAATTTAAATGTCAATTTCATGGCTCATCGGACACTTTATTGGATGGTAATGTTTTAACCTCATTAGTTTGGGAAGATCCAATATTTCAAGATAATAATTTTTCAGTATATAGAAATATCGATAAAACACATAATTATATAATGACGGTTGATGTGTCCGAGGGAGTAGGTTTAGATTATACTGTTATTAATATTACTGATGTTTCGGTTAATCCTTATGAACAGGTTGCTGTTTGGAGAAGTAATCAAATTGAACCGGTTATATTACCGGAAATATTAAATAATATTGCATATAAATATAATCAAGCATTTGTGTTAATAGAGACAAATTCCGTTGGTTCTCAGGTTGCCAATTTATTATATTCTGAATATGAATATGAAAATGTCATTATAACTAAAATTGATAAATCCGATAATTTAGTTTCAGGTGGTTTTTCAAATAGAATTGATTATGGTTTAAGAATGACGAAAAAAACCAAAAATATTGGTTGCACAAATATTAAATCACTGATTGAGAACAATCTTTATAAAGTAAATGATTTTAATACTATAGAAGAATTACAATCATTCTCCAGAAAAAATAATTCTTTTCAGGCCGAAACCGGTAAACATGATGATATTGTTATGACTTTGGTTTCTTTTGGTTGGTTATCAACTCAGGACTATTTTTCGGAACTTACACAGAATGATACTATAAAAATGCTAATTGAAAAAAGAAAGGAAGATATAGAAAATGAATTATTACCTGTTGGTTTTTATGATGATTCTATAGATTCATTAGAAGATCGTGGATATCCTACAAATTTCATTTCTTAAAATTATTTATTTATAAATATATGTAAAAATATACTACTATATAGGAGAAAAACAAATGGGTTCAAAATTTCAACTGAGTCCGGGAGTAAATGTTTCTGAGGTAGATTTAACTGGTTACATTCCTTCTGTAGCAACAACCGGCGGTGCTGTTGTTGGTGCTTATGAATGGGGTCCTGTTTTAGACTACACAATTGTTTCCGACTCAAAAAAATTAGAAGAAATTTTCGGAAAACCAACTGAAGATACTTATGTTGATTGGTTTACTGCTTACAACTTTTTAGCATATTCCAATAACTGTAATGTTATTCGCGTTGTTGGTACTGGCGCATTGAATTCAAGTGACGATGGCGCTGGTGTTTTAATTAAAAATGAAACACATTATACATCTGTTTTTGAATCAAACACTACCGTTAAATTTGCCGCAAAATATGCCGGCGAAAAAGGTGATTCTATAGAAGTTCACATTGCTGATTCTGCAACATTTACTGGATGGACTTATGAAAATCTTTTCGACGGCGCTCCGGGCACTTCAACATTCACCAGTGGAGTTGGTGGTTCAAATGATGAAATTCATGTTGTTGTAGTTGATGCCGGTGGTAAATTCACAGGTGTACCAAATACAGTACTTGAGAAATTTTCTTATCTGTCTAAAGCAAACGATGGTAAATCAGAAGATGGCGGTCCTAACTTCTATGGTTCTGTTCTTAACAAAGAATCAAGTTATGTTTGGTGGTTGGATACTCCTGCTGAAACCGACTATGCTTCAAATGGTGCAATTACTGCTATTGCTGTTGATTTGGCTGGTTCTGGTTATGAAACAGCTCCAACTGTAACTATTACTGGTGATGGTGCCGATGCTACTGCTACTGCTGTTTTATCTTCAACCGGTTCTGCCGTTGATATTACTGTAGATGCGGCTGGTACTGGATATGCAACGGGTGATAGTGTTAGTATTACTGGAAATGGCGGTACTGTTACTGGTACTGTTACAGACGATGGTGCTGGCGGTATACAGAGTATTTCAATTGATGATGCCGGTTCAGGTTTTACTGGTGATTTAACTGGTGCAACAGTTACGGCTGTTACTGGAACTGGTAATGATGATGCAACTGCTGATGTAACTATTGGTTATTCTGTTTCTTCAATAACTGTTGATACTGATGGTGCTAACTACGTTTCAGGTACTACAACAGTAACAATTGATGATACAACATATGGTTCTGGTGCTACTGCTACTGCTACTGTTGAAGCGGATACTGGTGTTGAATGGAACAATGTTTCATTGAATAATACATTCAAATCCTTATCAAGTGATATTACATATTCATTAACTGGTGGTGATAACGGTGGTACTTTAGTTGCCGGTGATATTACAGCTGGATGGGATATGTTTAAAAACGCAGAAGTTGTTGATGTATCTTTACTCATTCTGGGTAATGCGGGTGGTGATACACTATTAGAAACTGTTATTGAACATGTTATTTCAAATGTTGCCGAAACTCGTAAAGATTGTGTTGCATTCTTCTCACCAAAACGTTCCGATGTTGTTAATGTTGAAGAATCGCAGGCGGCTGAAAATGCAATTACAACTAAAAATAATATTGCTCTTTCAACTTCATATGCATTTATGGATTCTGGTTGGAAATATCAGTATGATGCTTATAATGATAAGTATCGTTGGTTGCCATTAAATGCTGATGTTGCAGGCGCAACTGCTAGATCGGACTATATGGCTGATCCTTGGTGGTCACCTGCTGGATATACCAGAGGTCAGATCAAAAATGTTATTAAGTTGGCTATTAATCCATCTAAAACTTACCGTGATGAACTTTATAAAAACAATATCAACCCAATCGTTTCATTTAAGGGTGAAGGTGTTGTATTGTACGGTGATAGAACATTATTGGCTAAACCATCTGCATTCCAGAAATTGAATGTTCGTAGATTGTTTATTGTTCTTGAGAAAGCAATTGCTAAAGCATCAAAATATCTGTTGTTCGAATTCAATGATGCATTCACAAGAGCGCAGTTTGTAAATATGACAGAACCATACTTACGCGAAGTAAAAGGTCGTCGCGGTATATACGACTTCAGAGTTATTTGTGATGAATCAAATAACACCGGAGAAGTTATTGATCGTTCCGAATTTGTTGGTGATATTTACATCAAACCTGCACAATCAATCAACTTCATACAACTTAACTTTGTTGCTGTTCGAACAGGTGTGGAATTTGAAGAAGTGGTTGGTCGTTTTTAATAAATAAATAGAAATTTTAAAAAATAATTTTAGTGGAGTGTAAAAACTCCACTAAATAAAAATAAAAGATTAGGAGAAAAAAATGGCAGAAATAGTCAACGTAGATAGTTTTGTAGCGCAGTTTAATGGCGGCGGCGCAAGACCTAATCTCTATAAAGTTGAATTGTTTTTCCCTCTAGGAATTGACGCAGGTGATAACTTAAAACGCTCAATGCTTTGCAAAGCAGCCTCTTTACCTGAATCAACAATGGGTCAAACAATCGTACCATTCATGGGTAGACAGATCAAGATTGCGGGTGATAAAACATTTGCTGATTGGACTGTAACCATGATAAATGATACCGACTTTTCAACTCGTAGAGCATTTGAACAGTGGCACCATGCAATTAACACATTTGAGGGTAATGAGGGTTTAACTAATCCATCTGATTATTATTCCGATATTGTTGTTAAACAGTTAAATCGTAATGGTGATGTTATATACAAATATAAGTTATATAACTGTTTCCCTGTTTCGGTTGGTGATATAACTTTAGGTTATGATCAGAATGATACTGTAGAAGAATTTACAGTTACATTCTCAATGAACTATTTCACTTCAGACGGCGCGCCGGATTAAGTGTATAAATACTTCCATTGAAAGATGGAAGTATTTTTTCTTTTATATTATTAATTTTACTGTCAGGAAACACTGAATGGATATTTTTAGCATTTTTAAATCGAAAGACAAAAAAGATGGTGGTATAACTTTTGTTAAACCAAGTAGTGATGATGGAGCTATTGACATTGATGTTGGTGGTTTTGATCATGCTGCTCAAATTTTACATTCTTTTGATTTAGATAGAATACCAACGAATGAATACGAATTGCTTTCTATTTATAGAAATATGTCCTTACATCAAGAAATTGATCAGGCTATTCAGGAAATTTGTAATGATGCTATCATATCCGATAATGGTGTTTCAGTAGAAATAAGTTTATATGATGTGGACTTATCCGATAATATAAAAGAAAAAATAATTGATGAATTTAATTATATTTTAAAATTGTTGAAATTTAAATCAAAGGGTTATAATATATTTACTCGCTGGTATATTGATGGTAAAATTATATATCATAAGGTTATTGATAAATCCGGTAAAGGTATTGTAGATTTACTTCCTATTGATCCATTGTATATTAAACTTATTAGAGAACATATTGTACAGAAAAATTCTAGTATGTTTGAATTGGAACTTTACGATACAACTAAATCAAAAGAATATTTTATCTATTCAAAGGTTCCTTTAAATAGTAAAGATATGAGTGGTAATGAGCAATTGGTTAAAAATGGTGTTAAAATACCAAGGGATGCTATTGCTTATGTTACATCTGGAGTTACCGATGAAACCGGTAAGGCAGTATTATCATATCTTTATAAATCAATTAAGCCTTGGAATAATTTAAAATTAATGGAAGATTCGGTTGTTATCTATAGGGTAACAAGGGCACCTGAACGTAGAGCATTTTATATTGATGTTGGTAACTTACCAAAAGGTAAGGCTGAACAATATCTTAAAGATATTATGAATAGATTTAAGAATAAAATTGTTTATGATGCATCAACTGGTACAGTAAATCAACAAAAGAAATTTCAGGCAATGATTGAAGATTATTGGTTGCCTCGTAGGGAAGGTGGCCGCGGTACTGAAATAGATTTACTTCAGGGCGGACAACAGCTGGGTGAAATTGATGATGTTAACTATTTTAAGGATAAACTATATCGTTCTTTGAATGTTCCATTATCACGTTTCCAACAAGATTCTTCTTCTTTCAATTTAGGTAGAACTTCTGAAATTACTAGGGATGAAGTTAAGTTTTCTAAATTTATTAATAGATTAAGAGTGCGTTTTTCTCAATTGTTTGAAGATATATTGAAAACACAACTTATACTCAAGAAAATAATTACAGAAGATGAATGGAATGAAATACGTGATGAAATTTCTTTTGATTTTACCGAAGATAATTATTTCTCAGAATTTAAAGAAATTGAAATTTTAAGAGAAAGAATAGAAACCTTTTCGTTAATGCAACAAGCTGATATGATTGGTACATATTATTCAAATGAATATATTAAACGAGAAATTCTTAAATTAAGTGAAGGGGAAATTGAAAAGTTAAGGGATGAAATCGACAATGAGCGCGAAGAAGATCCAGAAGGAGAATATTTGCCGCAAAATGTGGACTCTAATCAAGAACCACCTAAAGTCGAAGAACCTGAAGTTGAAACACCAAAACCTGAAAATAAAGATAGTGAGGAAGAAAATGAGTGATGATAAAGAATATACTGATGTTGAAAATATTATAAGAAATTCTATTGAAGAAAATCCAAGTGCGGTTGCTGATTCATTTAAATCTGTTATTGGAGTTAAAACTATGGAATTTATAAATAATAAAAGAGATGAAATTTCTTCAAATTATTTCACTAATACTGAAAGTGAGGAATAATGAAATTTAATAAATTCAAAGAAGATACTTTAGAAAAATTAAATACTAAAGTAATTGAAAAAATTTTAGAGATTAGAAGTATTATAATGGAAGATTATTATGATCTTCCGGAAGATTTTTTTGAAATGATGGGTGCAATTGATTTTAATGATTTTGATGATCATTTATCTGTTGTTTTTGATAATAAAGAATCATTGGATTTATGTATTAGAAACTTACCTGATGATATTGATTATGATGTTTTTTTCTATGATGGAAACGATGAAACCGAGTATGAAGATGTAGAACAATTTGAAAATGATCCAATAGATATTAATAATATTGATTTTAATGAAGATGATTGGTATGAACTGGTTATTTATTTTGAAGATGAGGAAGAAGAACTTGATGAAGCTAATCAAAGTGAAAAGGGTTCTGGATTAAAAAGACGAGTTTCCTTTTCAAAATATAAAAAAGGTGGAAAATTAGTTTCAAAAAGGCAAAGACGGCGCGCTGGTAAAATATCAAAAGGTGTCGGCAAAGGATATAAAGCAAAAGGTGCCGGTTGGAAAATTAAACAGCAACTTGCATCAAGAAAAAGAAAAATTTCTAAACGTCAAAATGTAAGAGCGCAAAATATTGGTAAACGTTTAGCTAAAAAATCAAAACTAATAAGAAAAAGACTTGGATATAAGTAGATAGGAGATAACCAATGATATTCATTACAGAACAAGTGGAACAGGTTGCTTCCATTATAGAAGAAGATACTAATGGTAAAAAGCAGATGTTCATTGAAGGTATCTTTTTACAGGATTCAGTTAAAAATAGAAATGGTAGAATTTATCCTAAAGATGTTATGTCTGAAGCGGTATCTAGATATAAAACAGAATTTATAGATACAAAAAGATCAATTTCAGAATTAAATCATCCAACCACACCGCAGGTTAATCCAGAACGTGCAAGTCATATGATTACTGGACTTAAAGAAAGTGGTTCTGATTGGATAGGTAAAGCAAAGATTTTAAATACACCTATGGGTTCAATTGTTAGAAATTTAATTGAAGATGGAGTTTCAATGGGAGTTTCTTCTAGAGGTTTAGGTGCTGTTAAAGAATCAAATGGCGCTAATGTAGTTCAAAATGGTTTCTATATTACGGCTATTGATGTTGTTTCTGATCCTTCTGCACCAGATGCATTTATAAATGGCATCATGGAAAATAAAGAATGGATTTTTGAAAACGGTATTCTCGTTGAACGTGAAATTGAACAGGTACAAGAAATAGTTAATAAGGGTTCAATGGGTATGGATAATTCGGAACTACATAAAAAACTGTTTGAATGTATCTTAAAAAACATTTAACTTGATGAATTTATAATTTTATAAATATACAAAAATATATTAGGAGAAAAAAAATGTCTGAACTTTTAGAAGAAATTTCCGTTTTGTTTGAGGGAATGGAAGTTAGCGATGAACAAAAAGAAAAATTCCAGACTAATTTGGAAGCCGTGATTTCAGAAAAAGTTTCTGCTTATAAAGCCGAAATTAGTGCTGAAAACGAAGCGGTAATTGCCGAAGCAGTTGAGGAAAAAACTAAAGAACTTACTGAGAAAGTTGATGATTATCTGTCATATGTTGTTGAAGAATGGGCGGAAGAAAATCGTCTGGCTATCGAATTTGGTATCAAGATGGAACTGATGGAATCATTCATGGAAAGCATGAAAAACGTATTTGTTGAGCATTACGTTGAAGTACCCGAAGGTAAAGAAGATGTTGTTTCTGCCGCTGAAACAAAGGTTGCTGAACTTACTGGCGATCTCAATGAAGCGATTGAAGAAAACATTAAGCTGAAGAAACAGATCCGTGAAAGCAAGAAAAATCAGATTATTGCTGATGCAACTTCCGATTTAACCGAATCTCAGAAAGAAAAATTTGCTGGTTTAGTTGAAGATTTAGATGCAAGCGATATTGGTGTTTTTGAAAAGAAAGTCAAAACCATCCGTGAATCATTTTTCAAGTCTGAAAAGTCCAATGAAGTAAATGATGAAGAAAAGAGCGTAGAAAGTAAAAGCACTAAAATGTCTGCTTACTTAGATGCGTTATAAAAACCAATTTTTATAAATATACATAAAAATATAATAGGAGAATTAAAATGAGTCAAACATTAGATGTTCTACTTGAAAAATGGGATGCTGTTTTGGAATCCGAAAAAGTAGAAAAAATTTCTGATCACTATAAGAAGAAAGTAACCGCACAGTTACTTGAAAACCAGGAAAAATTCCTGAAAGAAGCCGGCGAACCATCTACATCCGTTACTGCTGGTGGTGTTGATAACTACGATCCGATCCTGATTTCTCTGGTTCGTCGTATGGCACCTAAAATGATCGCTTATGATGTATGTGGCGTACAGCCTATGTCAGGTCCTACCGGTCTGGTATTCGCAATGCGTTCTAAGTACAATGATAATGCCGATCCTAAGTTAGCTACAGAAGCACTTCTGGCCGCTAACGCCACTGGTGAAAACAACGTTGATACTGCTTACTCCGGTACTGGCACTCACACATCAACCGATCCGTTTGATGTTGCTTTCTCAACTGGTCTTGGTCTTGATACTGCCGATGCAGAAGGTACAACCAACTGGAATGAAATGACATTCACAATTGATCGTACTGATGTTTCTGCTAAAGCCCGTCAGCTTAAAGCATCCTACTCAATGGAAATCGCACAGGACATGAAGGCAATTCATGGTCTGGATGCTGAACAGGAACTTACTACTATCCTTTCAACTGAAATCATGACTGAAATCAACCGCGAAGTTGTTCGTAAAATCTACTCATCTGCTAAAGCAGGTGCTGCTTTTGCTACGAATGCGGGTGTTTTCGATCTTACTGCTGATGCTGATGGTCGTTGGTCTGTTGAAAAGTTCAAAGGTCTGATTTTTGCCATTGAACGTGATGCAAACGCAATTGCTCTGGATACAAAACGTGGTAAAGGCAACTTCATCATCTGTTCTTCAGATGTTGCTTCCGCTCTGTCTCTGGCTGGTAAACTTGATTCTGCGGCTGCATTGCAGAATAACGTTGATGTTGATCCTGCTGGTGCTACCTTTGCTGGTTCTATGATGAATGGTCGCGTAAAAGTATATGTTGATCCATATGTAACTGTAGATTTCTACACTGTTGGTTACAAAGGTCAAAACGCATATGACGCCGGCTTCTTCTACTGCCCATACGTTCCATTGCAGTTAGTTAAAGCTGTTAATCAGGATACCTTCCAGCCAATTATCGGTTTCAAAACCCGTTATGGTATGGTTGCTAATCCATTCACTTCACTGAATGACCGTGCGAATTCTTACTACCGCATTGTTAATGTTCAGAACCTTCAGTAATAATTATAATAATAATTAACTGAAAATTAATTGGGGACTCTTCGGAGTCCCCTTTTTTTATGGGTGATAAATAATATTATGGAGGTATATCAATATGTCAACACCAACAAATCTTAATACTTTATCTACGGTACAATATAAATTTGATATTGCTAGATTACCTAATACTACATTTTTTATGCAAACTGCTATGATTCCCGGTGTAGATATTGATCAACCCATGCACGACCAACCAAGAAGAAATAATCAATTCACAGGTTCAAAAATAACTTTTGATCCAATGATAGTTACATTTTTAATTGATGAAGATATGACAAACTATCTGGAAATCTATAGATGGATCATGGAAATAATGAGAACCGATGATGAGAGAAGAAACAAAACAGATGCTACATTACATATTTTATCGGGACAAATGAACGCTAAAATGATTGCTAGATTTGTTGGTATATTTCCAACTTCACTTAGCGAACTTTCATTTGGTACTAATGATGATGACAATGTTATAGTTACAGCCACAGCCACATTTAATTATGCATATTTTGACTTCCCACAACAATCCACTATTATGGGTACTGATGACCTTACGCAATTAAACATCAATGGAAATACAATAACATTTGACATATGATTAAATTTTTAGTATAATTAATAATATTTAATTAAATACTAGGATTTTTATATGAAATTACGCGAATTGCAGGAAATGATAGAAATTGATGGTGAGTTACGTATTGATGTACTTGACGCACAATCAATAGAAACCGCCAAATTACAATCTAAATATTTTGTATTATATTCGAATATTATGGGTGAAAAGAAAAATCTGGAATATGAATTATCAGATTTATTAATGTTTAAATATAAATATTATAAAGGTCAATGTGATCCCGAAGTATATAAACAGAAACCATTTCATGAAAAATTAACAAATTCTGGTGTAGAAGCACACGTTAATGCTGATGAAGAAGTTTTAAAAATAAAAAAGAAAATTGATCTATGCGATATTAAATTAGTTTTAGTTGATGATATGAAAAAATCATTAGCTAGTAGAAACTGGAATATTAGAAATGCTATAGACTTTTTAAGGTTTAAAAATGGTATGTGATGAGTGATATAGAAATAAAAAGAATAAATGAAAGTTTTGTTTATGTAAATTGTGAAGATGTTGGAATTTATTATGAGTTAAATGATTCTTTCTCTTTTTATGTCGATGGATATAAATTCATGCCAAAGTATAGAAATGGACTTTGGTCGGGTAAAGTATATTTATTTAACATGAATAATAAAACAACCTATTATGGATTGATAGGCCAGTTAATTAAGTTTGCAAAATATAATGGATATTCAATATCATTTTGTGATGATATAAATAAAAACTTTGATGAAGTCCAATATGATTTTTCTGATTTAAATTTACCATTTGAACCATATGGTTATCAAGTTAATGCTATTAATAAAATTTTAAATAATAAAAAGAGATTGATAGTATCACCAACCGGTTCAGGTAAATCATTAATAATATATTGTTCCGTTAGGAAGATTATGGAACAAGGTAAAAAGATTTTAATTGTTGTGCCAACTGTATCATTGGTTGAGCAGTTATACAAAGACTTTGTTGATTATGGTTGGAACTCATTGGATGAACACGTACATAAGATTTATTCCGGTAAAGAAAAAAATAATTCTTATGATGTAACACTGACAACGTGGCAAAGTATTTTTAAATTAAATAAAAATTGGTTTGAAGATTTTGATGCTGTTTTTATAGATGAAGCACATTTGGCTTCCGCAAATTCATTGAAAGGAATAATGGAGAAATCTGTAAATGCTCAATATAGAGTTGGTTTAACTGGCACCGTACAAGATGCTAAAGCAAATAAATTAACATTAATTGGGTTATTTGGTGAACCATATGACACCATTAAGTCTAAAAAATTAATGGATGATGGTGTATTATCCGATCTTAAAATTAATGCGCTTATTCTGAATCACATAGATGTTGATAAGAAAGCAGTTTCTAAAATGAAATATCAGGAAGAATTAAATGTTATTGTTGAGGATCGTAAAAGAAACAATCTTATTCTTAACTTAGCAGTAGATCAAGAATATAATACATTAATATTATTTAATTATGTGGAAAGACATGGTGAAAAACTCTATAGCATATTATTAGAGAAATGTCAAGATAAAAAGATATTTTTTATTCATGGTAACACACCGGTTAATGATAGAGAATACGCTAGAGAGTTTACAGAGAAAAATAATAATGTTATAATACTAGCATCATATGGAGTATTTTCAACGGGAATTAATATTAAAAATTTGAATTGTGTAATATTTGCTCATCCTTATAAATCTAAGGTTAAGAATTTACAATCCATTGGCCGTGTTCTTAGAATTGCACCAAATGGTAAATCCGCAGTATTATATGATATAGCAGATGATTATTCTTGGAAAAATAAAAAGAATACAACATATAAACATTTTTTAGAAAGATTAGAGCTATACGAGAAAGAAAAATTTAACTGTAAAATAAAGGTGATTGATGTATGATTCCTAGACAACCAAAAAAAGAAGAGATTTTAAAATATATCGATAAAGTTATAACATTGGTTAATGGTTCTATATTAATTGGAAGAGTTTTAGTTGATGAGGAATACTTAAATGAACATTCTATTACGGTTTTTAGACCAATGGAAGTAATTGATGATTCTGTAGATGTTTATTTAAGAAAATGGATTGGACCATCAAAAGACGATGTATATTACATACCTCTTGAAAAAATACTTAATGTGTCAAATCCAAATAATATGTTTTTATCTTCATTTGAAAATATTTTAAATAAAGATTATTCCGAATATCAATCAAATGATGAAAATTCAGAAGAAATGGAAGATGCTTTTGATGAAGAAGAAGTTTATGATGAAATAGTGAAACATTGAGGATTATATTATGAGTGATAATAATTATGTTAGTAATAAAGATTTTTATTTTTTGATGCAGGAACGAAAAAAATTAATCAAAGATTGTGAAGAAAAGAATTTGCCAATACCAAAAATAAATGATAAGATAGGTAAAATTATACTTGATATTGCTACTAATTTGGCTTATAGGTATAATTTTATTAATTATACCTATAGAGATGAAATGGTTGGAGATGCTATTGAAACGTGTATAAGATATATTGATAATTTTGATACAAACAAATCATCTAATCCATTTTCCTATTTTACGCAGATTTGCTATTTTTCTTTTGTTCGTAGAATTAACAGAGAAGCAAAACAGCATGATATTAAGAAGAAATGGATAGAAAGATTGGGTGTTGACTTTGATACGTATTCGGCACAATTACATGATGAAGATAAAGCATTTACTAATACATCGTTGGAATTTGCTATTGATAATTTATTATGAACGTAGAAGAATACAAAATGTTTTAAATTGTAAAATTATTGTGAGATTTATATTATGACAAAATTAGCATTGATTAACGATATTCATATCGGTGCTAGGAATGATTCACCTGTTTTCCTAGAAGCACATAAGAAATTCTTTACCGAGTTGTTTATACCGACCTTAGAAAAGGAAGGTATAAATGAAGTAATTATACTTGGTGATTTATTTGATAGACGCAAGTACATTAACTTTAATACCGAGTATGAGGTTAAGCGTTTTCTATTTGATGTTTTATTGTCAAAGAATATCAAAGTACATATACTGGTTGGTAATCATGATGTTACTTTTAAAAATACCAATAAAGTTAATTCACCGGATCTTGTATTGAATGAGTATAGTAATATACTTGTTTATATTGATCCTGTAGTATTGAGTTATGAAGAATGTGATATTGGTTTGACACCATGGATTAATATTGAAAATCAAGAAAAATCATTAGAGTTTATTAAAACTTTCAGTGGTGATATTCTAATGGGTCATTATGAAATTAATGGTTTTGAAATGCACAAAAATGGTGGAGTGTGTTTAGATGGTCTTGAGAAAAAACTTTTTAATAATTATGATATGGTTCTATCTGGTCATTTCCATGAGCCTTCTATAAACGGCAATATACGATATCTGGGTTCCCCATTACAATTCACGTGGGCCGACTATGATTGTAAGCGTGGTTTTCATATTTTAGACCTTGAAACAAGAAACTTGACATACGTTGAAAATCCTGATAGAATGTTCCATAAAATATTCTATGATGAAGATTTAGATATTCTGAACTTTAATTTTAGCGAATTAAAAGATAGAGTTGTTCGTGTTTTGGTTGGTGAAAAGAAAGATCAACATAAGTTTGATCTGTTTATTGATCAAATACAGCGTGTAAATCCTTTTCAAATGGATATTATCGATAACACAATGAATCAATTCTCTGAAGAGTTTGATATTAATCTTGTTAATAATGAAGATACCATGACTATTGTTGAATCATATATTGATAGTCTTGATTTGGATTTTGATGATGTTAAGATTAAAAGCTTGTTTAAAGAATTGTATTTGGAAGCATTAGCGGAGCTAGATTAATGACATATAGATTATACAATGGTGACTGTTTAACAGAAATGAAAAAGATTGAAGATAATGCGGCTGATATAACGTTTACGTCACCGCCGTATAACATGAATCTTCAAGTTGTTAATGGTAAGTATAAAACAAATGCCAAACGTGAAGTAGAACAAAAAGGTATTGGTCAAAAAAATATTTTTAAGAAGTTTAAGTATAACAATTATGATGATAATTTACCTATGGATGATTATAGGGATTTTACTCTCAATGTTATTGATGAATGTTTAAGAATATCGCCGATAGTATTCTGGAATGTACAGTTTATTGCTGGTAATAAGAAAGCACTATTTGAAGTAATGGGTCAAAGATCACATCAGCTTAAAGAATTTATTGTTTGGGATAAAGTTAATGGTCAACCGGCAATATCAGCAGGTGTTATGAATAGTGCTTGGGAAGCTATATTGGTGTTTGATAGAGATAATGCTATCAAGAGAAAGTTTGATAATTGTTATTTTGAACGTGGAACATTAAATAACATTTGGCATATAAAAAGTAAATCTTCAAGCTTTAAAGACAGAAGTGGTACTAAACACAGTGCTACATTCAATATGGAATTAGTTGAAACTGTATTGAAAAATTTTACTAAGCCGGGTGATACCGTACTTGATCCATTTATGGGTACTGGTACAACAAATTATGTTGCTGATATAATGGGTCGTAATTCTATTGGTATTGAAATGGATGAAGAGTATTTTCGTTTTAGTAAGAAAAGACTTAGAGTTAAAGATGAAGATAATGAAAATTTTGAGTCTGGTGTAGAACCAGTAGGTTTATTTTAGTATGATTATATTCGAAAAAATACGCTTCAAGAATTTTTTATCTTTTGGTAATCAATTCACTGAAGTAACGTTAAATTCAAATCAAACAACAGTTATTGTTGGTCGAAATGGTGCCGGTAAGTCCACTATGTTGGATGCCATATCATTTGTATTGTATGGTAAGCCTTATCGTAGTATTAATAAGCCACAGTTAGTTAATTCTGTCAATAATAAAGATTGTGTTGTTGAGATTGAATTCTCTATTGGTTCTTATGAATATAGGATTATACGTGGTATAAAGCCAAATATATTTGAGATATATGAAAATGGTAATCTGATTAATCAGGAATCACATGTAACTGATTATCAGGACTATCTTGAAAAGAATATATTAAAAATTAACTATACGGCATTTACCCAAATAGTTGTATTGGGTAAAGCAACGTATGTACCATTCATGAAGCTTAAATCCCAAGATAGAAGAAACTTGATTGAAGAGTTGTTGGGTATTACAATATTCTCAAAGATGAATGAGATATTAAAAGGTCGTTTGGTTAATGTTAAAAACGATAAACAATCTTTTGATAATAATATTGAATTATTAAATGAAAAGCTTTCATTGAAGAAAAAATACATTCAACAATTATCTGTTGATAATGATGCCAAGAAACAAGAATTAGAAAATGATATTGAGTTGCTATATGATTCTATAGAAAAGAATAATATTAAACTTGATAAGTTGAGTGCTATTAAACAGGATTTATTGGATCAAACTATTAAGTATGAAGAAACAAAGAACAAGCAGAGACAGTTAGAAAAATTCGAATATGAGTTTAACAATAAGATTAAGAAGATAAAGAAAGAACTTAAATTCTTCCATTCTAATGATGAATGTACTACGTGTGGACAACATATTGATGAAACATTTAAGATTCGAATTGTTGATGAACATAACTCTAAACTTGTTGAACTTGAAAGTGATGCAGAAAAACTTAATGATCAATTAGAAAAAGTTTCTACTGGGATTTCTTTTATGGAAGAAAAACTAAAAGAAATTAGAAATATTGAACTTGATGAAAACTTAATTAAATCTAAAATAACTGAGTCAACTAATTTGATTAAAAAGTTACAGTTAAAGAAAGATGAAACTGTACTTGGTGGTGATATACAGAATGAAATTAATAGTCTTGGGGAATTAAAATCCCAAATTATAAAGGCAAAAGAAGATAGGTCAGAATCAAATACGTTAATGAGTTACTATCAATCTATAGGCACAATGCTAAAGGATACTGGTATTAAGTCTATGATTGTACAGAAATATTTGCCTATTTTTAATCAATTAATCAATCAACACTTGACAAAGTTTGAATTATTTGTTAAGATTGAACTTGATGAAACGTTTAATGAAACTATTTTATCTAGAAGTCGTGATAATTTTAGTTATAGTAGTTTTTCTGAAGGTGAAAAATTACGTATCGATTTAGCGATATTGCTAACTTGGAGAGAAATATCCAAGATGAAAAATGCAATGTCAACTAACCTATTGATAATGGATGAAGTGTTTGATTCATCATTAGATCAAACAGGTGTTGATGCTTTTATTGATTTAATACCGAAAATGGAGTTTGCAAATATTTTTGTAATATCACATACTCCGGATAAACTGTATAATAAGTTTAAAAATATTA
>Ga0208795_1000629_pt1 | contig 16982 bp, 14 predicted proteins | sample CB_VirMetaG_6_FD_184541 | JGI IMG/M metagenome (GOLD analysis project Ga0208795, IMG submission 184541) | Freshwater to marine saline gradient viral communities from Chesapeake Bay - CB_1508_2 Viral MetaG (SPAdes) (version 4) | ecosystem: Environmental > Aquatic > Marine > Coastal | place: USA... | reverse complement strand
AGTTGAGTTACTCTTGTAGCGAGTTCTGATATTTGTTGGTCTTTGAGGTAAATTTCATAACCTAATTGTTGTATTTGTTGTGCTAATTCTTCTCTAGTTGCGAAGTCTGCCATGTTTTGTGCTCCTAATTATTATGATGGAAATTGTTCAAATGTACCAAGCTTTTCTGATTGATAATGGAAGTCGATTTCGAAAACATAAGCATCTTGAGAAATAGTATCTGCAGCGTTTGTTGCATCTCTGAATAGTCTACCAAATATCATAGAACTCTCTGTTATGTTTGTACCATCGATTGTGCAGATACCATCAGCTTGATGTCTATATGCAACTCTGTCAGATGCAACTGTAGAAGTCGCAATAGTAGTTGTTGAAAAATTTTCACCAACATTTGCTATTGTATACTCTAAACCTCAAACAACATTACCACTATATGTTCCTTTTAACCCTCAATGAACATGTGCTTCTAAATCTGTACCAGGCTTATAACTATGTGGCAATTGTGCAGAGAAGTATATTTCCTCTTCATTTATATAACTAAATGCATATGTAAATACACCTTGACTACCACTTCCATCATTTCTTCATAGAGAAAAATCAGGGTCATTTGTACCACCAAGTTTTGTTGATGTCATAGGTACACGTAAATCAGTTCAATAAGGTGTATCAAAGTATAATATACCTGTTTCATTGAGATGCATCTTTGTATCACCAGTTACTGCAAAGTTCAGGTTACTACCTTGAGTATTTATACTTGTTGCAGTTATTGGTCCTGTTATGATAGATGATGGATGTATTTGTCTGCCAGAAAAATCAACATCATCAGCAGTTATTTCTGAAGGTTCATAGTATCCACCAGTATTGTTTCACATTGGAACATAGCCATTAGTAGAAGGTGTTGTTCTGCTGAAGTCTGATAGAGCAGTAGATGGTCTGCCAACACCTAGTCTGACTAATACACTTCCATTAGTGTCATGTGCATAAGTTATTACGCAAACTGCTGTTACATGATTAGGTGCTGCTGGTGGTGTATCTGTTAGTTGACCTGGAGTAGTTGATAAATATAAAACTGTACCTTCAGTTCATCCTGGTTGTTGTGTTGTATTCAAGCCATGTACTAAGCCAAAAATAGTTACATAACCATATCCATTATTTGCTATACTATGAGTTGCTACACCAATAACAGCACAAGGACAATCATCATCAGCAGCAGCAAGTTCAATTTCAGGTGTATGTCCAGTTGCATCGTACACTTTTACAACATCACCATTATTTATAGTAGCGTCTGAAGTATTTCTTACTCGAATATAATTTTCTTGACCAACTTGTAAAACAACATCTTCAATCTCAGTATCAACATTTAGTGTATTTGTATCTGTACTATATCATATTTGCCCAGTATCATGAACATGGTCATCATCAGCAATACCACCAAATGTAATTGTATTTTCTGCAAATACTGGACCAATAAATTCAGCAGTACTAGATACATGTAAACAACCACCATCAGTATAATCAAAGTGTAATAATTCATTTGCTGGAAACGTTGTAGTGTTTTGTCAAGCACTTGGATGAATATAATTTGTTCCAAGTGCTGAATTCATTGAGAACAGAGAACCATTTGCAACACCTATGTGACCAAGTGTACCTATTATACTTCAGTTTCTATTTGATAAAGAACTTGGATAACCAACACCTCATATACCAGCTGTGTATACATTTGTAGAAGCTTTTGTGCCATAACCGCAAACACCTACAGCAGTACCTTCTGAACCTGTTCCATATCCATAACCAAAATAACCTACAGTTGAACCAGTCCCTGAATTTTGTGCTGATGAAAATACACCTTTTACTGCTGCATTGAATGGCAATAAATAAGCACTATCATTATCGGCTATAACTTCGAATATAGCTCCAGCGCCGCCACCTTGAGTGGTTGTTTTACCACGAACAGCAGCATCAAAACAATTGATAGTTGAACCATATCCATTACTTATACCATTTGTATTTAGTATATTATAGTTTGTATATGTTTCTGAAAATCCAAATGTATAGCCAGGTGAAATTTCTCAGCCTGAGATGTCTGCATCAAATTGGTTGAACTTGTTTGCGTATTTAGCGCCTTCATTATAGTCAGAAGATGTATGTGTAAACGTAAGACTTTGTCTGTTTGTTTCACCAGGTCTATATTTGGTAGTACCATCAACTATTAGTGGCATACTTTCATAAGTACTTCATGTAGCACTAGCTGAACCAATTGTAGTTGGAACCAAAAAGTCTGCATCTGAGTATGTTCTATCAAGTGTAACACAATCAATCTCTTTTGCAGTTGTATCTTGTAAACTCGTATTACCAGCTACTGAAAGATTATTATTCAAAATGGTTTGATTATCAACTGTAAGTCGAGTTTCAATGATAACATCACCTTCTATAGTAACATCATCAGTATAATAAGCACCTTCTGCAGTAAGACCTTCAGTAAGCTGTACATCTGAACCAAATATAATCTTTGCACTAGGAGCTGCAATGTTCATATTTATACCAGATTCATAAGTGTATACATTTTGTGTATATGTAGTTCCTATTTGGTATGTTGATGCTGATATAGTTGCAGTATCAGTAAGTGATTGGTTTGTTAGCTTCAATCAATTATCAACATTTTCAGTAGTAACTTTTGTTGCCATTTTACTTCAATTAATAGCTTTTGGCATTATACTATTCTCCTAAGTGATAAAGTTATGTTTCACAAACCTGGTTCTGTTTCTTCTATAGAAGGTTCTTCAGCAAAAGTTGATTTCTGCTCATATATCACATAACCTAACTTATCTTCTGAAATTACATTTATAGGATTATTACCAACACTTTTGTATCAATTTATAAATTCTATTTTTTTATCATTTGTAACACCTTCTATAATTAAATTTTGTTTTGCTTGTACTGACGCAATAGAAACATTACTTCTACATTGAGGATAAAAACCACCACCTTGACTGATGCTTGTTTTTAATTGAACTATATCATATCCTTTTGTAGCACCAAGATTAAACATTGGTAAGATAATATGGTTGCTTGTATTATTTGTTTCATATAGTCCTAAATAAGCCATTTTATAGTTCCCTTAAATTTAGTGTTGTATCATATAAACCCGCTGAAGTTTCTGTGTATGTAAAATCTTCACCTAACCAACTACATACATATCAATCATCATTATTTAACTCTTCTGTATACAATATAATATGAGGATTGTTTTTAAAATGTCCTTTAAATATGGAAAAACTTGTAAGTTCTGTTTGGTCAAGGTCTTTCCAACTTATTTCTGGTAAAACTCTAGGCTTAGCACCAAATACTGTAGTTCATAAATTGCCATCAAAACTTTGTTCAGTATTAATACCATTACTTTCTAATCCAATACTTCTAGATGCATCTGGTGGATGAACATTCAACCGCGTAATAGGTATAAATCAACTAATCTCTAATTGTGTATCAGCTGGATAACCTGAGCTATCATAGAAGCGTACTCTGATATACTTTCATGCAAATGAACCATCTTTTAAAACTAGACATTGTCCTGTACCATCTGGTGTTGATGTTGGATAAATATAGCTTCCATTTTTTGTAGCATAACCTCATATATCATCAGGTGTTAGAGTATATCAGCTAATACCATCTGTTGAGTATTCAAGTTTGATAAAATCAACTTCTGATACATCACGTCATTTAAGATAAAATCCATTACTTGTTGTTGTGGTGTTGCAGTAAATTCGTAGAAAAGTAGAGTTGTTACCTGTAGTATGTGTAACACGACCAAAAGTATCTGCATCATAATCAACAACACAGCGTGTAGGATATTCATCAGTATCTAAACGAGTACCTGATTGGTTAGTAAAAGAGGTTTCTGTTACACCATTGCCTGAATAATCAGAGTATACTATATTATCCATTATGCTAGTTTCCTTTTTGTAGAAGTTTTAATAGCATTTACATTTGTTCTGGGCTTTTTAACTCTAGAGACTGAATTAGTAGAACTTCTATCAACAGTTGATTGTGACCAATTTGTATCAAATTCATTCAATCTATGAAGTCCAGTTGCTTCTATCTCAACATAACCTTGATACTTTGTTATACCGGTAATGATGAAGTAAGGATATATACGTTGTCCATTTCATATTACATAACTATCTGTAGCACCATTCCATCCCTTAAACTCTAAACCTAAACAACTATATGGAACATTGTCAAACTCAACAACATCACCTAACTGTAATGAATAAGCATCAGGATTTTTTGTTCTGAACGATACAACTCTATGTCTATTGCCCCATTGTGATAAAATTCAGTTACTATAAGACCACTGTTCACTTCTGAATTGTTCATATGATTTAGTAGAATCAAAATCTGGATAAGTACTATCATAAGTTGTATTTTCAATCCAATATCTTTCAGCATTTGTACCAATTGGATTGCCAAACCAATCAATTCCTATATTCCATGGTTTCTTTGGTGTATAAGTAGTGCCTGAATAGTTTACTTTGAAAGGATAACTATAACTTGAATAAGGTTTTTCTATAACATCTTCAGTATATCTCTCATCATCAGAACCATAAAAGTTTTTATCATAAGATGCATCAACATTTTCCCACTGATATTGTTGTTCATAATCATCCAAACCATGAATATAATTTGTCTTGAGATTATTTATTTTCCATGTAACATCATCAATAGAACTATATTTAACGCTGAATGAAGAACAATCACCAAAATCTACAACATAATCACTAGATGAATAAGTTGGTTTCAAAATCAAAAACTCTCATTTACCAAACTCATTTTTGTACACTGCTCAAGGTTCTTTGTTCGCATACTTTTTTAACCAATCATTCAACTTTGTTTGTTCTGTAATGACAAAACCTGAATAGTCTCTATGAGTACTGAATAAATTGTCTCAATCTGTTTTCATAGTATTATAATCTCAAGTATCTGTGAAGTCATCATCAGTAGCACCAAGAACACCTCGTAAAATTGATTCGATATATTGATATGGTCTTCTTACTTGATAATCATTGATAGGTGTTGATAACATACTACCACCAGCGGCAAGAGGAGATTGCATAGCGTGATACATATTATCATAATCAAATACTTCATAACTTCTACTAGCAAAACCTATATGTTGAAGATATTGAAAATATGTTGTAGATTTTGGATAAAAGTAGAGTTGTGGTTGAAAGTTTATTCAACTTTCTTTACTTATTGCTCATGTATCATGTACTCACCAACCAGGATTATTAAATCATAAATCAGTGCGTGAACCAAGTGTTACACTACCATTATAATCTGATACAGGGAATGATTCAGATGAACCCTTACCTTCTGCACCTAATACTTCATTACTGAATTGATATAATCGACCCTCTGGAGTATTATAGTTATAATAGACATTATGCACACTATCATTACCTGTCTGCAATGAAGCAATCCCATGATTTGATAATATGAATTTGTAATACTGGTGGGTTTCATCTGAACCATCTTTTGTCATTATACCTTCTTTACCACCATCATCGCCAGCAACATTACCAACATGAATTGGTGTGTCCATTATAGCACTTCAATCATCATCAATAAACTCTGTAGCATAATTCCTTCAGAAATCAAAACCATCTGTATTTAAACTTATTATATAAGATGAAGAAATCTGATTATTTGTATTTGTTTCAAATCTTCATAATGTTGATTCATCTCCATCAAAAGCGAATTTATATTCGTTTCCATCACTTGTTCAAGTAGAACCATCATATCCACTAGATGATAAATAGCCTGATGCATCATTTACTTCAAAACTGCTTGAATAATCATAAGTTGATGGTCTTCATGGTACTGCATTTAAAAAAGTATCAATTGGTGGTATATCACTCTCTTCTTCAGATGGTACCATTTGCCCCATATTAAACCACACTTGAAATCAACCACTAGATGAATCTCTTTCACTTGTTCATCTATAATAGCTACCTGTTCTGTAGTTAAATGCTGGTCTTGTAATTGGTGTAAAATTGTCATCATTGTATACATATGTCATTGGTGTACTGTGTTCAAATCATGTGTATCACCTTTGTCTCTCTCAAGATGAATAGGTTAAACCATCAGCTAGTTTACTTTCATCTCCATAAACATATGTTCAAGGTGAAGTTTGCCATGCACCACCTGAATAGTCCATTAATAAATTACTACCTATTGCTACACCTGGTGCAAACTCATGTCGACCATAACAAATAGGTAAATATGTGCTCTGCGCTGAATCCAATGAACTTAATGATGAACAATATTCATCACCAATCAATTGTGTTCTGTAGTCAACTTTTCTACCTTGTATCTGAGTATCAGGTACTTTGTGTCCTGCTAAAACAACTGATAACTCATTATTCTCTATCTCAAACTCTATATCATCAATAGTACCATCAAAAACTTGTACCATATCTGAAGAAGTTGTGCTGTAAGCTTCATAGCCTAAAAAGATTTGGCACTTACGACCAAGAAAGTTTTTACTAACCAGGTCATCAATAAAACTATAGGTTGGTGTCTGAATATTTGCTATCCTAAGTGCAGGTGTTGTAACAGTGATGGTATTATCTGTGAGTAAATTTCATGTAGCTTTGCTTGGTGAATAATCAACCATAGCACCAAAACTTAGTTGACCATCTATATCAATAGATTTACTACTGAAGCCATACCAATCTGTTTCAGTATTGTATCACATCTTAACAAAGATGATTTTACTTACTTCACCATCATCAATTGCTGTCTGAAAGTTTGTAGGAATTGTTATCATGCGAAGTTTACTCCTCGACGATATGCATTATTTAAAGCTGGTAATAGATTATCTTCTACTCATTTATTAGTGCCAATAATGTCGCCACTGATATTTATATTTACTGAATTACCACCTAGTTTACCACCTCTGTTCATAAATTCCAGTGCACCAAGATTAGCTTCAGTTGCTGCTCTGTTTACAACATATTCACCACCCATTGCCATAATAGGTGTATTGTCCATATACTGATTACCAGGGATAAGTCCACCAAGAGCAAATTCAGGTGGTTTTGTAGCTTTTATCTTAGCAACATTCGCCATACCTGTAGCTAATGCTAATGCTGCATTTACTGGTGCTAAAATAAAGTTGAGTGGTGTTGGTAATTTCATAGCAGAAGCAAAAGCATTAGCTGCACCAAGTAAAGCAGACATTTGTGCACTTGCAATCTCTGATGTTTGTTTACGCTTTCATGCTTTCTTAGCGTCTTCTTTCTTCTTCTTTTCTTGAGCTTCAAATTCTTTTTGTCTTTGTTTGTAGTAATCTGTATCTTGTAAATTGAGTGCTTCTAATTCAGCTCTTTCAGTCTCTCATCTACTTCTTAGTGTATCAAGTTGACCCTGTATACGTTGTAACTCTGCATCAGCATTTTGACCAAAATATGACATAGCCATGGTAAACGAATTAGCAATTCCTTGAACAACTTCACTGTTGAGTAAATTAGCTACACCTTTCATGGATTTAGATATACCATCTACTATATTAGAAAAGCCACCTTCAGTAGTTTGCTTCATGCCATCAACAACAGTTTTTCAGTGTTCACGAATAATCTCACCAGCTGATTTTGCTTTTTCTGGAGCTTTTTCAAATGGAACACCCATAAAATTAGCTAACTTTTCTACTTCATTACCACTTATTCCCATTATATTTACTAATGCAAGGAAGTTTTCTTTTAGTTTCTGTGCATCTTCATTGGACTTTTCAAAATCTTCTTGTCATTGTTGTATACTTTTTGGTTCAGTAAACTTACTTTTTTCTTCATTTAGTAATTGTAGAGCTAGTTGTGCAGCAGCTATTTTATTTGCTTGATTGCCTCAAGCTTCTTTTGCCGCTTCAAGTAATTGGAGTTCTTCAGATGATAATTCATTACCTGCCTTTTGCTTCTTTATAAGGTCTGATAGAGTTTTACCAATTTCTAATTGTTTGACGTTTGCTTCTTCTAGTTTTGTGCTAAGTTCACCAATACCTTCAATACCATATTTACTGAACAGCTCTTGTGCTTTAGCAGTTGTATCAAACGTTTGTTGCATGGATTCATATTCACTAACAATACCAGAAAATGAATCGATATAATCTAAATAAGCCTGACGAAGTTCTTCAATCTTTTTCTTTTGTTCTTCAAGCTGTTTTTGTCGGTCGTCATTTTGTTTTTTTTCTTTTTCCTGAAGGATTCCAATAGTATCTTTATATGCTTCTATATCTTTTTCTATTTTTCTTATCTGAGCATCATAATCATCCATTATTTTTGCAGATGCTTCAGTACCTTTATGCTTTTTTCTTTCTTCTTCAGCTAATTCCATCAAAGCATATCGTTCAGCTTCCAGAGTACTTAGTGTAACTTGTGCAGTTTTCAGACTATGTTCTCGTGACAGTTGTTCTACTTGATTCTTTTTATTTAGTTCTTCTGTATAACTACTAATTACATTTGCTGATTCAACTCATTTATCAGTAGCATCTCTTTGTTTTTGTAATGTTTTATCAAAATCAGCTTGAGCAATTTCTCATTGTTTATGTAAATATGAAAGTGTTCTTTCCAATATAACGAATGGTGCTATAACTAAACCTAGTGGAGACAGCAATGCAGCTAGTGCTGTTCTAACAACTGCTATTCCTTTACCTAAACCTCTAAAACCAGCAGATAAAAGATTTACTGAACCTTCAGCAGTTTTAGCAGAAAGACCTAAATTCCTGATATGTAGTATTACAGACTTACCAGCTTGTGTAAAACCTTTACCATGTTGATTTATATAAGTTAGATGTTTACCAAATTGTAATAGTGTTTTAGAAGTTGTTTTACCATGCGCGGACATGGTAGAAAATAACGCTGGTAATACTTGCAAACCACGAATTGCTCCAATACCTTTTGTAATGGATGGTATCAATAATATTCATGCATGTCGTAATATACTTACAGCACCTACTATTTTACCAACGTCTATTACAAATCTACCAAAGTCTGATGTGAGTGCTTCTAATATAGGTTTGAAACTTTTTGTTATAGTGCCAACTAAACTACCAATCTGTTTACTGATGTCTGCTAATCCTTCTTGTATACTAGACATATCACCTGGATTGAAACTATCAAAAAAGCCTTCAGCAAATGAAACAGTGATACTTCTTTGTATACCATTTATCTTTGCAATAAATTCATCAGCAGATTTACCAACACTATCTGAAACAATCTGTCCTTGAGTTTTTAGTTTTTCTAATTCTGTATTATAGTCACTTGCACCAGCTGAAGCATTTACTCACACTGAAGCAGCTTTTGCACCTACTATCTTACTAATCTTACCAATAAAATCAATCTTTTCAGAACTTGTTTGGGCCTGAGCACCCATTTCAAATATGCGCTTTGTTATTTCCTCAATACCCTGTGTTTCTATATCAACGCCTAAATTTTCGAATACTGCTGCAGCTTCTCCACCGAATTGTTTTGCTTCACCTAATCTTACAGCCAATTGCCTCATCGACTGCGTCATTTTATCAGCACTATCACCACCATTTATCGCAGCAGCTTGTAAAAAAGATAATTGTTCAGTTGTTGTTCCTATACTATTTGCTAAGGTGTGTAAATCTGCTGCTAGTGATAGAGCATTTGTGGCTAGAGTTTTGATAGCATTTAGAACAACTGCACCAGCAAATGCAGCAGCGATTTTTGTACCAAGTGCTGAAAATTGTTTTTCTAATTTACTTGTTGTTTTAGTTACATTGGTTTCTACAGACTTCAATCCAGTTTTAGATTTGTCTTTTATGCCAACTTGAACTTCTCCAGTTCCTAATAGTTTAGCCATCTATCTTATTTCCTTTTTTTGTCTGCTCATACTCTCAGTTCTTCATGAATTTATTTACTTCATTAATTCCTCATCATGTTGAATTTGGCATCTGTTCTATATTTGTATACAGAAATCCAATACCTCAACGTTCTGCAGCAAAGTAAGTATTTATTCAAGTTCATACTTCGTCATGTTCTGGAATGGCTATATCAATATCTAATTTAGAAGTGCGCAAGCGAGTTGCAAGTGGTCAGTTTTTTACTGTATTTATGGCGTGTGATAAATGGTCGGCTGGACTATAAACCAATTTCTTTATTTTATCTGCATTTGTTACTTCTATAGGATAATCAAGCTTGCCTGTAGTCTTCTTATCATCTGCAGTAATTCAACCACAGGCAAGCTTTATTTTATCGCTTGCGCTTAGTCTAAAGGGACATCTGTATCACTTGTAGCATTTGCATCTAATACAGTTTTGAATTCAGGGAATGATTGCTTCATTACTTCTAAGCCAATTTCTGTAAGTATATTTACTGGTAACAACTTTACTGCATGATGAGTAAATGAAATAGGCTTGTCAGCATCATCAATAACATTATGTCATCCAACAATTCCTAATTCAGCAGCAACAATAAGCGACCTGATACTAAATGATAATTTGCCATCTTCAAATAAAACATCGTATACCTGAGCTGCCTGCATTGGATTTAGGTCCTGAAGTGTAAATACAGACTGCTCGTTTTTTGAAAGCTCTCTTTCAGCCTCTAAAATATATGGAACTTTCTTGATTTGTGATAATCTTGCCATACGTTTTGTTCTCCTCTATCATTGTGTTACACCCTCCCTTATGCTATTTTCAAACTATTTCATTGCACAAGGTAGAGGAGTAAAAAGTTTATGCTGTATAATAAGACAATGTAAATGGTGTAGTAGTAGAATCCTGAACAAGTGTATACTCAAATGTTACAGTCTCTTCACCATCCATTGGCTTATCAACTGAATAATTAGTTAGTTTTATCTGAGCATTGATATTCATCTCATCAGCTTCAGATACAGTTCCATCACCAAACTCTAATACCAACGCATAACTAGCACCAGCAGCACTATTACCACATAAACCTTTCAGTGTAATAATGTTACTATCATTACCTAATAGTTTGAATGAACCACTTCCTTCAATTTTTGGTAATGCCATATTAGCGCCACCACCATAAGGTACTGGTTTTGCTGAGTTAGTAATAGTGATTTCCCAATCATATAAAGAACTGGTTACATCAAGACTATTTACTGTAAAGGTACCAATATCAGACCATTTATATAGACTAGCCATAGATGGAGTAGTTGGTGTTCCTGTATAATTTGAACTGTTGATTGAACTTTCTTTTGCGATAAAAGCCATTTCAGCATATAAGGCACCTTCATTAGCGTCTGGTCCAACTGATAATTTCAAACTATTACCAACTGCACCAACTAATCTCTCATTATAAGCCTGAGCAGGTCCTTGAGCCTGAATTGTATAGAAATAGCCTTCATCATTACTAAAATCTGGAAGGTCATCGTAATCAACCATTGCAGATAATGTCATCACATTTACAGCAGCTGTAAAATCTGTATCATATTGTAATACAGCTGGGAATAAAGCAGCAGTATCTTGTGATACAAAGAAACTGAAACTTGTATCTGGAATACTACCATTTGTATCCTGCCAAGCGTCATCATCACCTTGCACACGAAGTCCAGTTGCACGTGGTACTATATGTGATTTATAATCATGGTTGATAGTGAAACCTTCAGTAGGGATAAGTGTTGGGCTGGCTGCTACTGCTGTGCCGAAAGTAGTCTCTCTAGCAAACCAGTATACATAATCAGCGCCCACTCCAATTTTTGCCATAATTACTGTCTCCTAATTTGAAGGTATAAAGGGGCCATTGCTGACCCCATATTATTACTAAGCAACTCTAGATTCGATTCGTGTACCACCTGAACTATCAAGTAGTTTAGCAGCAATGAAGCAGCTTCCATAGACATATGCACCAGATTTTTCTGGAGCATCAGCGCTACGTAAATCAAACATTGGAGTGCCATAAGCAAATCCTAAGGCATCCTTAGCAAATACAAATCCATAAGCCCATGTAGAACTGGCATCACCAGTATAAGTTTCTGCATGATGTGTTCCATAAATCTCAACACCATTTACAGTGCCAAGATAACCAGAACCTCTGATAATCTCATCATTAGCACCTGGGTTATTGGTTGTAAGAACATCATTCATTAGACCATATTCACCCTGTAGCTGACGCCAATCAGCGATGCAGGTAAATGGTCCAGGATAACCGGCACTCTTGAGACTACCAACCATACTCATCAAATCTCCAACACCAAAACCATCAGATGAACTTATGGAAGTGCTGAAGCCCTCTTTACCAGTGCTATAGATTAGCTTGTCAATAGTGTTACCAACTTTGACACCAACAGCGCGGGAAACTGTTCCTAATACATTTGAACCACCCTTAATAGCAGTGTTCGAGACAAGTGCTAAAACTGGATAATCAGTTAGGACTGCGGTATTGGCAGCAACTGTAATTGCAGTGTTGGCAACGGAACCGCCTTCAGTCGCGGCATCTGCGGTTGCACTTCTAATACCACTATCAATAGTTGGGAAGATAACATTTAGTGTATCATTTGCTTCTCCGACAAGTGGGGCGTTCCAAAGTGAACTGAACTCATACATTGAGGCATATAAACCTAAGTTCAGTGTTTCCATGATACCAACTAATGTGGTTTTTGTACTTTCATTTGCCATTTTATAATTCTCCTAATTTTTTAATTCATTCCTAGTCGCTTAAGTTCTGCCTGATACTCTCTGGACGTGTATACTTTTCTAAATCCAGCAGGGTCTTTTTCAGCAAACTCTTTTTGCGACGTTCATTTTCCAAAAATTAAATTCGAGTCTGTTTCATTCGGTGTTTTACCATCAACCGGGGTTTTTATATTCACTTTTCCATTCATGAGAAACTGTTTGTTCTGATTTATATACTCCAACTTCTCACTGGTAGAAAATTGTTGAGGTATAAGACCACGTTTATCTTCGGCAATTGCTTCGAGCTCTGTATTCAGTAATTGCTCTAAGATATTATTTGCGTTCTCAACCTGATTTTTGTAAGGCTCAAGTTCTGCAATTTGTTTCTGTAACTTCTCAACTTCAGAAAGTTTTTCTTGTTCTGCAGTATTTTTATATTGTAGTAACTCATCATAATCAGAAAATTTATCAAGCCTCTTCTTAATAATGTTGTTCAGTTCATCTTGAGTGAACAACTTTTCCTCAGTTTTTACATCCTGAGTAGATGTCCCAGTTTCAGTGTTGGTCACCGTTGTGTCTTCAACAATCCCAGTTTTTTCCTGGTTGGTGCCAGTATTTGTTGATTCTACCATAATAATTGTCTCCTTCTATGTTTATATATACGCTATTCATAATTGCACTCTATGTGCAATTTTACTTCGATTCAAAATAAATTACTCTTAATTCGATTGTATAATATCTCATCATCCTTGCACCATTTGTAGTTAGTGTTTCAGCAGGATTCACCCTATCAATTGTAGAAGTACACGCTAAACATTCACTTGTGCTCTTCTCTTCTCAACAATTGTTCTGAAACATCTCAGTAAGTGTCTGAATATACTGTTGGTCTGCTGTATTATTTTGTATACTCATGAATAAATGAACATTGATTACAGTTTCATTTTTACTATATCCAACTGGACGTGCTTCAGGCATCTCTGTAACTTTATCGCCTAATACAACTGCATAATCATCAAATGGTATACTCTGTGCTATTCTGAGAGCATCATCATCATTTACAGCATTTTTCACTTTTTCTACTCATGTAAGCTCATTTATATCAGTTGTAATCTGAGAAATTATTCTACCTAATTTGTATGTAGTTGCCATAGTAAATGCCCTTAGTAATTTATAAGTTTTTGTTGAAAGGTTTTTACTTCAGCGGCACTAGAATTCTTTCTACTTTCTGGAACACAATGAATTGTTCATGTATCACCTGCACTAAGTGAACCCATAAACCTGAATGTAAGATTACCAGCACTCTGCCAATAATTACTACATCTTTGTTGGGTCTGAATTCAGTCACTTGATTTTGTTTTTCATTTATATGTAGGATATACAGCAGCATCTGAATTATATTGTCCATAAGGATAATAAGTAGTTGTATCATCAGTTGTATCAATTTCTATAACGAACCACTCTTCATCACCAAATCAAGTATCAGGCGTATGAAACTGAATATCGCCACTACCAGATAATTGGGCATTAGTAATTGTGATACCAACACCACTATCAAATACTTGTGTTTCAATTCCTATCTCACCAGTTTCTAAACCTCTCAGCATCTCAACAACTGAATTTTTTATATTATCAACATCTTCTTCTCAGGTTTGATTACGTTGTATCAATAAATACTTACATAATTCAGCTTGAGCATGTTTTAGAACTGATGGTGCGATAATTGTATCACTGTGTCCATCTCATATTTCTACAGGTGGTATCTGAACTTCAGGTCTGATATAACTATTTACAAGAAGATATGATTGCTGAAGTGCTCAAGTTTGCTGAGCTGCAGTATATTCGCTGAAGTTAGAAAAACTGTAAGTCATCTCTGTTGAAGTAATATATGTTTTCATTACCTAGAATCCTTTTTTCTTGAGGTTCTTTTTATATTGGTTCATTATCTTATCCAAAAGTTCATCATCAAGTGTAAGCCATTGGGTTTTATCTTCTAAATACTTCTTGTAAATGTCTGCCTTGTTCTGAAGTAACCACTTGATATACTTTTGTGTTACATAAACTTTTAGCGACGCAATCATTTGTCCAGTGTTATATAGGTATTTTCCTTTAGTCTTTCTAGGAAAGTTTTTACCTTCTGCGCCTTCTTGTCTCTGAAACCTTTTATTCATTTCATCCTGGACCAAACTTTTCTGGCCTTCAACAAATTCATTAGTGATAGTGGCAATGGCATTTTTATCTCACTTTACTTTCATTTTGCGGTGAATTCCTCTAATGTATACACACCAATCTCTAATAACTGCTTATCTCTCTCAAACTCTTGTGCTTCATTTCTTGGTGTTGCTGAATTACTATAACTAATTTGTATGTTATTTAACTCTTGTCCTGTTTCCATGAAGTAAATCTTTTTAATTAGTTCTTCTTCGTAATCTTGGAATAATCTGGATATGTCTGAAACAAGTTCATTAAATTGTTTGTATACAATTTCTAATGCAATACCACTCTCAACTTTACCAGCACCTTCTAAGAACTCTTTTGGTGGCATCTGGGCAACATCATATATTTGCGCAATATACTTATCAAAGAAAGAGGATTCCCAGGTTAAATCAAGTTGTCGGGTAGTCTGAGATAAGTCCTTATCAGAACCAACGAAGTTTATATAATCTGGTGATATATCAAGTGGGTTCATATCATCAGTAAAATCTTTAGTAGTTGTCCAAACTGTAGGTAAGGCCAAAATTTGTCTATGTGATGCTGAAACAAGTTGGTTTAGTTTTATCAATAAGTTTTTGAAGCGTTCACTGAATGGTTGTCCTCATTTATTGCCCCATAAATCAATATTGTTTCATATCTGAATTGGCAAATAGGGAAGACCATGTGTTTCATCCCAGATTATAGTTCCATTTTGCCAAATTGTTCATGTATCACTTGTTACATATTCAATAAATACATCTGCACCTTTTGGTATATCTCCATCAATTGCTGGTATCATTGTGCCCTTATGAACTGCGTAATACTTGATAACGCCATCTTTAGTAGAAAAAACATACCAGGGTTTTCATTGTTCTATCACAACATTATCATTATCCCATTTTAGTCATTGTGTAATTTGCCCCAATGCTAAGGTTTCACGCATAATCTTTTTTATCAGAACATCTAAATTATACTTTGTATACATCTCTTCAATTCGGGTTTGATTATCACTCTCAATTGTAACACTGTCTCTGGTTGCTGCAATAATCTTTTCAATAATTGTTTTGGTGATTGGTAAACCGATAATGTCTTGATTAGTCCTGAACCTTTTTCAAGGGAAATACTTCTTTCAATTAAGGTCATTTGTAAGGGTATTGTTATAGAACACTTCACCTTCGCGTTGTATACTGCAACGATGACGTTCTGCAGTTACGTCATCATCCAGTAATCTCTCAAAGATTGTTTCTGATAAGTAGTGCTCGTTTGCCATTATATCTTATCTCCCAAAGTTGTGTAGTCTTTCTCGTTTTATCTCATGAAATAAATTTTCTGTATATGTCATCTTTTTCTGTTTGTGCGCATAGTTTGGCGACATCTGCAATAAACAATATCCCATTGCATCTGAGATATGTCCATACTTTTCACCTCCAGTATCAGGAACGTCTGTGCCACTTTTGTATACAAGCATTTCTAAATCAGCAATAAGATTAGTACATGATTTATTTATATACATGCTTACATCGCCAGCAGCATTCTTCAAATGGATATTTACTGCATTATATCTATCAACTCTTTTTGGATTTGATTTAGTCTCGACTATTTTATGTAAACCACATTGTCTTAGTAAGATACGATTTGATTGGGCATTCATTGCATCAGTTACAATTACTGGTTCAGTTCCATATTTTCTTACTATCCTTTGTCCTAACTCAACAACGTCCTGATTATTATAGAACTCATCAATGCAATAAATTGTATCACCTACTCTAGTCATAACAATCGCTGCATGTATACCAACGTTCCAGTCAACACCAATTCAAATGTTTTCAGGGTCCGCTGGAGTATTATCTACTAAATGTATACCTCTATCAAACTCTCTGTATACAAGACTTTCATAGAGATTTACAAATTCGCCATATAATTCCTGTTTAGCATTCAGACTATCATATTGTTTCAGTAGTTTTTCAAACGCTTCTTCAGTAATTGCTGGATTATCAAATATGTTGAACTTATAAAAGTTTGTATCTAAATCGTCTCTATTGTAAGGGTCTAATCCAACATCGTAGTATTGCTGAAAGTAGTCGGTGTATACTCAATTGTTTTTTCCCTTAGGTGTTGTGATAAGATTTAGTCTGCCTTT
>Ga0208795_1000623_pt1 | contig 17059 bp, 17 predicted proteins | sample CB_VirMetaG_6_FD_184541 | JGI IMG/M metagenome (GOLD analysis project Ga0208795, IMG submission 184541) | Freshwater to marine saline gradient viral communities from Chesapeake Bay - CB_1508_2 Viral MetaG (SPAdes) (version 4) | ecosystem: Environmental > Aquatic > Marine > Coastal | place: USA... | reverse complement strand
ATTGCTGCGCTTATTGGTATTTGCTCCGGTTTGGCAGCGCTGCGTTTCTACCTTAAGCGCACCTCAAATCTTGACAAGGAAGACTAATGGGTGGCTTTAACTTAAACATTCCTTTAAGCTTTAACGGCATTACTATTACGCCACAGCAGATTCAAAATGCTGTAGCTGCACAAAACGCACAGCCGGTGCAAACGCTTACGGAAGCTGTGGCTGCTATGCCAGCACAAGCGCCTGCTGCTACTCCGGCGCAAGACGTTACTCCAGCAACTGTAGTCGCGCCAGCGCCTGTTGCAACTACTAGTCCAGAAGTGGGCAAAGCAGGTGGCGTTGTGTCTGCAGGCTCTATGGGCCTTCCTGGGCTTTCTGATCTTGAAGTAGCTACGTCGCTTGGTTTAGAGTACACTGGCGACCGCGACCAAGATCAAATGGTTCAAGACGCAGTAGAACAAGCACGCGCTAGTGAGTTTTTGTTTTCAGAATCAGCATTATCTGATGAAGAGCTTGCGCAACGTACGCAACAGTTTGAAGATACTATTGCGCAGCTTCAAACCGACAAAGCTATGCAAGAGCAGTGGTTTGGAGAGCGTGACACTCGTAAGTTTGACTTAAGCCCTGCCGATATTCTTAAGGTAGCGGCTTCGTTTGCTATTCCATATGCTGCTCCGCTTATTACTGGCGGCGGAATGCTAAGCACTATGCTTACTCAAGCAGCTCTTGGCGGCGGCCTTGCAGCAGCAACCGGTGAAGACCCAATTAAAGGCGCATTAAGCAGTGCGTTTTTAACTAACCCTGCGCAAGCGTCGGCTGGAACTAACCTTGGCAAGCTGGCAAAACAAACTGCTGAAGTTTTTGGCAACAGTAAAAACGAACCGGCTCCTGACGCACAGCCTGCGTCTGTGGTTGAACAAGTATTTGCTGACGTGCTTCCGCGCCCTGACTATACGACTGAGCAGCCTACGCCAGCCCCTGCGCCTTCTTTGCCGGTAGATATTACCGAGCCTCCTTTGCTTGAGCCGGATATTCCTACGCCTGTTGTAACGCCTCCTGTAGAGCCTACGCCTACACCTGTTGATAGCGGCGGTGGTGGCGGAGCGCAATCAGGAGGTGCACAGCAGCCAGCAGCGCCTACGCAACCGGAAGATATTACGCAAGACACCACAGCACCTGAGGGCTTTGAGCCAGTGCTGCCGCCAAGCTATTCAGAAACTATTAATAATGTTCTTGAGCAGCTTGATGTGTTTCGCCAAGAAGGGCAAAGCAGCACGCAAGCAGTGCAAGATGCTGTAGATTCTGTTGCAAGCTCTATGGACATGACGCGTGAAGAGTTGCTTGGTGAGCTGGGCACTACGCAAGAAAACATACTGGCTGACATCGCGGTGCGTGACGAAACGCTTCGTGGTGAAATGGAAGCAGGACAAGTTGCTGCGGCTGAAGAGCGTCAGGCTATTATAGATCAAGTAGCGGCTAACGAAGAAGCTGGTATGACTCGTGACGACGCGCTACAAGCAGCCATTGACGCCGTTGCTGCGGCTAACAATACGACCCGTGAAGACCTTCTTGGACAGCTAGGCGCTACGGAAGAAACGCTTGCAGGTCAGATTGAAACGCTGAGTGAAACGGCAGCTACGGAACGTCAAGCAATTATTGATGAAGTGCGTGCTAACGAAGCGGCAGGCATGGAGCGCACTGATGCGCTGCAAGCAGCCATTGACGCCATTGCGGAAGCTAACAATACGACCCGTGAAGACCTGCTAGCAGAAATGGGCACCTCTCAAGAAGCAATCCTTACGGAAGTTAACGCGCAGCTTGAAGGCATTACGGGTTCTATTGAAGGCTTGCAAGGTGGCGTTACGCGCAATGAAGAGTTGATTGGTGCTGTTAACGAACGTCTTGATCAATACGTAGCAGAAGGTCAGACGCGAGCGGATGCGCTAGAGCAAGCCGTTGCGGACGTTGCGGCCCAAACCGATCAGTCCTTTATGGACGTGCTTGGCTACCTTGGCGACCTGCAAGAAAACGTTAACGTAGATGTTGAGAACGTACGCGTTGCTGGCGAAGAGGGTCGTCAAGCAATCCTTGATCAAGTGGTAGCTAACAAAGCGGCTGGCATGGAGCGTGACGCAGCGCTAGACGAAGCCATTGCTGGAGTAGCAGATAGCTTAGGCGTAGCTGTTGAAGACTTGCTTGACCAAATAGGCACAAACCGTGGCGAACTGGAAGGCGCTATTGGCACGCTAGAGCAGCAAGTAGCAGACGTACAGACTAACGTGCTGGAGCAAGTAGCAGCCAACGAGCAGGCCGGTATGGACCGTGACGCTGCGCTAGAGACTGCCGTTAACAAAGTGTCTGAACAGCTTGGCGTAACCCGCGAAGGTTTGCTAGAGCAGCTAGGCGCTACGGAAGAGACTTTAAGCGGGCGCATTGGCGAGCTACAAACCAGCGTTGAGCAGCAAGTAGCAGACGCTCAGGCTAGCGTGCTGGAGCAAGTAGCTGCCAATGAAGAAGCCGGAATGGCTCGCGATGAGGCATTAGACGAAGCTATTGCAACTGTTGCTGACAACCTTGATGTAGCCGTTGAAGACTTGTTGTCTCAAATGGGTACGAATCGTAGCGAACTTGAAACGTTAGTTACGGAAGGGCAACAAGTTCTTGAAGAGCAGATTACGCAGTCTCAGGAAACGGTGCTAGAAGAAGTAAGGGCCAATGAGGCTGCAGGACAGAGCCGTGACGAGGCGTTAAGCAACGCCCTAGAGGGAGTAGCGGCTGATCTTGGCGTGGCTGTGAGCGACATTCTAAGCCAAGTAAACGCTAATGAAGCGGCAGGCATGGCGCGTGATCAAGCTATTGGTGAAGCCATTGGCGGTATGGGTCAAGAGCTGGGCTCTGGGCTTATGTCTGTGGCTGCTGAAGTTTCAATGTTTCAGCCTAAATGGAACGAGTTGTTTCAGTACACTACGCTTAAGCCGTATCAAAAGAAAGCTATTACGCCGTTTGCGCAATACATTACGCAAGCTAAAGGAATGTTATCATGACGTATTTGGAAGCAGTGAATCAAGTGCTGCAGCGCCTCCGTGAAGACACCGTAACGGACGTAACGGGTCTTGACGATCCCGTAGCAGAGATGGTTGTGTCGCTTGTTAACGATGCCAAGCAGCTTGTCGAAGATGCACACACGTGGAATGCGCTGCGTTCTGACTGGGCCATTACCACTGCCGCTGGCGACAATCTGTACAGCTTGACAAATGCCGGAAATTATGGTAAAATAGAGTATATCGTTAAGGACGACGGAACGGAGCTTACGGAAGAAACCCTTTACAGCTTGCGCAAACGACAAGCTGCTTCGCCCGCCGATAACAAACCAAAATATTATGCTGTTAACGGTACTGACGCTAGCGGCGACATTCAGCTACAACTATTCCCGCAGCCTGACGCCGTATACAACTACACCGTATATGGTTTTAAGCGTCAAGCAGAACTTAGCAACAAGGCTGACGTATTGCTTGTACCTGGTAAGCCTGTTGTGTACACAGCGCTAGCTATGGCAGCACGTGAGCGTGGCGAGGTGGGCGGTCAAACGGCAGCAGAGTTGTTTGCGCTGGCCGGTACGTACCTTAGCGACGCCATTGCGTGGGACTCTTCGCTTAACGATCTTGACAATATCTGGATGACTGTGTAATGGCGCAGCAACAACAGAACATTACGGTTAGCGCTCCGGGGTTCCAAGGGCTGAATACGGAAGACTCTCCGCTTCAGCAAGACCCTGGCTTTGCGCTTGTGGCCGACAATGCTGTTGTGGATAAGTTTGGTCGTATTGGTTCGCGCAAGCCGTGGACGGAGTTTACCACTGCGGTTAACGTAACGTATAGCGCAGCGGCTGGCGTAGCGGACACGCAGATTAAGACGCACCGCCTAGGCAATGGCGACATCAACGGCGTTACGTACGTGCTAGCTACGGTTGGTGTGTATCAATATAACGCCTCTGGCTCTTTGCTACAAGACGACTACTTTATCTGCAAGCTTACCACTAGCTCTGGCCCTGTGTACGAGCTAGATGAGATTAGCTATCCAACGCTTATTGACGACAGCGCTTTGGCTGACGCTAAGATTGTTAGCTTTAACGACAAGCTATATGTTTTTAGCGCTGGCAATGAATGCCTTGAATACGACGGCAGCACTATTGTCAAGCTGTTTACGGGCACCAATGACGTAGACTACATTAAGCCGCAAGACGACAGCGGCACCCTTGCCGCAGTTATTAACGGTGACGTAGCTACAGCCGCTTACGGGCGCTTGTGGGTTAGTGGTGTTGACGGCGACTACCAAACAATTTACTACAGCGACCTCCTCATTGCTACGCAGTGGTACGATGGACGCGCTGTGCCCGCCGATGCGCAAAACACTGGCGGTATTCTTAACATTAACGAATACTGGCCGCGTGGCACTGACCGTATCGTAGGGATTGTAGCGCATAACAACGCTCTGTTTATCATGGGGCGTCAATCTATTTTGGTGTATAACAACGCTGCTAGCGGCGATCCAGCAGGCAATGACGGCATTGTACTGGCTGATACGATTAGCGGTATTGGCTGCGTAAACCGTGACGCCATTGCTAACATTGGCTCTGACGTTCTGTTTGTAGACGACTCCGGTGTGCGCTCTATTGGCCGCACCATCCAAGAAAAGTCTGCACCGCTTAATGATTTGACTTCTAACGTACGCCGCGACATTACGGACATCATTGCGCTTACGGCTGACAAGACCACCATTTCGCTGTCCTACTGGCCTGATGAAAACTTAACGGTTGTTAACTTTAGTAACGACTTACAAGCCTTTGCGATTGAGATGCGAGCGCCTAGCGTAACGGGTGGTAACAAGGTAACGCGCTGGACCAATACGGTCTGGGAGCGTGCCATGTACTACGAGATTGACGGCGAGGCTCGCGTGTTGCTTGCAAGTAGTGCTAGCAACTACGGTTGTTTCTTATACGAAGACGGCTTGAATTATAACAACCAACCGTTTGAGTTTAAGTACGAGTCTAATTCGTTTACGTTTGGTCAACCAGCTAACACTAAGTTTATTAAGCAGATTGACTTCACCGTTGTGTCTACGCTAACGGACGCTCAAGCGTATGCGGGTTGGGGTTATAGCGGGCGCCTTGATTATACGAAAGCTTTGACGATTGCAGCTCAAGCGCCTGCGCTATATAACGTAGCATACTTTAACCAAGACGACGAATACGGTCCCGGCCTTACGACTGTCCGCCGCTATCGTGTTAACGCTAAAGGGAGCGGTGAGTCTGTGATTATTGGATTCCGTACTGAAGTAAACGGTAACACGTTCAGCCTTCAAGAGATTAACGTACAGACCCTTATTGGGAGGATTATCTAAATGAGCCTTTTTGATTTGCTGGCAGGTGCCGGTAGCGCTGCTGCTGGCTACCAAATGGCTGAGGATATTCGGCAGACTGGCCGTACTGGCGCACAACAGATGCAAGCGCTTGGTCAACAGCTACAAGACCAATCAGCTTTCCGTGGCTATGGCGTACAGACGGGCCTAGGACGCTCTACAGTAGCGCCTACGGGGAGTTTGGACTTAGGCGTAGGGCCACAGCAGGGTCTAATGCAAGGCGGTCAGCAGCTCTATGGGGGCGCTCAGGCGGCATTAGGGCAGGCAATGCAAACTCCTGCGGCTCGCGAGCAAGCAATCTTTGAACGCGCTATGGCTATGCAGAACCCAGCGCTAGACCGCGCACAGGCCGCACAGCAAGCCCGTGAGTTTGCTATGGGACGTGGCGGACTGCGTGGCGCACAGTTCGGTGGCACCGCTGAGGATGCTGCTATGGCCCGTGCACGCGCTGAGGCAAGCAATGCGGCAGCCTTCCAGGCTATGCAGCAAGCACAGCAAGAAGCGCAGACGCAGACGCAAGCAGCTAACGTGGCTGGTCAGCTTGGCCTTCAGGGCTACACTACGGCGTTTAGCCCAATGCAGCAGCAGCTTGAGGCGCTTAAGCTTGGCACTGGGCAGGCAGAGCTGGCACAAACTGGTCAGCTTACCGGAGCAGGTTACGGTTCACAGCTTGGCTTGGGTGCGCTGCAGTCGCAAATCAACGCAGAGTACGCAGCAAGCCAGCTCTTTGGTAATTTGTTTGGCGCCGGTATGAATGCTATTCGTGGCCTTGGCGCTAACACTGCACCGGGAACCAGCTTTTGGGATGAACTCAAAGGCATCTTGGGTATTTAAGGAGACAGCAAATGGCAGGTAGAGATGCAAGCGCCAGTCTTGGCGGAATGCTGTCGCAGATTGGCGGAACGATTGGAAGCATGGGGCAGGCGGGTCAGGGCTTGATGGCGCCGATTAGCACCACGTTTCGTCCTAACGTAGATGTTTCAGACCCGTTATCGCTACAACGTCAATCACAGTTTTATGGAAAGATTGGAAACGTAGCGCAGCAAAAAGCATTTGCAGATCAAGCTATTGTTGTAGACAAGCAGCAGAAAGCGCAGCGTGCGCAGCAAGGCCAAGCCGCCATTGTTAAAATTCAAGAAGCAATGACGGCTACCATGAATGACCCCGCAATGCCAGAAGAACTTAAGCGGCAGCGTATTGCTGTATTACAAAATGCAGCTAACGAAGCAGCGACTAAGTTTGGCTTAGACCCTACGCAAACTATGGACATGGGTCGTGAAGTACAGTCTGGATACAATGCGTTAGAAACACAACGCGAAAATTTAGAAGCAATTAGCCGCTCAAATCAACGACAAATTGGAACTATGGCGTTAGAAGCTGCTGCAGATAATCCAGAACGGTTTGAAGAAGTAAAGAATGATTTGAAAGCTCGCGGGTTTGGCGATATAGTCCGTGGTTACGAATTGGGACAGCAAGAATACGAAGCTAAAATGGCAGAGCATGAAGCTAAGATTGCAGAAAATGGGCAATGGACCACTGAAGAAACGGCACTGGCTACTGAGCTTGGCGTATCAACTAGCGAACTAGCTACGTGGAAGTCTAATCCCCCGCGTGGGCGTATTGCTTTGCGTCAGCGTGCGCAGTCTGAAGCTGCTAAGGTACGCACTGAGCAAAGAGAGCGCACCCTTGCAGACGGTGTAGTGAAAGACCTTGTGCCTGGAGTGTTGCGTACGCTTAAGCGCGAAGGCTCTGAATGGTTTGACATTTTTGATAAAGACGTAGAAGACCTTGCTGACGACATTCTTAGCGACGAAGAAGCGCTTGCTGATATTACGGCGTTAGTGCGCGCCTCTGGCGTAAAGAACCCAGCAGAAGTTAAAGAGATTCTTCTTGCTGAAATGCGCAAGAAAGACCAAAGCATTTGGCAAGAATGGGGCTGGGCAAAGAACGCTGTTGATTCTTATAACGAAGGACGCGGCGTTAAAACTATAAACGTAGACGGCAAAGAAGTAACTATTGAAGAAGTTACGGAGTAATAATGCCAACATACAAAATCACTGTTGACGGCAAGACGTTTAAGGTTACCGCTCCAGACCAAGAGAGTGCTTTGGCGGCCCTCAATATGCAAGAGCAAGACCTTACGACTACCGCCGAGGACATTCAAGGCGCAGGCACTAAGATTCTTGACGGCTTGCTGCTTGGCTTTGGTGATGAAGCCGCAGCAGCTATGCGTGCTGGCATTGATGTTGGTGTTGCGGGGCTGTTTGGTGAAGAGGCGTCGCTATATGGCGGCGACTTCTCGCGTGCCTATGAAAACATTGTGGCCCAGCAGCGTGACGTTGAGAAGCGCTTTGAGCAGCAAAACCCTAAGCTTGCGCTTGGGCTTGAAGTTGCTGCTGGGCTGCCTACTGGAGCAGCTACCGGTAAGGCGGCTCTCATGGGCGCTAGCAAGGCCGCAGCGGCAGCAGGCAAGGCAGGTACTACTCGTGCTTCTAACGCCCTTGCAGGGGCCGCTGTGGGCGCTGTAGAGGGTGGTACGTACGCTCTCAACGAGAAGGAAGGGGATATTGGGGAGCGCATCGACTCGCTTACTATGCAAGACGCCTTGATTGCTGGCCTGGGCGGTGCTGCTGGCGCTGTTGGTGGATCGCTAGTGCGCGGCACGTCACCGGAAAGCCGTACCATTGGCGAGCTGTCTAGTGGCGTGGTAAATCGTTTGAACACGGCTGCTAAGTCTACGGCTATTAAGACCAAAGAAGTAGCGGACGATATTGGAGAGGTGGCGTACAAGGCCGTAGAGGCTGTGTCGCCTGACTTAGCAAAGGCTGGGCGTGATACTATTCATCAGCTTAGCGACGTTGCAGGCGAGACGCTTACGTCTATGCGCCCTGCGTTTGAGCAAGTGAAAGATAAGTTTGATCGGTTGTTTCAGCCTGTTAAAGACTATGCTGCAAAGAAAGTAAGCGCACAGTTTGGTGCGCGTTTGAATCGCGGTGCTATTAACGGCCAACGCGTCATTAATAAAGTTGATGAGCTGTTTACGCGCAACAAGATGTTTGAGCTGCGGGACGTTGCCGAAAAGAACGACTTGCTTAAAAACGCAATGGCCGACTATGCTAATCCAAATCTTGCGCCTAAGCAGCGTGCCGTAGCATTGCGTGCCGTTAAGCGAGAGTTGAACGACAACGTTTTGTTTAATAGCTATCGTCGTTTTATTAAAGAGCAAGAGAGCTTGCTTAACGACATTGCTGTAGGCACACAAAGTGTTAAGCGTAGTCGTGGCTACATGTCCGTTGCTGCTGATTCAAAAAGCAAAGCAGACTTGGCTACGCGTTCCCTTGAAGCAGAGCGTAAAGCAAGCGAGCAAGCTGCACGATTGTCTACTGCTGATGTAAGCGCCAAGGAGAAGATGAAAAATGCGCGCTTAAACGCTGACGGTACTGGGCTATCCAAGGCTGGGACTGAAGCCCCAATCATGAACCCAATCGACTCTCACCACTACTGGATGCGCTCGCACGCACAGCTTAACGAAATGAACAAGGTGCTGGGCTTACGCGGCGCACGCACTGAGGAAGAGCTGGCTGAGGTTGCACGTGGAGGCTTCTTTGGTAATCAGCTCCGCGCAAAGCTTAAGTCTTCTGGCTACAGCGATGAAGTTGTTGGTAATGCTGTAGAGATTTACAACCAAGTAGTGTGGGGCAGTCAGCGCGGCATGGCTAAAGAGCTTCAAGCGCTTCGTAACGTAGGCTACGCATCCGCTATCGGCAACCCTTACGGTGCAGCGCTACAGTTCCACGATTTGTTCAACAGCGCTTGGGCTAATGGCCGTCGTGAAACTATGCAAGCGCTTGCTAAAAAGAACGGTTTTGATATTAGCGTTAAAGATGTTGGTATTGCGCAGCAGATTCATAGCGAGATTGTTAACGGAGCTAAGAAAGCAGATGGCTCTTTTACTGAGTCGGCGCTAGCGGACTGGGCAGCGTCACGTTCTCAGAAGCTTGTAGACTTTGCTATGACCGCTTCTGGCTTTAGAGGAATGGACGGCTGGTCTAAAGGTAAGATTATGTCCGCTGCTTTGGGCAAAGAGTTTAACCAGCTTGCGTCTAGTCCAGCTAAGTGGCGCAGTAAGTGGCGCAATACGTTTGACCTTGCGGAGCTTAACGAGCTTGAAGCAGCACTAAAGAACAAAGAAACTAGCAACGAATTGGTTAAGCAGCTTGCAGCTATTAACTTATCCGACTTGCAGCCTATCAGCGCAGCAAGTAGTTCTTTGACGCAGCTTAGCATTCCTAACGCACGCATTCTGTATATGCTCAAAGGCTTTGCCATGACACAGCTACAGCTTATTCGTAAGCGTGTCGGTGGAGAGCTTAAGCAAGGAAATAAAGAAGAGGCGCTGAAGGACATGCTTGCGTACTTCTTGATCTCTGGTGGTGGGTACGGTGTGGTAAACGAAACGCGGCAGCTTGCTAAACTAGAGTCTCCTGACTACGGTAACGTACCGGCCCTAGCGTTTTACCAGATGATGTCTATCCCGACGCTTGGCGCATTTGGCGGCAATCAGTACGCTGCGCACTTGTTCCAGCAAAACCCCTATGAGCAGATTACGTCTAACTTTGTGCCTGTGGTTCCCGTTGCGGAAGGCGTAGGCAAAGACTTGTCTAATCTGTTTACGAAGGGAGAGATCGTGCCTAACGAAACGCTTGAAAGAATGCCTTTGATTGGTCCGTTCTATCGTGGTATTTCTGACAAGCTAGACGGGGAAACCTCTGAGTAAAGCGCAACGCCCGCTACGCATGACGTGTAGCGGGCGCATTGCTCTTCTATAAGTCCTCCTCTTTCACGAAAATGCCGTGGCGCATCTGTCCTTTGCGGTCTTTAATCTTATTGTAGCTGACCGTTAGCGCCTGCTTTAGCGTAAATCCATTGCGCGTCGCAATGTTAATCAACACTACCAAGCAGTCGCCCAGTTCATCCCGCAAGTCAAAGCCGTCATGGACATCCTGGTCCAGCTCGTGCACTTCCTCTAGCAGCTTGTGCATTTGTGCTGCGTCGCTGCTGCCTAAGATTAGGTTGCGGTCGTCGTGCCATTCAGCTACAAGTTGTTCTAGTTCTTCAAAGCTCACTTCGTCAGCTCCCTTGCCCATACACGTTCATTGATGTGGCTGTTGTAACAGTGGTTAGGATCAAACCAGAACAAATCGTCCAGTGCATCTTCCGCTTTGGCCCAGCCCTCGCGGTGGCAGCGCCCCGATACGGACTCATACGGCAATCCGTTTAGGAACACTACGTTAGCAAGTACAGATAAGGCGTGAAAGACGCGGTGTAGATAACTCTTCACTCCCCATACCTCCACTCAAGCAGCATCTCTAGATAGTGAATAGCTTTACGCAAGTCTTCAGCACCGCCCTTGTCTGCATGGCGCGTGACGTACTTGATGACGTTGCCTTCCATGTAGCCCAGCTTGTTTTTGTAAATGTACTCAATGGGCTGGATAGGTAGCTGGTAGTGACTGCCGCCTTCCTGCCTGTTAGTGGACGGGGCCTTCGTAGTCTTCTTCTGCATGTCCCATAGCTCCAGTCAGTAGGTTGTATTTGCCAAGGTCGAGTAGCATGTTAACGGTGTCGGGGTGTAGGCCGTTAGAGGCTAGCACAAACTCCCGGTCTTCAATGAAGATAACGCAAGCAGCCTCTACCGCTACCTCTGGGTTCTTTTCTTCAAAGTCCCCAAGCGCTTCGCGTAACTTGAACAGCATGTCACGCACCGTGATGCGATCTTCCTGCTTCTTCTTCCCGAAACCCCCTTCGATTACCTTTGGCATGTTAGTCGTTCCAGTCGTCGAACAGCTCTAAGTGCTTCTCAAAGCGTTCTCTATTGTCAAGGATGTGGCTGCGCAGTAGGTCTACCAAATCGTGTGTGTCAATGTCGCACAGGTCAACTACCTCCCACGGGTCACAGTGTTTTAGCACAGCTTCAATTAACGGATCGTCTTGCAGCGGCACGTCAAACCCTCCGAATCTTAGAGCCAAGGTCCATAGGCTCAACGTACGGCGTACCGTCAATGACCACGCCGCACCCGATGATGGGCTTGAGTTTGAAATGTCGCCCGTAAGCGAACGCGAGGTGCTTCTGGTTTACGCCGCAGCCTACCGACATGCCCCATACCAGCTCCCTGTCGCTAGCCGTGTAGCTCACTCCAAGGTTGCTGTGATTGTGGCCTGACACGGTGCACTGCATGCGCTGCTTGGCGTCGTTACGGAAGCCATTCACACCGTTAGCGGTTTCACCGTGGTGGTACAGCACGCCATCAATCTCAATTTGTTCTTCGATAAGCCAGCCCTCCGGCATATCAAGCAGCTCTTCCAAGGGCCGCATGTAGATGGAAGGCTCCATGCCCAGCTTGCGTAGCTGCCGTGCAGGGATGCGGTCATGGTTACCTAGGATTAGCGTGACGTTAGGGAACGCGTCGTACCAGCGCTTCGCCCGCTCAAGCGCAGACTCATACTCCCCGTGTACGTTATGCAGCAGCGGCTCGCTGTCGTGAAAGCTGAGGCTGTGGTTGTCGATGAAGTCACCGATGTGCACCACAGTGTCCACATTCCACAAATCAAACTGCTCCTGACAGAACTCCAAGTAGCCGTCTAGTTCGTAGGGCAGGTGCGTGTCTCCAATAATTCCTACACGTGCCATGCTATTTACTCCTTTCTGCGTTAGTCTTTGCTTGGTGGCAGTCTTTGCATAGCACTTGAAATCCATCAGCTTCACAGAACATGCGCTCTACGAAGCCGGGGAGATCGTCATAGCTACGTAACGATCCGCACTGTACTATGTGATCTACTTCCACTTGCCTTGCGCCAAACCAACCGTCGCAGTGTGCGCACACGTAGGTGTTGTACGCTACCTTGGCGGCTTGCTTAGCGCTGTGCTTCGGGCCCCAGCGTTGGAAAGCAGAGCGGAGGGCGCTACGTATAAAGCCAAAGTAGCGTGCCTCCGTCCACTTGCCGTCATTGCGTGTCCTTGGTACCTTCTTGCTCATCTAGTGTTTCCACCGTAATGCGTATCACTCCGTGTTCTTTCATCCATAGTAGTGCCATCCTGGCTATCGCTCTTGCTTGCTTTGGGTATGTGACGATGTGTGTAATCTTCATGCTGGAAACTCCCACATCTGTCCAGCTTCACGCCTAATCCATAGCTGTCTCCCCTGTCGTAGTAGCCAGTCGTCTAGTATTTCCTCCTTCTCGTCAACGCACATGCCCACCTTGTCAAAGGCTTGAGAGTATACGTCACGTACGTAGGCGTACATCTCAGCGGGATCAAACATATCTTCAATAGGATCAAGCAGCGTGCGCGTAGCTTTCTGGCCCAAGCGCTTGAACAGTCCGGGGATATTGTCCGTAGCGTCGCCAGTCAGTAGCTGCTTGTAAAAGAAACGGTCTGCATCTTCCGGTGACACGTTGAATAACTCCCTACGCCTCCAGTTCCAGTGCCAGCCGGGAACGCCGTACAGGTCTTTGTCCAGCGTTGCGATTCCGTGCCCGTGCTGGTACGCCATGTACCCAAGCTTGTCGTCTGCTTCCTCGCCGTGCACAAGCTCAGCGCCCAAAGAGTCAATCATGTACTCCTTGAGCGCTGCGAAGTGTGCGGGCTTATCTGACTTCCGTGTGCCCTTGTAGGGGTAGGTATCGCAGCCGTACTGCAGCCGGTAGTTACCGTCCCCTGTCAGGTAGATTTCAGCACCCTCCGCCCCAAGCTGTTGCATAATCTGCTCGCAGACGGAGCGTGCTGAACGACAGGCAAAGGCAATGGGGTCATCCTTGGCGGCGAACGCCACGCTGTACAGAATGATGTCGCCGTCAAGACCCCAGCGCATTACAGCACCTCAGCCATTGCGTCTTCGTCAGACGTTACTTCAGGCTGCACCAGCTCTTCAACAGCCATGCTAACCAGCGACGGACGAATCACACCGTCACGTCCCTTGTACGCCTTAACCTTAGCGCGCACGATGGAGCCGTAGCCGATCTCGCGGGGGTCACCCTCAAACGGAATCTTGCCATCAGACTCAAACAAGATTTTGAAACGTCCGTTATTGTCAATCGGATACTGCGACTTGCATTCAATGAACTTGCCACGTGCGTACTTATCGTCGGGCTTTTGCTTAAGCTCAACGCCTAACTCTTCCAGCCGCTCAATAGCACGCTCGCTAAGGTTGGTGAGTTGCACGCCGTACTTGCCGGTGGGTGCGCCGCGATAGGTAATCTCGTCAATCAGGGACGGGAAGCTAACGGTAGCGCGGATAGAAACGATTTGATTTTCCATGTTTAGTTCCTTGTCAGTGATCCGGTCGTTCTTTGACCGTGACTATATTTTCTCATAAGTAGCTTGAAATGTCAAGCGGCTAATACAAAATTTCCGTGGTTTTTATGAAATCCAAAGTGCTGCTCAGCTTTCTTACGCACAGCTATGGCTTCATCAAGGTCTTCATAACATCCTAAATAGATTTCGTTCTTGTTAATTTTAATTCTAACGCGATACTTTCCGTCACGCATATCAATACCGGGAATGCCTGTTTTGTTTGTTTTATAAAGACGCATGTTCCTTGAGTTTTCTAGTGAGCTAACAAGCCGTAAGTTTTTGATTCGGTTGTCTGCTCTATTGCCGTTAATGTGGTCGATGTACATATTTTTTGGGTCTTGTCCATATACCCACATCCATATCAGGCGAGAAGTTTTATACAGCACCCCATCTATACGTGAGTTTCTGTAGCTAGCAGACAGCATGGGTTTTGCTTTTCTTGTTCCTGTTTTGGTTTTACGTACAAACGCCCCGGTGTCTTGGTTGTAATCGTACAGCTCACGGAGCAGCTCTTGTGAAGGTAACGGTCTGGTTTTCATCAGTGTGTCTCACTCCAGTTGTTTCCAATTTTGTATTCACCGTCCAGCGGACAGCGCAACTTTAGCTTACGTCCTGCCTCCCTTATCGCGTTACGGAACACTGCGCCTACCTGCTGCGCATACTCTTCAGGCACCTCTACCTGAAACTCATCGTGCACTTGAGCCACCAGCTTGTACGGGTAGCCGTAGGTTGCTAGCTTTTGCGTGGCAATTACTAGCGCTTGCTTCATTACGATAGCGCCAGCAGATTGCAGCAAGGTGTTGAGTGCTGCATGTTCGCTGCGTATCAGCACACGGCGCCCGTCAAGCCCTGGAAGAGAGCCGCTAATGCCTTGCCTAGCCACCTTGTTAATCAGCCGTGAAAGGGCAGGCAGGCTGTCTAGGAAGCGTTGCTTAAGCTGTGCGCCCTTGCGTGACGAGCCGCCTACAATGCTACCAATCTTGGCGTCACCGGCACCGTACAGGAACGCATAGATAAACGTCTTGGCTTGGGGCCTAGTGTCCAGCCCCGCTGCCTGCTGATTGTAGGTGTGGATGTCTCCGTTAAGGATCAGGTCCGTATACTCTGCATCGTCCATGTAGTGGGCTAACATGCGCAGCTCAAGGCCGCTAGCGTCAATGCCGACAAGCTTGCTGCCCTCAGGCGCAACGAAGCACTGGCGGTACAGAGAGTCGCTAGGTATCTGTGCCATGTTAGGTGAGCTGTGTGTCATACGGCCCGTCACGGCACCGCACGTGTTGACACGGCCATGGATACGCCCGCTGTCTTGCACAGCATCAAGCCAGGACTTGAGCATACCGTAGCGCTTCTGCAGCGTAAGATACTCAAGGACTAGTACGGCTTCCGGTACGTGTTCGTTCTGCTTGAGCGTAGTCTCGTCCACCTTGGGCTTACCGCTGGGCGTAGTGTCACGCCACACGGCACCCTTCTGGGCCAGACGCTCCGCCACTTGCTGACGCGAAGCTACGTTGAACACAGTTACACGGTCCTTGAGTTGCTTACCAGTCTTCTCAGACCAGCGCTCCTCAATGATGGGCGGGAAGATAGCCTGCAGCTCTTCCTCAATCTCACGCATGCGCTGCTCATGCTCGCAGTACAGGTTGCATGCGGTGGGAAAGTCAAAGGCAAAGCCGTTGGCAATCTGCTGCACCGTAGCCTCAGCGACAGCATGCTCAAGGTCACGGCACTGCTGACTGAAGTCCTGCCGATCTAGCTCTGCGACGATGTGTTCATACACGTCCCAGTTAGCACGGCAGTCTTGCAGGCAGTAGCGGATCATGTCGTCCGTAAGGCCCTTGTCGAAGTCGGTAACGTCGAAGTCTTGCTTCAGTTCTTTACCGGCCCGCAGCGCCCAAGCTTTCAGAGAGTGTCCGCCCTCAGCAGGGGGGTTTAGTAAGCGGCCCATGACGAGAGTGTCATGGACCTTTCCTTCCCATGCCCAGCCCCAGACGCGCTCTAGAACCGGAAGGTCAAAGGCCAGCAGGTTGTGGCCGATGATGGTGTCAACGCCGCGTAGAGCGTCCCGCAATGCGGATGACGTGGTGCAGGATACGGCTTCGTTCCGTTCTGGTAGGTATACGCCCGCCATCCAGATCGTGTCGTGCGCTAGGTTCGTTTCGATGTCCACTACTGCTTTCATTCGGCTGTCTCCTTAGCCTACTTAGCTCTTCTTGTTCTTGCAATGCGATTACGTAGTCACCCATTCTACTCATAGTGTACTCCTTTACGCTGGCGTTATGCTACGTTACGGCCTAACTAATAATGGTATTGCTGTATTAGGTTTGCCGTAACGCTACATAACGATATTATTTTATCATGCCAGCATGGTGTGTGTCAAGCCCCAGAGCCCACAACTTCACAAACACCGCCAGTGCAGGCAAGCTCTTGGCTTCCGGTGGTGGTGTCGCCACGCTCAAAGGCAGGCAGAGCAGCCCAGTCAATCTCAGGCATGTGAGCAGACAGCTCCTTGTACTCCTGCTCCGTAAGCTCCTGATAGGGCGCCTGACGGTACGTGCCGTTGTCGTAGGGCAGCAGGGAGATACCAGACATGATGTCCCAGTTGTCCCAAATCCATTGACACACAGCGAAGAACTCGTCCTCCTTGTAGTACACAGTGATGGACGGCTTGTGTTCGCACCAGTGCAACTGATACTGCTTCCAGACTTCAAGCTGTCCGATAGCGCCAACATCGTTACGGAAGATGGAGGTCTTCGGTGCTTCAATCGGGAAGCTGAACACGGTGGTGGTGTCAGGCTTCATGACGCACGCCTCATACGGTACACCCTGAGCGCGCAGGAAGTCCGTCATCGGGTCTTTGTTATCCTGGCGCACCGTGCGTACGTAGTACCGTGAGTAGTTGGGGTGAATGCCTGACGCACACAGCGCAAGCTGGCTCACCGTACCGCTTGGCTTAACGCACGTGATGGCAGCAGCAGGGTTGATCTCAAGGCTCTCAGCCCACTGCTTGTTCACGTTGATGGCACGCTCACGCATTACGGTCAGCCAGTCTTCAAGCTTCTTGTTACCCTTGCTGCCGTTAAGCACAGGGTGGTCCATGAGGCCCGTCAAGCTGACGCCAAGCAGCGCTTCCTCCTCGCAGTTCTTCTTCCACACAGAGCGGAGGTAGCGGAAGTTAGTGAGCGTAGCTTGCAGCGTACCGAAAGCCGTAGCCACCTCAACCTTCTCCAGCAGTTGGTCAAGCGTATCGGTGGAGCGTACGATCACTTCGCTCAGGTTGCAGAACTCCGCAGGGCGTAGCAGG
>Ga0208795_1000622_pt1 | contig 17065 bp, 25 predicted proteins | sample CB_VirMetaG_6_FD_184541 | JGI IMG/M metagenome (GOLD analysis project Ga0208795, IMG submission 184541) | Freshwater to marine saline gradient viral communities from Chesapeake Bay - CB_1508_2 Viral MetaG (SPAdes) (version 4) | ecosystem: Environmental > Aquatic > Marine > Coastal | place: USA... | reverse complement strand
TCAGGAATCGCGGTTCACGGACATCGGCCGCGGTCTTGTTGCCGCTCCAATTACAATCGCACAGGGCATTTCCGAGATGGCGGCGGTTGGCACAGATCTTGCATTTGGCACAGAGTATTCTCGCGCGGTAAGTGATGCGTTTGAAGGGTTTAAAAAAGAATATGATCTCGACCCACGCACCTCGGCAGGCAACATCACAGAAGAGATGCTTGCGTTTGGCCTTGGGTTTATCCCAATCGCAGGCTGGCTTGGGCGTGCCAGCACAGTAGCCAAAGGTGGCAAGATTGTTGCCGCCCCTGCTAAGAGTAAATTCTTCAAGTCAGCGGAGAAGTTCGGCGGCACAGATCTGGGAAAGGCTTTGGTTGGATCTCGTGCCCGTATGATCGGCTCGACGGCTCTTGCAACTATGGGCTATGAAACATTGGTTACACCAGACGGCCGTCCCACCATGTCGGATTCCTTTGACTTTATGCCCGACGCACTCAAGACAACAGACACATCACAGATGTCGGGTGCAGAGTTAGCCTACAACCGTTTGTCCAACAAGTTCAAACGTGGTGTTGAGGGTGGGTTGGCGAGTTTGACATTTGACGTTGGTCTGCCTGTGGCAGGGGCCACGATCCGTGGTATTGGCACCGTCCCTGGTGTGTCAGAGGTTTCGTCTGGGTTGGCCCGTGGTGCGCAGAAAGCGTTTAGCGTTGGTACAGAGTTGTTGTCCCGCGCACCTGGGGTCAAGCCTACCGCAACAAAACTGAAAGAGTGGTTCAGCCCGACGGCCCTGGCCGATGCTACCGTCATGGAAGAGGCGTTTGATGTTAAAGCGGTGCGGGACACAGCTGAACGCGAGGCGTTCCAGTACTACAAAGATTTCGAGAAGAACATTGGCGAGTTTATGAACATCGTCAAAGTCCCGAAGATGCGGAAGAAAACCCGTCAGACTATCAAGAACAAGCTGTATGACTTCTTGACCACCGGCAACGAAGCTGCGCTTGATGGGTTTAACGAAACTGCGAAGACGTCGGCGCGGCGCATGCTGCGGTTGGATCAAGAGTTCCAAGACAAAATGATCTTTGAGTTGGAGCAACAGGTTGGCGATGCCACTGGCGGCCCGTTGCGTGATGCGCTGACCACGATCAAACAGAACCGTGAACAAGTTGGTGCGTACCTTCGTCGTCGGTTCGATATGTATGACGATGCCTCTAAGTATTATTCAGAGTTGGATTTCAACTCCCCTCAATTCACAGCTGCGGCTCAAGAAATGCGTGAGTTTGTGCGGAACGTTTTTGACGTTGCCCCTCGGCAGGTTGATGCCGAGCGTCCGCGTGAGTTTGTGCAGTACAAAAAGCAGTTTGAAGAACAGTTTGATGAGTTGTTTGGATCCGGCAGATTCCGTCAAGGCGTAACCGAAGAGGACCTTAATGAGTTTGCTCGTCGTAAGCTGTTGAAATACATAGGTTTAGATCTATCGGAGGGCCGGTTGTCTCCGGAGGCGGCGCTTCGCGAAAAACGCGCGGCTCTGAAACAAAACAACGAAGTGATCATGCCTGGTCGCGTGGTCAGCCTAGTCGACAACATGTTGATTGAACGTGTACCAGAGCTTAACAAGCTGCCGGCGACGCGTGAATTGATGGGCGAAATAGTGGACCCGCAGAAAGCGTTTATTAACACAATTTCTGACATGGCACAAACCACTGCCGGCCTTACCTTCTATCGGCGCATGGCTGACGAATTTGCTGTCCCTGCCTCACAGGGATACAAAGATTTGCTACAGGGCAAGCGCCCTGCAATTATCCGTGGGCCAGAGATGGAGGAGAACTTTATTGAGAACTCTGGTCTAGTGGGTCGCACTGGTGCCGAAGCTGAGCTGTCGGCGGCGGATCTGTTTAGTAACAGCGGTTACACCAAGTTAGAGGCTGGCGAAGGCGAATCGTTCTTTGGGCCCTATGCCAACCTGACCGGAATGTACGTCACACCAGAGGTCAAGCAGGCTCTGACAACTCCCGCCCGTATGGGCATGGATGAGCTCGGCCAGGCGATTGCCGCCGGTGCATTGCTCAAGGGTCAGGCGCAACGTATGACCATCGTTCCTAACCTTCTATCCCAAGTTCGCAACATCACCGGTAACGGTATCGCTCTGGCACAGAACGGCAACCTCAAGCGGGACAGTGACTTCGTCGATACGTTCCGCCTAATCGCTGCAAACATCGAGAGCATGGATGATGCTGGTTTACGCAAGTACGCCCGTGAGTTAGGTGCTCTGGGGGTCATGGACACTAGCCTTGTGACCTCTGCGCTGCGCGATTTCAAAGAGATGGCAGCTGACTTTAAGTTTACAGGTAAATTACAGAAGCTGGCAGATGACGCGACATACACCATGGTTCCGTTCATGCAGCAGCTAGAACGCCTGTACTCTGATTCTGACTCCTATTTCAAGCTGATGTCTGTGTTTGCAGAGCAAAGCAAGATTACAAATGCGCTGGGCAAAGCTAATCTGGATATCAACGCATTGCCCGAGGGTGCGTTGGCAGCCATACAAAAATCATTCATCGACCAAGGGATCGCGAAGCGTGGCGCATCGATATCTCTTGACCAGTCTCCGGCGAACTTTCTTCTGACTATGGCGGGAGACACTGTTAAGGACACAATGCCAGTCTACAACCGCGTTGGTAAAGCTATCCGCCGCCTGGATGCGATCCCTGTGTTTGGTAACTTTACATCGTTTGCGTCTGAGAACATCCGTAACTCTGCAAACACTTTGTCCCGTGGCATTAATGAGTTGGCATTCAAGGCTGATGACGCATTGCGTGCAGCCATTGGCGACGACGCAGCCCAGATACTGGAGCGTCAGATCCGTGGGATCGGGGCCCAACGTCTGGGATCCTACGTTGCAGTTTCCTCTGTTATGCCTGCGGCAATTACTAAGGCGTCGATGCTTGCAACTGGAACCACAGACACAGAGATGAACGCCGCCCAAACACTAGCCGCGGACTTCTACGATGGTCACGCCATGCTCGTGATCGACAACGACAAGCGTGGGAAGATCACGTTGGGCGACCAGAGCTACATCTTCCCCCATGCGTTTGTGTTGGATCCTGCACGGGCGGCCCTCCGGACCTACTATGAGCAGGGCGAACTGGGCAAAGATCAAGCATCTCGGATCTTGAACTCTGCGTGGTCAGGGGTGAAGGGATACAGCGAACCGTTCCTCTCGGAATCCTTGTTGTACGAACGCGTACGAGACGTACTTCCACAGGAGTGGATTGGTCGTGGCGGGGAAACGCAGACTGGTTCGCGGGTCTATGATCCACAAGAGAGCTTTGGAGACAAGGTGTCAAAGAGTGTAACCCATATTATGGGCACATACATTCCAGGTTACGGCCGGATGTTTGTCGAAGAGCGGGGAGGAAAGCTGCAAGCTGGTCGTGTTACTCGTGCGCTGATAGAGGAACCAGGGAGCCGTGGTCAAGAGTACACAATCAACGAAGAGTTGGCCCGTACTGTCTCAGGTTTCACGCCCATCGTTATCAACACGCGCACCGACTTCCGCTTCCAGGGCGGTGAGTACCTGCCACTGCGGTCCGCGGCCAAGGGTTCAGCCAACCGTGAGATCAAACGTGCGGATGCTACAACAGAAGAAACCATCGCTGGCTGGGAGAAATACTTAGACGAACTGTACAATGTGCAGAGCGGCCTGTACTACAAGGTGCAGGCGGCTCGTGCCATGGGTACGAGCGACGACGTCATTCGTCGGGAGTTAAAGCAAGCGGGATTGGGGACTGCTGAGATGGCCACGATCATGCGTGGCGAATTTTATCCTGGGCTCGCCGCGAAAGAGACCATCAAAGAAGTGATGATGGAGATGCGCAACGAAGACAAGACGTACCTTGTTGAAGAGCGCCCATGGGAAGAGTACAACCGCCTGTCAAACGAACGGCGCGGCATGCCTCTGGCACCTGAGCAGGCAAAGGCCGAGCGTGATGCCCGTCTCGAAAGCCGTCGTCAGGATCGCCAACGCGAAGCGGATCAAGCGGTTTCCGGAGTACTAACAGAGAACCCTCCTATGGTAACTCCGCAGCCGGAGATCACGCAAGAGCAAATGCAGGAGGTCGTTGCTCCTGAACAAACCCCCTCTGTTCAGGGACCGTCGTTAATTAATCGTGCTGTATCAGGGGCCGAGCGCCTTGGCTCCGGCATCATCCAACGTGCGCAAGCTATTGCGCCGTCATTGTTGGGTGGGGATCCCGCCTCACAGGCTGCGAATGCAGAGATTGCAAGGCGGTCGCAGGGTCAGTAGTCGACCTCGATGTTTACCTTCACGCCGTTGCCGCCGAACAGTTTGATAAGTTCGTCGGCAAAGGCCTCCGTTTCAACAACAACTTCCGTGTCGTTGGTCAGCGAAGCAAGGTTCAGCGTGATGCCAATGAACTCCATCAGAGCTTCAATTTGCATAGGGTGCATGTCTTTGAGACCTAGTGTTGGGCCAATGTTTGGATCGATCATTCGATTTCTCCCCAATCAGATTTAATATCTACGTCGATTTTAGAGGGGACCTTGAGCGGCACACCGGTTTCCATGATCTCCTTAATCCTATCAGCCTGCTCTTGGCTCTCTATGTTAAAGCATAACTCATCGTGAACTGTCAGCATAGGGGTATATCCCTCCTTGTAGCAATCAAGCATCGCCTTCTTTGTTTGGTCGGCTGCCGATCCTTGGATCAATCTGTTTAAGGCCTTGTAAGTAAAGGCAACTTTGATGTGCGGCCCGTACATCTTCATTGCTTCCTCGTACGGCAGTGGCCCACCGGCACCGAAGGAAATAGGTTCCCACAGATTAAACCGGCAGCGCCGCCCCAGTAACGTACGGATCTGTTTGTTTTCCGCCGCCTGTTTGGAAGCCGTATCCGCAAGCTGCTTAACGAACGGAACCTTGTCACGGTGCCGTTGGATCAAGGCCTTGGCGTCATCCCTAGAGATACCCAACTGGTCGGATAGTTTACCTACGCCCATGCCATACATGATACCAAGGTTAACCGTCTTTGCCTGTTTGCGTGTGATGCCTGCAAGATCAGCCACCATCTGGTGCAGGTCAACGTCCCCGTTGTTGAACTCGTAGACAATCTCGTCGACCACAGGATGCCGCAGGTAGTCGGGCATGCTTGCAGCAAAGTGCACCAGTAACCGTGGCTCTTGGCTCGAATAGTCAAACGACCCCCACTTCATCCCTTCGTCTGGAACGAACAGACCACGGATCAGTCGCTTGATGTCTGGGTCACGGGCAGGGATCTGCTGTAGGTTTGGGTTTGATGACGAGAACCGACCCGTTACCGTGCCGCCCTCGTCGCGACGGGTGGAGTGGAGTTCGGTATGAATGCGGCCGTTGTGTTCGTGGCGCAGGATACTGTCGATAAAGGTGGCGTCCGCCTTGTCCAACTCCCGCAGCTTAACCAACGCCTGACAGACTTTGGCGGAGTGGTCATTGAGCCACGCCTTGGTGAACGACGGGGCATTGCCCCCCGTAACAACTTCTTTCTCTTCTTCGGTTCCGTCTTCCAGTGTGGTCTTTTCCATATGGGATATGATCGGCGTCCTTGGATACTCCATCCCCATCGCATCAAACATCTTTGCAATCGAAGCTGACGCCCAGATGTCAACCTTCATCCCCGCCTCACGGTTAATATAATCCCGCAGAAGCGAGGTCTGTTCTTTAATGATGCGCTTATTCTGCTCGGCTTTGTCCATGTCCACACGCACCCCATTGCTGCGCATGTCCAACAGGCATGGGATCAGGTCTGTTTCGATGTTCCAGATGCTCCACAGATCCTGCTTCTCCAACTCAATCTTCAAGGCTTGCCACAGTTTGAGCGTGGCCACCGCATCCTGTTCCGCATAATGGCCGACATACTTTGGCGGCAGAAGGTACATGCCTCCCTTTGCATCAACGCCCCACTCTTTGGCCGCGGCTTGCAGCAGCTTCTCGTCTTTGCGCATGGACACAAAATCACGGGCCATCGCATCAAGGCCAAACGACCAACGGTTCTCATCAACCAACGCGCCCGTTATCATCGTATCGATGATCCGGCCCTTGATCTCTACGCCCTCGGCCCGTAGCCACCCCGCATCGTAGGTTGCGTTGTGCATGATCACGTTCATGTCAGGCACAGCCAACTGTTTTGCGATCCATTTGAGCGTGAACTTTGGGTCAAGGTTGTGACCGTTCTCGTGACGCATCGGGAAGTAACCTTTGTATTCCCCCGCCGCTACGGCGATGCCGATTATGTGTCCGTCTTTCCGTGCCCAACCAGGGCCCAGAGTTTTGATGTTGGGGTCATACGTTTCCAAGTCCACGGCCACCTCTTTGTATGAGGTCAGGTCTGGGTACTCGGGTGGGATGTTCCAATCCACGTCGATCAGGTTGAGTTCATTCTTGATCTGATGGTGTAGATCGCTGCCGAATAGGTTTCTTTGCATTAGATTGTGTACCTGTATTTGTTGTTGGTCTGCAAAATGTACAACTTTTCTCGGGCTCTTGTCACCGCAACATAGAACGCACGGTGCTCGTCGTCTTGGTATCTGCTCGTCGTCGCTGCCTTTGTGGAGGCAAGAAACACCACGCAGTTGTCATCTTCCCCGCCCTTCATAGCATGGATCGTTGACAGTTTTATGCGAGGCTGTGACAACAGATCGTCCCCACGGCGGTGGAGTGCGTCAATGTATTCACGCTCGGCTGTCGAAACACGCAACACATCGTATGCCCCAGTGTCTGCCCCAACCAGAAGCCCAAAGTTAACTGTCAAGTCTTGCATGTTAACTTCTCCGTCAGGATCCAAGGCCTCCAACAACGGGGCTGACCCGCGTTTAACAACTGCGTTCTGTCCCTGCTTCGGAACCGCCGCATAGAAATCCTTGACCCTCTGTACTGAAACAGACTTGTCAGCGCACAGGTCTTCCCATGTGTAGATGTTGGCAACCAGTTGCTCCGACACACTCGACCGACCCTTGATGGAATACTTAAACCCCATGCCTTTGATCTGGGCTGCCAGTTCTTGGACGTACCCGTTGGTCCGCGCCATGATTGTCCACGAGCCCTCGTGCAGTGGGATATCTTCAAGATGGTAGACCCACTCAACGGCTCCCTCTTCTTCGCGAGGCAAGAACTCTTTGTCGTGCCTGTCAGTGATGCGACTAGATATCTCCATGGCAAGCCGGTGCACGGCTGCAGGAATACGATACGACTGGTTTAGAACCTCGATGCCTGACGCACAGTCCATGAACAACTTCACGTCGACCCCTGTCCATCGGTGGATAGCCTGATCGTCGTCGCCTGCGATAATGACTTGGTCAGATGCGGCAGCGATTTTCTTCGCCATCTCCCACTGCAGTGGCGTGAAGTCCTGTGCCTCGTCGATAAACAGATAGTCAAGCGAAGGCGTCTCCCCTACCGCAACAAACTTCTCGATCATATCGACGTAGTCATACTTGTTGGTCGTCGCTTTGTACTCTTCCATCTGCTCTGACAACTGCCGCAGCTTTGCCATAAACAGGTTCCAGTCGCCAACGTCGTTGAGCTCTTGCTCCAACGAGACCATGCGTAACCGTGATCGATCCAACATCTGTAAGTAGTTGGCCCCCGATCCACCGATTGTAACCAACGGCATCCCTTCGTCCATGTCGGTGGACATGTTGCCTTCGAACGTCAGGCCCACCAATCTTCCGACGTTGTCGTAATCGTCTTTGTTCATGATGTCAGAAGGCTGCAGCCCAAGCGCACGGAACCCAAACGAATGGCTTGTCCGCATGTACGGAAAGTCTTTTGGTGTCCGATTGAACTCAGCACAGGCGCGGCTTACCATCTCTTCGATAGCCTTCCGCGTAAACGAAATCACACCAATGCGGGAAGGGTGTGCCCCCTGTGCCAACGCATCTCGGATCTCGTCGATCAGCCTGTGTGTCTTGCCACAACCAGGTGGTCCCAGGATTAACTTCGCGTTCTCAATCATGGTCTTTCCCCCGTGGTCTTGAGTTTACCCAGTCTTCGATCTCGGACAGAACCCAACGGCTCGATGACCGCTTGTTGGTTTCATCGCCCAAGACAATAGGTTTCGGGAAACTGGTCGAGTTTTGCGCCAACTTGTAAACGTAGGACTTAGACACACCCAACAGGGCTGCCACCTCACCTACGCGCAGCAGTCGGTTAGAATGGGATGTCATTGCTCATCTCCTTTTTAGGTAGCTCAATTTCTTCTTCATCAAATGCAGGGACAAACCAGCAACGAACCGTGCTTCTTGTCTCCCCCTGTGCGGTCCGCTTATTTATATTCTGCTTTGTGTTGTCTCCGCCCAAGTCCCGTATCATCTGGGTGATCGCGCCTCGGCTCTCGACTTTGAACCTGCGGTTATGTAAGAACTCAAGAAGGCCATCTAACTTGAACTTCGTTACGCCGCCATCGGTCCACGGCTTGCCCATCTCAATCTCTTCAGGCACCATCGCACGAACGTAGCTTGTGCAGTATGAGCGGAGTAGTTCCTTGAACTGCCCTTTGATCGTCAGTTCCTCTGGCACATCCAAGTATGTGGCTTGGCTCATGAGACCGTTGACCATTTGCTGCCACGTCCGAGCCTTCGTCGTCGGTGGCATGAACATGCACTGTTCCATACAGGCTCTCTGCCACAGCGTCTGGTTCTGCAACTGCTCAGTGGTTAACTGGATGCGGGTTCCGTTAACGTCCATGAAGTAGAGCCGTGGCTCCGACAGCATGATCGTAAGACCACCAACCTGTGGTGCATCCGGCGCATCTGAGCCAATGCCGTACCGTGCCGTTGCGCAAAGCTGCGGGTCACAGTATGACTTGAACGGCTCGTCCTTACAGGTAGGCCCGTAATCTTTCTTCTCGTGCTGCCCGATCAGCGTCGCCATTTCTTTTGCAGGGAGAGGCGGGGAGCAGAGCGTACGATTGTATTCCTCAAGCGCCTCCTGCCAACTGTCAGGGAACTTGTTCCTGCAGTACCACGCTATCATAAACAGCAGCTTGTTGCGCGGCTCCGACTGTGGGCCGTTCTCGAATATGTACCGTAGGCAGGGCGGCCCGTCTTCGAAATGCTTGCGCATCTTCTTTGTGGCACGAACCGCTTCCAGTTCCGCCAACGACGTGCGTTTCTTTTCAACGGCGTCCAAGAACTCGTCCAGTTCCATCGCCTCAGTGTTCTCGTTGTAGCAGAACCGCTGCGGCATCTCGGCGTCAAAATACGGCATGTTGATAAAGTTGCCCACGTCGCCACGCTCTGCGATGATCTGGTCCTGCTTCGGGAATATCTCGCATCCGCTGTACCCCAAGAGGATAGACATCTCTGTCAGGTATTCTCGGACAATGGCTGCCTTCTCAAACTCTTTCAGAAACAAATACAGGTGGGCACCGCCCGACTTCGACCGGCAATGCAGCAATGGCAGGTCCAACTTTTGGATCTTGGCCTGCAACTCCTTGTGGTTCAAGTCGTAGACGTCAACGTCAATCGCACCGAACTTGCATTCGTTGTCGTTGTTGATTGGGATCGCACCAACGCCACGCTTCCCATCGATGTGCCCCTGTACCAACTCCTCGGTCAGCGGCTCTCGGACAATTCTACTTTGGCTTTCTGCTTTACCGTTCCGCCCAACTCGACCAACAATCGTCGTGCCGTGAGCGTTCGTCGCCCCGACGTATGCGGCAAGCAGTCTTTTTGCTTGTGACATAAACTGCTCCAATGTGTGAAAAAGTGGGGTTAAGGCATGTCCCGATCCCTTAACCCCGAGGCTGCTTAGAACGGAATGTCGCTCTCGTTTACCGCAGAAGAGGCAGTGGACGGCCCCTCCTCCGGTGCAGCTTTCACTTCTCCCGAGGCAACGCTGTCTCGGAAGGCTTTGGCTTCTAACATCAAGTTACGATCTTGGATCAACCCTACCAATTCAATTTGGTAATTGAACCACGACCCTTGGTCATTGCTCTCTTCAACAGTAGTGAACTTCCACTGATTTGCAAAGAGCGGAGGTGTAATCGACTGGCCTGTCTTCGGGTGCTTGACCTTTTGCAGGGCGATCTGCGTCTTCCAACGGCGGCTCACCTTTAGCTGAGACGACTTCATGTCGATCACAACAGGCTGATAGGATCCGTCTTCTGCGACAATCAGGCAGTAGTGCTGATCTGACTTAACCAACTCATTGCCAGTTGGCAGGATCTCTTTTGCTCCCTGCCGTGTGGTACGTTGCAGGATTGGATCGGTTGCTGCGATCTCGCCGCGGAAACCACCTCCCTGTTCACGAGGTGTGAACTCCAGATACTTTGTGGTCTGGAAACAAGGGATCACGATCAGTCCGTCTTCGCCAGTCCAGAACTGTTTGGTTACAGTGTTGAACATGTCACCTTGTTCTGCACCTTCGATGTACTCCGCTTCACGCTTCTTCAACTGTGGCGACATCGCCTGAAGAATACGAACAAACGGGATCTGCATCTCGCTGCTGTCGTACGCCGCACCTTCGCCGGCGAACTCTAAGATGTCGTCCATGACATCGGTGCTTAACTCTGCATTTTTCTTTGTTGCAACTGCGGTAGCCATTACTGGTCCCCCTTCTGAATTTTCTTTTGGATGTTTTCAACTGCTTTGATCAGTTCGAGATTAATGAAGTCTGTCTCTTTGAAGCCGACGTCATCATCACGCGCAATGCTTTCGCTCAGACGCTCTTCCGCCTCTGCATTGCGATCCATTTCTTCTAGCTGCATTTTTTTACTGATACCCATTACGCTTTCCTCCGGATCTGTGCTGCGTTTGAGATAAAGGCCCCGAACAAATCGAGGTCGATTGGCTTGCCACCCTCCACGCGTTCCTTAACAAACGCCTTGAGTGTAGATGGATGAACATGGGTCTTTGTCTGTGGATCAAAGCCACGGTCCTGTAGCAGACCGACCACGTCTCCTGCCACATTGTCTTCCCCCTTGCCAAACGAAACGGTGACGTCGTTCTTGATGATGTCGTCCAATCCATTCTCTCTCAGCCAAGCAAAGGCTTCGTCTTTCCGCGCAACTGGGATCGATGCACTCACGATCATCTTGCGCTCAACAACCACGCCGTCGACATCAAGCCGCTCAACGCCCATCTCATCCATCAGCTGCGGGATGTTCTCAACAGACAGCTTGTGCTTCAGGGACTTCAGATCTTTCAGGTGGTTTTCCGCATCGTCGATCTGTTGTTCTACGTTACGGAGGGTTCGAACCAGTTGGCTTAACTGCTTTCCTGTGTTCGTATCAACGTTGGACAGAGCCTGTCCTTCATCGAATATGTCGTCGAATATATCGCTCATAAGTTTTTCCTCTTCAGGGTTGCTTTCTGCGGTAGCTTCGTGCTATCCGTACGGTAGACATTAGTGGAGATATGTGATGGATGTCAACTACAAATTTAAACTTCCGCCCTTTCAGCATCAAAAAGATGCGCTGCGATACGGGGCGAGACAAACAGAATTTGGCTACTTCATGGAGATGGGGACAGGCAAATCAAAGGTTTTGATCGACAACATTGGGATGCTGTACCTGAGTGGCGACATCAACTTCGCCCTCATCATCGCACCGAAGGGCGTGTACCGCAACTGGGTCGCCAAGGAAATCCCAGAACACATGTCCGATGACGTACCACATCGGGTGATTCGTTGGGTCGCTTCGCCGAACAAAGCACAACAGGCAGAGATGCGCTCCGTCAAAGACAAGTTCGATGGGCTCACCATCTTTGTCATGAATGTTGAAGCGTTCTCTTCTCTTAAAGGACAGCAGGGTGGGATGTGGATGTCCAAGGCTCTGGGCCCAAAGGGCCTGATTGCCATCGACGAAAGCACCACCATCAAAAACCACAAGGCCAAACGCACCAAGGCACTCATGAAGATCGCCGCAGGGTTCGCGTTCCGCCGTCTGTTGACAGGGTCTCCCGTCACCAAAAGCCCGATGGATATCTATTCGCAGACAGAGTTCCTACGCCCTGGGCTCCTGGGCTACGACAGCTACTACGCGTTCCAGGGGCGGTACGCCGTGGTCCAGCGTAAGACCATGGGCGCACACGCATTCCAACAGATCGTCGGCTTCCGCAATCTCGATGAACTGACGGACCGAATTGATCAGTTCTCGTTCCGTGTTCTCAAGAAAGACTGCCTCGATCTACCCGAAAAGGTCTACACCGCACGGTACGTCGGGCTGACCGACGAGCAGCGCAACATGTACAACCAGATCCGTCAACACGCCATGGTTCTGCTCGACAACGGCGAGATGTCCACGGCTCCTGCCGTCATCACCCAGATGCTACGGCTACAGCAGATCATGTCAGGCCATCTCAAGACCGACGAGGGGGACATGCTGTACTTCCCATCAAAGCGGATGGAGTCACTGGAAGAAATCCTCGAAGAGCATGACGGCAAAGCAATCATCTGGTCCCGCTTTCGGTACGACATCCAACAGATCACGCAGATGCTGAACGACAAGTTCGGACAAGGATGTGCCGCCGCATACTACGGGGACACCACAGACGAAGAGCGCAACCGCATCATCAAAGAGTTCCAACAAGGCCGACAGCTGAAGTTCTTCGTCGGCAACCCCGCAACCGCAGGGTACGGGCTGACTTTAACCGAAGCCAATCTTGTGGTATACTACGCGAACGACTTCAATCTTGAGACCCGCATCCAATCAGAGGATCGCGCACACAGGATTGGTCAAAAGAACAACGTGACATACATCGACTTGATCTCCGAAGGCACCATCGATGAACGTATCGTGAAAGCCCTCCGCGAAAAGATCGATATCGGTGCAAAGGTTTTAGGTGAACAGGCAAGAGAATGGCTGACTTTGATCCCGAAAAAATAACCAAGCTGATGGTAGAGCGCACAAACAATTACGCACATGTCGAGACCCAAGCCAAAGAACTGGCCGCAATGACAGGGCTCGACATGGATGTTGCCAAGGCCTTCTTCACAGGTCTTACGTCCAGAGGCGCAGCTAAAAAATCAGATATCCGTGGATACAAAAAAGAAGCCCCGCGAAAGCGGGGCAGTTGAGGCGGATACCCACAAGGCGATGTGGGTATCAGAGCAGTGCGTCTAGTGTATCAGGCCGCTTCTTTCTCGGCAACTGCTTTGCGTATCAGAACCGATAGCTGACGCGCCATCGATCTCTGCTCACTGTCCGCTAACTTCTTCAGCAGTTCGTGGTCCTCTTTCAACAGACCGACGTTCTGAAAGTGCGTCTTATCTTTTTCTTTCATCTTCTTCCGAGCCATTTGTGCCCCCAGTTGTATTCCGTTTGTTATAAACTTATACGTTGTCTGGGGGCTGTCTGCAAGTTATTTAAACGGATCTGTGTTGCGAGCCCACAGGTTCCATGACGCACGTTCTTGGTTCGGTGCAGCATACACATCGGACTTCACGATCTTGCCCTTGTTGAACAATCGCAGACACGCGTTCCCCGCACTCTTAGTGTCCGTCCCCACATTGTCCGCAAGTTCTTTCGTTGTGAAGAAATCATCGAAGCTATCCAGTATGTCTTCGATGGTCTGTTCAATCTCAGCTGCCGTCGGTCCTTTAGGCTCGTCCACTGGATCTTGGGTCACGGACCCACGGTCCACTCGGATCGCTCGCCACGGGATCTGATCCCGCTTGTCTTCATAGTTCGGTATGCAGTGCGCTGTCAAAAGATCGCCGATTTCAATCTCCATAACCTCCATCTGTCGCCTAGACAGAAAGACTGCCTCTCCCTGATCCGTGATCCCAAACCCACTACCTGCGTGGGTCATGTTCTCAATGACGATGTTCATTGCAGTTGTCTTAAAACCTTGGTTCATATAGTTCACCTTTTGCTTCCTTTTCTTTTAGGGTGTTAAGTTCTTTGACGAGTTGTTCAATCCGCGGGTCCGATGGGTTTACCCATTCGATCTCGTCAAGTGTTTTTTCTGTGTTGCGGATTAAATCTTTTATTGAATCTAGTCTCGGGTCCATTTATCAACTCCTTGGGGACGTTAAACCTTGCCGGTATCGGGCGGTTTGCAGATGTTCGTGCTACCAAATGCGCTATCACCTATCACTTTCATCGGCGTCCCCACGATCCCACACCACCGCAACACCTGTGTTCCAGTTCGATGCTTCCCGCTTTGCGTCTTCTAGGTTATCAAACAACAGCACAGGCGAGAGTTCATGGAACGGGTTGGTAGTACGAACGTATTCAGTTTGACCGAAATCTATTTCAAACAGTATCGCGTATCTCATCATTCGTCTTCCTTCTTTATGGCTAGGTACGTTTGGTATGCAAAAAATTCTGCGGCGTCTTTAGGTGGCATCGAGGGCAAAATCTTTCCTGAGAACTCCCCATCGCCAATACGTTTCAAAGCATTCTTAGCTAGGGCTAGGTCTTTCTCTAGGCCTTTAATATAATCAGTCATCAGTCCTCTCCCCCAATGGCCGCGTACCCCGCCGTATCGATCCAGTTGTCGATGTGCGTTGGGTTCCCCTTAATTCTTGCGACCTTCAACAAAACCATCATCGCACAGACGTCCGCCTCCGAGATCGTGTGGTCAAGGTAGCTAGACCAAAACCGCGCAATCGTACCGAAGCTGTCTTCCGATCCCCCGTGCGTCGCTGCACGGTCCACGGTGACGTACTGCTTCGCCGTGTCCAATATCTCTTCTCGTTTCATTCCTCGTCCTGTCTCGGTAACGCGTACCGATTTCTGATTTGATCTACTGACTGCCGAGATACACCCAACATGTCGGAGATCTCGTATGAATTAAATCCTCGGATCACCATCCGGTTCACAACCCGAGCCTTCTCCGATAGCTTAATCTTCTTGACCGCCTTCAGCTTCTTGGGTGGCTCTTCAACCACCGCAACCTGCTTCTTCGCCTTCCCCTTACGAATGTCGTTGAGCCAAGCCTCTCTGTACCAATTTTCAAACTGCTCCCTCGTGGGTTCCTGCATGTCTATCTCCTTACCGTATGTTCTTGTTAAGGTGTCTGTCACCAAAACCATCAGATGTTGTACCCCTCTTTGCGTCGATTAGAAACAAACTTCGACAAGTCCGTCTTCGCATGAAAGTACCGCTGCTTCGCAGAGGGAGACGCATCACGTTTCATATACGCCTCCATCCAGAAATCAACCTGTTGTTTCAAGAACTTATACTCTGCCTCTAGCGCAGGTGTTAATTTCCCGTCTTCTGTCATTGTAGAACTACGCCCTCCTTGTCCTTTAGCGTCTTACAGGTGTCCGCCATGTCAGATAAGAACTCCGACATAGCGTGATAATTATATCCATACATCGACAGCATCGACATGATCGTCGCACCAAGATCGAAGTGCGTAAAGTCCGCAGGAAGAAGGTCCAATACAGAATGAACAAACTCCGCTTTGTCTTTGTGGGCAAGCCCCTCATAGTCGTAATGCTGCGGGTCAGAGCCCTCGAACACAAGACCAACGGTCCAAAACACAACGTCGCTGTCATCCACCAACGGCTGCAGCGTCAGCTTCACGTCGTCAATGTCGTCACAAAATTGAAAGCGATCTTCCTCGTCTTTCGTCATCCACGATACCTGATACATTGTTCTTTCCTTTACACAACACGCACAAGTTCAGGAAGAAACAACCCAAACAACACGCCGAACATAAAAAATCCAAGATACCAAAACGTCTGATCTCGGTCCGCTACCCGCACGATCTCGTCCAATGCTTCATACGAAACCTCGCGCTTCTTCTTGTACGGCCGCAGCTTCCCGCTGTTGATAAACGCCACAACATCTTCCCGCCGCCAATGGTTCATGATCATCCGCTTCCCTACCGCATTCGTCCCCTTCCTGCGCACAGGCGCAGGTAAGTTGCCCCGCGATACATGGTCATAAATCGTCGCATCCGACGCATTCGTCATCTTCATCACTTCGTGAATTGTTAAAAATACTTTAGCCATTTGCACACTCCTGACATACTTCGGCATCATCTCCCATGATCTTGGTCACAGGCTCTCCACAATCACACAACCGCTCCATCTCTCCGTCGCCGTTGCATGTTTCACAAACCTCGGTTTCTGTGTCTATGTATCCAACGTCACGGCCAAAGTTATGCGGACGTGGTACGTCATACTCAACATACCCATCACCCATGCAATCGGGACACGGAATCATGATCGGTGTCTCTTGCAGTTCCATTAATAGTTCTTTCATCTTACCCATGGTATTTGATCCTCTGATTAACTCCCAAGTTATAAATGCACTCGCGCTTGAAATCATCCAGTCGCTTGTAAATGTACTTCAAGTCGGTGATCTCTGGCGCATCAGGGTCATACTCCCCCATGATGTCCTCCAACCGATCAATTACATAATGCATGCATATACGGTCATCCATCACGCTACCTCCACTGTGACTGTGTGTATACTGTACTCCCAATTCTCCTCGCGGCTCGTGTCAACAAACGAATCCCGTGCCGCCTCCATCTCCTCCCGAGACGTGAACACATGCGCATCAACCCCGTACTTGGTCTCATGCGTCGCTACCCATAGCTGTACGTCAACCTGCATCACGCCGCCTCCCGAAACCGCACCATCGCACGGCGATACGCTTGATCCAAAAGCCCAACAAAACACTGGTAGTCCTCGTCCATCACGTCCTCCAACATGTATTGGTAGTCAGGGTTGGCAGCCATAAACTCCTGCGAATACGCATGGATGTGGTTCAATACAAAGTTGACCAACGCATCTTGGTCCATCGGTAACTTATACATACTGATACTCCTCAATAAACGCGAACCCGCCGCCGTTGCCCTCTTCGTCCATCGACAACGACATCTCAATCGTCTGTCCGCCCAACCGCAACGTAAACACAGGGAACGGCTCCAACGCATACTCGTCGTTCTCAAACCGAAACCCTATGATCTTCGCGCCTATCAACTGGCTGTAGTATTTGTGCATGTCCATCATTCTTCCTCCAATCTCAGATCGTGCGCCTTGTCCTCCAAAACGTGCGCAATATCTTCCGCAAACTCATCAGACAAAAGCCCATCTCGAAACAGCTTCGCCCAATACTCCAAC
>Ga0208795_1000620_pt1 | contig 17085 bp, 19 predicted proteins | sample CB_VirMetaG_6_FD_184541 | JGI IMG/M metagenome (GOLD analysis project Ga0208795, IMG submission 184541) | Freshwater to marine saline gradient viral communities from Chesapeake Bay - CB_1508_2 Viral MetaG (SPAdes) (version 4) | ecosystem: Environmental > Aquatic > Marine > Coastal | place: USA... | reverse complement strand
TAAGAGATTTTTTGCAGAAATTAAATGATTCAAACAATAGCGAATTGGATTTGGCTTACTACTACAACGATGGTATGGATTTTGACGAATACGAGGAGGCGATATATCAAAGCATTTGCGAAAATGAAATTATATATTATTCAAAGGCGATGAAGTTTTTAAGCGAAAACGATAATTCATTAACTTATAGTATGGAGATAGCCTCAGACCTTGGGTATACTACTGAAAACATAAATAGCGAGTTGTTAGCCACTTTATTACATCAAGAATTTTTGAAAGAAGAATTTTCGGAGTATTCCGGAGATATAGAGAACTTTATTGAAGAATACGAAAACAGATAATTAACACAAATAAAACAATATAATTATGATTAAATATAAGATAACATTAAGCCAAGCGATTAAGATACATTTAACAAATAAAACCTTTACTCTTATAGAGGTTGAAAAAAATAAGGTAATATCTATAAAGTTTTCTAATGACTTAAAGCGATACAGAAATAAATATACTACATTCAGACTAACAGAAGTAATAAAACAACAAACGGAACTGTTAACAATAATATAAACATATAAAATTATGAATACATTAACAGAATACAACAAGGACAAAGATGCTATAATAAAATTAATCAATAAACATAGATTAAGTAATAAAAACAAATGGTATCAAGTTAGCGTATCTTGCAACGGTTATAATTACGAAATGAAATGCTTTGATACTTGGATACAGACTTGCTACGTATATAAAGATAATAAAATGCTATATAATGAATCAAGCTCAATGGATTTAAGCGTATCGAAATTTAAGGAGTACTTAAAGGGAGTTATAAAATAAATAAACAAACTAAATAAATAAATAGAATAAACCTATATTAATTAATTTTAGTATAGGTTTTTTTTATGCAAGTATTTTGTAATGTATTGATACTTATATTAGGGAGGTATTGTGATGTTAAACATCTATTTTTAAGCCTATCTACCTATTTTTAAGCCTTCTAATCAACTCAAAACTCTTTTACTTACCAACCTATTAGTAATCTCAGTATATGCTCTTAAAACGCTTTATTTGATGTTAACGTAATATGAATGTTGGTTGGGTTGAGTACCCCGATGTTATGATTTCATTCACAATGTTATGATTTCATTCAAAACCTAAATATCTTTTCACTTCAAATCGACTTTCTAAATTCAGAAAAATAAATAATAATGTTTTAGTATGTTAATAAGTTTATGTTTAAATACTTGATTCTTTGTCTGGAGAAGTTTACCTTTGCTTATATACTTCAGATAACAATCAACAATTTACGTTCACAGAATAAGAGATACTTAATCACCTCTAACGAGAATTGGATTCTTAAATTTCCTCAAAGAAATTTAGGGATACAAAGTCAAACATAGTTTATTACGGGATAGCTATATTTTTTTATTAAATAGGTTTACTTGTATCGTTCCGTTTATGCTTTTGTGAGCAACACTACACTAATTACTTTATAGTTGTTTAAAGATGAATATGACACCTTCTATTGCTTTAAATTAAATATAGTTGTCTACATTACAAATGTAATGCTATCAGCTTGAATATTAGTTGGTGTCAAAGAAAGCAATAAAGAATACTAATGCAATACTGATTAACGACATTTACACGAACCAACAATCATTTACGATTGAAGTTTAGCAACTTGGTAAGATTTGCAACTTATACATTATTATAACAATATTTACTTGTTTTTGTTTTCTCATATGTAAAGTATATTTTACATATACTACTTATTTATAATGGTTCTAAATAGTTTATTATGTATTAAAAACAATAATAGCTTTATTTTGTTATAATACTATGAAAGATATAAATATTAATATACCTACAAGTTTAGAAGGGATTAAGTTATCTTCTTATCAAGATTATTTAAAAATATATAATAACTGGGATAAGGAGGATGATGTTTTTATAAAGACGAAGATGCTTCAAGTATTTTGTGATTTAAGTCTTAAAGACACTTTTAATATACCATTAAGTTCTTTTGATGAGGTTATAGGTCATTTATTAAATTGTTTAAATGAGGATACTCCTTTTATAAACAAGTTTAGTATGGATGGCAAGGATTCTAATGGAGATGATATTACTGTTACTTATGGTTTTATACCTAATTTAGATAAGATTACTTTTGGAGAGTTTATAGATTTGGATAAGTATATTAATGATTGGGATAATATGCACAAGGCTATGTCTATACTTTACAGACCTATTATTCATCAGAAGAAGGAGTTTTATAGGATAGAGGATTATCAAGGAACTTATAAACACTCTAACGTTATGAGGGATATGCCAGTGAATGTTGTTATTGGAGCGTTGGTTTTTTTTTATCGTTTAAGCAACAAATTACCGAGTCATACTCTGGATTATTTCCTCAAGGAGATTCAGAAGAAAGGGGAGCAGACACCTCAAGTCAAGCAAATTTTGGAAAAAAATGGGGATACTTTCAATCAATATATTCTCTTGCTCAAGGAGATGTCAGAAGGTTCGATGAAGTTACAAGTACCACTTTACACCAATGTTTAATGACATTAGAATACGAAAAGGATAAGAATAGGATAGAGAATGAATTAATAAAGAAATCATATAAAAAGTAATGGATAATTTTTATAGACTATTAGAACAGATTAAGAACATAGCTTCTAACTCTGAATTTACAAATATGGTATCATTTGGTGATATTACTGATGTAGATTTAGGTAAAAGAAGTAATTTCCCTTTAGTTCATATATTGGTTGATAATGCTAATATAACTGAAAAAACAATAGATTTTACTGTTAAGATATTAGCTTGTGATATAGTAGACCAAGTAAAAAAGAAAGTTTCTAATGATGTATTTTATGGAAACAACAATGTTCAAGATATCCTTAACTCACAACTATATGTAATAACGCTTTTAGTAAATAAACTAAAAAGATTAGACTTAAGTGATACTGAATTTTTACGTGTTGAAGAAGATGTATTGGTAGAGCCTTTTTTAGATAGATTTGAGAATGAATTAGCTGGTTGGGAGGCTACCATAACCATAAAGACTATGAATAACGTAAGCATCTGCTAATGGACTCTAAAATACTAAATAGTACTCTAAATAAGATAGGAGCTAGGTATATATCGTTATTACGGAAAAAACTAAAGCAAGATGGCAATTATGTTACTGGAGCTACTAGCCGAAGTATTAAAAAAGATGTTAGAACTAAAACACTAACAATAACATCAGATGACCAATTAATAGCTATAAGTGAAGGTAAGAAAGCCACAAGTAAAAAGCCTTCTGCTCAAATGGTTACAAGGATTAGTCGTTGGATAATGAAGAAGAATCCAACATTACGAACACCTAAAGGTAGATTTGCTAAACGTAAAAGTGGAACAAATCTATCTATGAAAAGAAAGATTGCTTATGGTGTTGCATCTAAAATTAATAGAAGCACTTGGAAGGGTAGTAAGGTTATAGATAGGACTTATAATGATTTAGAGGCTTCAATAGAGGCTGATATATTAGAAGTTTATAAAGTAGAGATAGATAAAGCAATAGATAATTTAAAGACTAAATAATGGCATTTTTACAATTAACATTAACGCAAACTTCTGAAGGTGTAGTAAATGATACTTTTGAAATAACTACTAATTTAGCAAGTCACGAATGGACTATGGTTTTAATTAGAACAAATAATACAGAGTGTTCTGTTTATGGTAGTTTTAATGCTTTACCAGACTGTTTTATAAGTGATTTAGCTATTGAGGGATTATTAGGACCAGTATTTGTTGAGATGTTAGATTATAATATCAGTAGAATAACATTCTTAACTTCTTCAGTTACAAGTGCTACAATAGCTACTAGCGGATTGAATATTGGATTTACATCTTCTGTTACATTCGTAGATGAGAGTTATTATCCTAATAAAAGTTTATTAGTTAGAAGTCCTCATCATTTATACGTTGGAGATAGTTATTGGGGAGATACAGATGGTGTTAATCTTGATATGTATATATATAGTGGAGAAAGAGTATTTGATAGACCATCAACACCCTCTGTTAGCATAAGAAGTGTTGCTGATGATAATACAAGTGGATTAAACTTTAATATATCAGAGTTGGTTAAAGATTATATACAACCTACATATAGAGCTGATGGTATAGCTAGAACAGATAACTACTTTGTTGATATATTTCCAACTGCATATTATAATGGAACTTCTTTTGTTACTACACCATTTTATTTTAGGTCTTATTTAGGGTATGGTTATTTTGAGCAAGGTGTTAATCCAACAATAAATACTACATCTTTATTAAGTGGAAATAGATTAATAGTTAAAAAAGGAGGAGATATTGAAATTCCAGTAGATAGAAACAAATTACCTACTGTATATTTCTATAATAATGATGAATTAAAAGAAAGTATAGTTTATTCAGCAGATGATAGGTCAACAGAGCAAACTAAATATACTAGATTTTTGTCTTATCAAACTAGAGTTATTGAAGATGGAGGTGTTTATGAGGATAATTGTTGTTTACATAGCTTTATAAATAATAATGACTACTTCGATATAAACCGTATAGTTATAGATTCAACACTAGGTATTGAGAATATAGTAGTTGAAAACGTAGAAGAACATCTTTACGAGCCAATAAGAGTTACTTTTATTAATAAAAATGGAGCTTTTGAGAGAATATGGTTCTTTAAAAACAATCAAAAAGAAGCTAAATATGAATCAGAGAAATATAATGCAAATATATTAACTAATAACTCATATAATACCTTTGACCATCAATCTAAAGTGCTTTTTAAGACTTCTAAAGAGTCTTTAAAGATTTCAAGTGGCTTTTATCCAGAATCATTTAATGATACCTTAAATCAGCTTATTTTGTCTGAAACTGTATGGATAACATATAAAGGTCAAGAGTTGCCAGTAAATATAACTAATTCATCTATGAAATACCAAACTAGATTAGATGAAAAATTAATTAATCACATTTTAGAATTAGATTTTGCTTTTGATAAAATTAATAGCATAGGATAATGGACAGAAATATAGAATTATACATAATTGGGAAAAGGATTGACTTATTCAAATTTGAAGATATTAATATCACAGATAAAATTCAAGATGCTAGAGATATTTCTAAAGTCTTTACTTCTTATTCAAAAACTTTTACAGTACCTTGTTCACCTTTAAATAATAGCGTGTTTAAGCACTATTATAATATGGATATATACAATGGTTTTGATGCTAGAATAAAAGTAGATGCAGAAATAAAGATAGGTGGAGCTACTTATAAGCAAGGTAAACTTTCTTTAACAAAAGTATCATTAAAAAATGGTAAACCATATAGTTATACTATTGTTTTCTATGGTCAAACAGTATCTTTAAAAGAGTTATTTGGTGATGAATACTTGAGTGATATAAAGAATACATTTTTGGATGATTTTTCATTCTCATACAACTCTACATTTGTGCAAGATGGATTAACAGATGGGTATAGTTATGATGGTAGTACTTTAGTTATTGGAGGTAATGATTTAACATTTCCATTAATATCATCTGAAAATTACTATTTTTACGACTCTAATCCAACTGGTATATCTCCTAAAGATGGTGTTGAAAGTAGAAATATTTGCACTACTGCAACACCTCCATCTTCAGCTAATAAAGGTCTTTACTTTAAGGACTTAAAACCAGCTTTAAGAGTTCATTTTATTATTAAGGCTATTGAAGAACGTTATGGAATAGTATTTAGTGATGATTTCTTTAATATAAACAATAAGGCATATTATGATTTATCTTTATGGCTACAAAGAGAAAGCGGTAAAATAGATAAGCAGTTAGATGTAACATCAAAAGTGTTTAATCTTTCTGACTTAGGATATAGTGGCTCTGATAATTACATAGGTAAGGAAAGACCTCAATACTCTGGACTTCCTACTGTTCCTAATGTAGATAATGATTCAATACAGTTAGTTAAATTATACTATCAAGGTATTAGCTATTCTCAAGCATATTTTTATAGCATAGACTTTGATATAAATGTTGTAGGAACTGGTCTTTATACTGTAAAGATAATTGATGAATATGCAGCAACAGATGTTGAACTATATACTTTTACTGGTAGTGGAAACCATAGTGTAGAATGGAAATTAGACCATTTTAATTTAAGACAAATACCTTATGCTTCATATAGAACATATACGCCTAAAATTTTAGTAGAAACTACTGCTGGTATTACTTCATTTTCAATAGCAAACTTTAAAATAAGAGATTGGGAAGAAACGGTAGAACCAGATGGATATAATGACTTTACATTAATAGGAACTGAAGATTATACATATAGTGGTGGAGGTTCAGTATCTTTAGGAGAAGGTGTAACTATGTGGTCACAGTTTCCTAAAATAAAGGTGATTGATTTCTTAACATCAATATTTAAAATGTTCAATCTTACTGCATACTATGATGATACTCTTTTCTTAAACAATAAAATTGTAGTTAAACCACTAGATAATTATTATAATAGTGGGCGAAAAGTTAATTTGTCTAAATATTTAGATGTATCAAAAATAGATGTTGAGAGGAATGTTTTATATAACGAAGTTGACTTTGATTTCAAATCTTCTAAATCTTTTGCAGTAACTAAATCAAATGAAATAACTGGAGATGATTTTGGAGCTGAAAAACTTACTAATTTAAGTCAATCATTAAACAACCCTTTAGCATTTGATGGAGGAAAATATAGTGTCGCTCCTATGTTTGAAAAGATGATGTACGAAAGAATGAATGACCAAGTTGATGAAACTGTTATACTACCAATAGGTTGGGGTTGGTCTGCATCTAAAGACGAAAAAGCAATAAAACTTGAACCTTTATTATTTTACCCTATTAAACAAGATAATTCAGTTGGATTAGATGATTTAGGTAACTCTACAATGATTAATTTCGATAAAAGCACGTATGATAAGGATATGGTGATTATAAGTCCTATTTTCACTTCAATAGGAACACATATAAGACCAAGTAATTCAACAAGTAGCTTTGATGCTATGATTAATTTTGGAGTTGAATATGATGAATTTTTAGTATGGGATAACATAAATAGTATTAGTAATAATCTATTCTATATGTATTATAGAAGATACGTTTTATCTTTATATAACTTACAAAGTAGAGTTGTTAAATATAATTTTGAATTGCCAACTAATGTATTATTAACACTAAAACCTAATGACATTATTGTAGTTAACAATAAAGAGTATCTTATAAACAATATGGATATTAATATATCTAACGGTAAGTCAAAGTTTGAGTTGATGAACAATATAGCTTATACAGAATACCCTTTTGCTTTACCTTCTTTCACAAGACTAGATGATACGTTGTTAGATGTCGTAATTCGTGTAGATATAAATGAATTAGGCTTATACACAAATAAATGGAATGTTTATATAAATAATACATTATCATCAATAGAGGTGGATTCTGATAATAATATATATATACCTAAATCAACTGGAGATTTCACAATACAAGTTGAAAACATAATATCTGAAAATAATAAAATTAAAAGTGCTAAAATAGACGTAGTAATATGATGATAAATTTAAAATTAATATTAGAAATACTTAAATCTAATGATTGGAATATTAAGGATGATGATATAAATATAGCTAAAGGTAAGTATGAATCTCCTATGAATTGGAAAGAGTTTAAAAATGTAATAAAAAGAAGATAATGGCTGAAAAAAGGATTTCATTTAAAATAGAGGTTGATGACAAGGGAAGTATTGTCAAATTAACATCTTTAGATTCAAAATTCAAGGATATTGATTTATCATCTAAAAAAGCATCTAATGCAGTAAAATCACTTACTACATCACTCAATAATATGGGTGCTAAAATTGGTAATGGTGCTAAAGTAAAATTAGCTAGTAGTGAAATTAAAAACTTAAACCAACAATTAGGAGCGACTACTGCTGCTACTGGTTCTGCTACAAGTTCTGTTTTAGAGATGGGTAGAGCTATTTCTGATGCTCCTTATGGTATTAGAGGGGTAGCTAATAACTTATCTCAATTAGCTTCAAATATGGCTTTTACTGCAAAACAAGCTGGAGGTCTTGGTGCTGGTATTAAGGAGATAGGTAAAGCTATGATGGGTCCTCTTGGTGTTCTTTTACTTATACAAACTGGTATAGCCTTGCTTGAGGCTTGGTCTAATTCTACTAAAAAAGCAAACGATTTGCTTGGCGATTTAGCCTCTGAAGGTGTTACAGAAACTGCTATTAAATATGAATTATTAAGACAAACTCTTAATAATACTACTATAAGTTTAAATGAGAAAAATTTAGTAATTGCAAAAGCAAAAGAAGAAAATAAAGACCTTAACATAACTTTAGATGAGCAAGGTATTTTAACAGAAGCGTCTAATCAAGCTATGATAGACAGTATATCTATTATGGAGAAAACTGCTAAAGCTAAAGCTATATTAGCAGTAGTTACAGAGGAATATGCAAAACAAGCTAGATTAGAAGTAACTGACCCTATTAATAATTTAGAATGGTATGAGAAAGCATTTTATGGTGCTGGTTCTTCATTTGGAGCTGGTGGAGTAGCAATGTCTTATGCTGCTGCAACTAATAAAGGTTTAGAAAACAGAAATGACAAAATAAAAGAGTCTGCTGGTATAGTTACAAGGCTAAAAGAGATGCTAACATCTGGAAAAGATGAAGATTTTCTTCTTCAATATTTATTTGGAGATACTAAAAAAGGAGGAAGTAGAAGAAAAGAGGCTGAAAAGATTTACAAACAAGCTATTTTAGACTTACAGAAGTTTGTTTTAGGTCAAGAGAAGGAAACTGTACTGCTTATAGAGGAAAATGAAAGAGAGGAATTAATAATAAAACATTATTATCAAAAAGAAGATTTAAAAGCTACTAGAGATGCTTATTTCACTAAAAATAAACTAGCGTATGAGCATTTCCTTAAGAAAGCTAAAACTCAAAAGGAAAGAGATGCTGCTGAAAAGACATATACAGAAGCAAATAGAAAATCTGAAGAAGAATATAATAGAGCAAATGATGCTTTAGATTTAAAGCAAATTGAAGAAAGAAATAAATTCGAGCAAGATTTACAAGAAAAGCATTTAGCTGCAATGAGAACCCTTAAAATGAAATCTTCAGAGGCAGATTTAAGGTTAGCTAAAGATATTTATGGAACAGAAGCTGGAAAAGTAGGAAGTCCAGTATCAAAGGCTGGAGCAGAGGGAATAGACGAGTTAGTAGAACAACAAAGAGCAACAAATGAAGTTAAACAAAGGATTTTTGAAGAAAATTTAGAGATAGAAAGGCAAAGACTTATTAATACTGGATTAGCAGTAGAAGATGTAGAAGCTCAAATCTTTGAAACGAAGTATCAGAATGAGTTAGAAAGAGCGCAAAGAGAGATTGATATAGAGGAAATGAAGATTGATGCTAAAAGAAATATTAATATGGAATATGTTTCTTGGGTATCTAGTTTAGGTTCTACTTTTAAAGCTATCGCTGGAGGAAATGAAGATTTAGCTAAAGCTGCTTTAGTTTTAGAAAAAGGTTCTGCCATAGCTGGAGTAGTTATATCAACACAAGCTGCAAATGCTAAAATAATAGCTGGAACTGCATCAGAACAAGCTGGATATAGTGCTGCTGCTGGAGCTACTGCGCTAATTCCAGCTGCTTCTTCTATGTATCAAAAAATGGCAATAGCTGCTGGTATTAAGGGTAAGCAAAGAATACTTAAAAACAATATAGGTGCTGGTCTATCTATTGCGAATATATTAGCAACATCATTACAGTCAAAAGGTGGCGGTGGTGGTGCTAGTGGAGCTGGTGGAGGTGGAGAATCTCAAAACAGAACCTTTGATTTTAATTTGGTAGGTTCAACTGGAGTTAATCAGTTAGTTCAAGGTGTTGGAGGTCAATTATCTACACCTATACAAGCGTATGTAGTAGAAAGTCAAATAACATCTCAACAACAATTAACAAATGTGATACAAAGCAATGCTACTATTGGTTAGCAAAAACAAAACAGATAACACAAATAAATGTTATAATAATATGGAAGAATTAGAAGTAATAGAATTAATCATAGAAGATGAAAACGAATGGGGAGGCATAGAAGCAATATCTATTGTTGAAAACCCAGCTATTCAAGAAGATTTTATAGCTCTATCATCAGAGGAAATTAAGTTAGCTGAAGTAAGTAGCGAAAGAAAGATACTTATGGGAGCTGCTTTAATTCCAAACAAGAAAATATATAGAAGAAACTCTGAAAAAGAATATTACATATATTTTACTAAAGAAACAGTAGAAAAGGCTTCACAGTTATTCTTATCAAGAGGTAAACAAAACAATTCAACTTTAGAACACGAAGTTAGTATTGGAGGATTATCAGTTGTTGAGAGTTGGATAATAGAAGATGAGATACACGACAAGTCAAGAAAGTTTGGATTGAATATGCCTATTGGAACTTGGATGGTTTCAGTAAAGGTAAATAATGAGCAAATATGGGATGAGTTTGTAAAAACAAAAAGAGTTAAAGGATTCTCTATTGAAGGTTATTTTGCTGATAGAATAGAAAATGAAAGTGACGAGGAGTTAGCTGCACAAAATGCTTTAAGTTTTATAGAAAACATTTTAAAAAATATAGATGAGAGCTAAATACTGCAAATGTAAAAATACTTATTGCATAAATTGTTGCAAAGATTGTAATGTGCCAGAATATTGGAAGCAAGGCATAGGAAGTTTAATAGGACAAAATAATTTAGGTGCTTTTAACAATGATTTTAATAACGATTTTGATATATGACTAATAAAGAATTAAAGGAATTAAATGACCTTAATTTAGCTGATAATAACGCTAAAAAAATAACTGCTGAAAAGTTAAGAGAATTAACAACCGAGTTTGTAAAATCTAATGGTTCATTTGCTGATTATAATAATAGTAGTGTTACGCATCAAAATATAACTGCTGGTGTTTGGACTAAATTAACAAATAACGGTTCAGGAACTTTAACAGAAACAAGCTATAAGCCTTACTATTGTTCTTCAATGTTTAGCGGAGATGAAGTTAGATTAGCAAACATACCTTTAGGAACTGTTGTAACATTAAGGCTAGACAACACAATTACTGTATTATCTAATAATACAAATGTTACTTATAGAGTAAAATTTAAAGATAGTTTAGGTGCAACCGTTTACACTTCTGAATTTGACTTTAAACACTATAAAAATGCAACAACTGTATCATCAGTAAGTCTTTATAATTTTTACATAGGAGATGCTATTTTAGATGGTTCTATATCTTTAGAGGTTAATGCTGAAAATAATATAACCGCTTTATGGAATGGTTGTTTAATTACTATTCCGTAGTAAAAATGTAACAGTATTTACAATAACTTGTTATAATAATAATTAAATAAATGTTAAATATGAAAGCTACTGAAATTTTAGAGAAGCTACAAGATGTTTTTCATTCTAACGCTAAAGAAACAAATGTTGAATTAGCAGAAGATGAAAATAAAGATGTAGTTATCGAATCGACAGAAGGAAATGTAGAGTTAGAATCTCAAGCAGAGGTTTTAGATGAAGTTTCCGATGAAGTCACAGAATTAGCAGACGAAAAAGTAATTGATGAATCTATTGATGAATCTGAAACTGTGGATGAAGTCAAAAATGATGAATTTGCAACTAAAGAAGAATTAATGTCTTTGAAGTCTGAAATTATAGAGATGATTTCTTCTATAACTGAAATGCAAAAGGAATACAAAAAAGAAGTTCCTTCTGAATTGAGTGAACAAAATGAAATTGAACTTTCTGAAGAAGTAAAAGAGATTACTCATTCTCCAGAGAGCCTTATTGATGAGAAAAAACAAGTTTTATTTTCTCAAAATAGACCAAAAACAACAACAGACAGAGTATTCTCAAAATTATTCGGAAATAAATAAAAATAAAAATTAAATTAAATTATGGCAACAACAACATCAATAACAACAACTTATGCTGGAGAAAAACTACAAGGTTTTATCTCGGCAGCTTTGCTTTCTGCGAACACACTAGATAAAGGTGGTGTTACTATCAAGCAAAATGTGAAATTCAAAGAAGTGATTAAAACTTTATCAACTACTGATTTAGTAGCTGATGGTTCTTGTGATTTCGCAGCAACAGACACGATTACTTTAGGAGAACGTTACCTAGAGCCTAAAGAGTTTCAAGTAAACCTACAACTTTGTAAATCAGATTTCAGGAGCGACTTTGATGCCATTTCTATGGGTTATTCTGCTATGGATAGCTTACCTCCATCATTTCAAGAGTATCTTTTAGGACACGTAATCGGAAAGGTTGCTGAAAAGATAGAAACTACTATTTGGCAAGGTGTAGATGGAGCTGGTCAATTTGATGGTTTTGTAGCTTTAGCTACTGCTGATGCAACAGTTGTAGATGTAGTTGGAACTACTGTAACTGCTCTTAATGTTATTGATGAATTAGGCAAGTTGGTAGATGCTATTCCTCAAGAAGTATATGGTAAAGAAGATTTAAAGTTATACCTTGCTCCAAACGTAATTAGAGCGTATGTACGTGCTTTAGGAGGGTTTGGTGCTGCTGGTTTAGGTGCGGCTGGTACTGATGCTAAAGGTACTCAATGGTACAATAATGGTTCTTTATCTTTTGATGGTGTTCCAGTATTTATGGCTAACGGAATGGCTAGTAATTATATGATGGCTGCACAAAGTGGAAACTTAATGTATGGTTGCGGATTATTTAATGATAAAAATGAAGCTAAAGTAATTGATTTATCAGAAATCGATGGTTCACAGAACGTTAGAATAGTTTTACGTTATACTGCTACTGTAAATTATGGTATTGGTTCAGAGATTGTTCTTTACACTCCAGCATAATTATAAAATAATAATATAGGGTAAGTTTATCTTGCCCTATATATTATAATAAATTAATAATTAACAATATAAAAATATATAGAAATGGCGTGTGATATTATAGATACTGGTCGTACAGAGGCTTGTAAAGATGGGGTTGGTGGAATTAGAAACTTATATGTAGCTAATTTTGATTCAACGATATACGATACTGCTACAATAGATGTAGATGGTGTAATAACTGCTTTAGCTTCAGCAGTTGATGTTTATAAATTTGAAGTAAGAGGAGATTCTAATACTTTTGATGAATCAAATGAAAACAGTAGAGATGCTGGAACTTCATTTTGGACTCAATCTGGTACTTTTGCTTTAAAGAAGCAAGATGCTCCTTCTCAACAAATGTTAAAATTATTATCTTATGGTAGACCTCACATTATTATTGAGGATTACAATGGTAATTTTAGAATAGCTGGTTACCAAAATGGTTGTGAAGTTTCAGTTGGAACAACTACTGGAGGTGCAATGGGAGATATGAATGGTTACAATCTTACATTTGAAGGTAAAGAGAAATCTCCAGCCTTATTTATTGATTCTGCAATAATGGATGATGTAGCTGGATTTACAGTAAGTGCTACTGTAATAAACCCTTAATAAAGGATTGAAAATCAAGTATGAATAGCCTCTTAATTGAGGCTTTTCTATTTTATATAAAACAAAAACAACTAAATATTGTTATAATAGTATGACAATTTCAGATATAAATAGATTACCATATATTGACTTTAATTATATGGGTAGGGATTCAGAGCAAACATATAATATTAGTTTAACTAATAAGGATACTGATGTTGAATTAATTATAACAGATTTAACTAGAATAAGTATTGTTTCGGAGTTTAGAATGGCGGTAAAGTTAGACATAACTATTGATGAACAATTAGACTTTTATAATTCAATTAATGAAAACACTCTTTTATCTATATATATATTTAAACAAGGACACGCTGGAGAAACAGAAACTGCGATTCCTTTGTTTAGAGATTTAATCACTTTTAAAACGAATATGGGTACTGAATCTGATTATTTAGAGTCTGATTATAGTAGCGAATATACTTTCTTATATGAATAATAAAAACAATATTAGGTTATTAAATTTATCTTCCTATCAAACACCGATAGTTAAAGAAGAATACAATAGAGATTGGGTATCTTACGGAGATGATAATAATTATTTTCAGAATTTAATAGAGAAATATTTAGGTTCTCCAACTAATTCTAGGTGTATTAACGGTATTATAGATATGGTTTATGGTAGAGGATTAGAGTCTACTGATAGAATGAGTAGACCTAATGAGTATCTTCAAATGAAATCTTTATTTAATGGTAAACAAGTAAAAAGAATTGTTCACGATTATAAGATGTTAGGTCAAGCTGCTATGCAAATTACATATAATAAAAGCAAGACTAAAATATTGAGGATTTCACACTTCCCAATGGAAACTTTGAGAGCTGAAAAAGCAAATAAAGATGGTATTATTTCTGCTTACTATTATCATCCTAATTGGAAAGACATAAAAACTTCAGATGAACCAAAAAGAATACCTACATTTCGTAATGGTTCAAATAAACAAACAAATGAGTTATATATTATAAAACCTTATAGAAGTGGTTTTTATTATTATGCTCCAGTTGATTATAATGGGTGTTTACAGTATTGTTCATTAGAGTCTGAAGTTTCTAATTACCATATAAACAACATTAAAAATGGTCTGCAACCTAGTTTACTTGTAAATTTCAATAATGGTGTTCCAACAGAGGAGGCTCAAGCTATTATAGAAAGAAAGATATATGATAAGTTTAGTGGAAGTTCTAATGCTGGTAAGTTTATATTAGCTTTTAATGAATCTAAAGAAACTCAAGCAGAGTTAATGCCTATACATTTACCAGATGCTCACGCACAATATCAGTTTATGTCTGATGAGGCTAGAGAAAAGATTATGTTAGGACACGGTATTGTATCTCCAATATTATTAGGTATTAAAGATAATACTGGTTTTGGTAATAATGCAGAGGAATTAAGAACTGCATCTGTACTAATGGATAATGTAATAATAAGACCTATTCAAGATGAGTTATTATATGCTTTTGAGGAAGTATTATTATTCAACAAGATAGTATTAAATCTTTATTTTGTTACGTTACAACCGATAGAGTTTACGGAATTAGACAACATCTCTACAAAAGTAAAAAGAGAAGAAGAAACTGGAGAGAAATTATCATCACAAGAGAATATTGATTTTTCTGATGAAAGTGGAGATGATATGCTAACTCAATTAGAGAGTCTTGGAGAGCTTATTACTGATGAATGGGAGCTGATACATTCAGAGTTCGTAAAAGACGCTGAAACAACCTTTAAAATGCCTAATAATCTATCTGAAGCTAATCCTAATGATGATTCATCTCAAGATAATGGTGTTTATAAAGTTAGATATGCTTATAGTCCTATTAGAAACTCTAAAGATAGTAGAAAGTTTTGTAAGCATATGGAAAACTTCACATCTAACAATATTGTGTTTAGAAAGGAGGACATAAATATAATGTCTTTTAGAGGTGTAAATAAAGAATTAGGTCATAACAAACAAAATTATAGTTTGTTAAAATATAAGGGCGGTAAAAATTGTCATCATCTTTGGGAGTTGAGAGTTTATAAAAAGATAGGAGGGAAGCAAGTAACTCCTAAAGATGATTTCATAGAGCCTAATAATCCAACTGAAACACCTATAAGACCAATAGATATGGAGAATAGAGGTGCTTATCCAACATCAAAAACATAAATATATGGCGGTAAAAGTATTATTCATAACAGTTAATCTTCTAAAGAAGAAGTCTATAATAGATGGAAATGTAGATAGTGGTAAGTTATTACAATACATTGAAGTAGCTCAAGACACTCATATACAAAATTATTTGGGAGGAACTCTGTATAATAAATTAATGGACTTAATAGTTAGTTCTGATATAGAACTTCCAGAAAATGCAGACTATAAATTTCTTCTTGATGAATATGTTAGGGATATGTTAATATGGTTTACTCAAGAGGCATATTTACCATTCTCTATGTTCCAAGTTAATAATGGAGGTGTTTATAAGCACGTTAGCGAAAATTCAGATTTAGCAAATAAAGATGAAGTTGAATATTTGATACAAAAAACAAGAAATTATGCTGAATTTTATACTAAAAGATTTTTAGATTATATGTGTAATAACTCTGTTTTATATAAAGAGTATAGTAACAATAAGCAAGGTGAGATGTATCCAGACAAGGATGTTAATTTTACTGGAGGTTGGTATGTTTAACATAATGTACATTATATGACAGATAAAAGAACATACAAGCCAAAGATAGATAATATAAAGAAATTAGAGATTTATTTAAAAAGAAATAAGGAAGTTAAATTAATATCTGATAAAATATCAAGAATAAGCAAATATAAAGATGAGCGTTAAACCTACAATAGCTTTAATACCAAGCGCATATAACACAAATAAAGTTTATAGCGTATTACCAACTGATGGCAGTGGGGATTTTTCATTTTCAAGAACCACACAAGGTACTAGAGTAAACAAAAATGGTTTAATTGTGGTTACTGAAGTGAACACACCAAGACTAGATTATAGTGGTGGAAATTGTCCTAAATTATTGTTAGAAAGACAATCGACTAATTTATTAGGATTTTCACAAGAAATAGATAATGCTTATTGGGTAAAAGGAAATGTTACAGTTGATAGTAATGCATTAATTTCGCCAAGTGGGGAGTTAAATGCAGATAAAATTAAAGCAACTCTAGTTAATGCTTCTCATAATTTTAGGAAAAATATAACTGCACCAACACCAAGTGTAAATTACACTATTAGTGGCTATTTTAAAAAAGGTACTATTACAGAATTAGTTATTTATAAGTTTGGAGTTGCTCAAACAGAAGCATTTTTTGATTTAGAAAACGGAACAGTAACAGCTACAAATCCAGCAGTTGTAGAAGCAACTATAACAGATGTTGGTAATGGTTGGTACAGATGCACTACCACACATTTACAAGGAACAAGTGGCAATTTTACTACAGCATTTGCTATGTCAAAAAATGGAAATAGTTTTTTT
>Ga0208795_1000617_pt1 | contig 17114 bp, 13 predicted proteins | sample CB_VirMetaG_6_FD_184541 | JGI IMG/M metagenome (GOLD analysis project Ga0208795, IMG submission 184541) | Freshwater to marine saline gradient viral communities from Chesapeake Bay - CB_1508_2 Viral MetaG (SPAdes) (version 4) | ecosystem: Environmental > Aquatic > Marine > Coastal | place: USA... | reverse complement strand
ATATGGTAGTATCTGTAGTAGGGGAACTTTGGATGGGTTGTGCTAATTTAGCTACTGCTAATAAATTTTGGTCGTCATCATACATTCCAATTGTAGAAATGTATGGGCTAAAATAAGAACCTGTTGTATAATCATATAAAAACTCACTTGGTGTATAAAACGTCCCTATTGAGCTTGAGTAAGCTGTACTACCTGATGAAATTGAAGGGTTTAAGCTAAAATTAAATTCGCTTTCCCTTGCTGTGCATTTATATTGTGTTTCATAAATTGTAAATGCTGATTTAAATGAGCATGTTACATTTGCGTTTAATGTTAAATCTCTTATAGGTAATCCTTGATTTGTAAAGATTGCCATTCCATGTTCGTAGATAATATTACCTACATTTCCATTTGCTGAGATTGAACCACTTCCTTCAAATGAAGCACTTGTAAAAGTAAAAGTGATTTGGTCTGTTGGGGAAGGATTTGAACTAGCTGTGAAAAATATATAATTAAAATCTACTAATAACTCATCTGCGAGTAAAGATATATAATTTAAATCATCACCCGTTAAAAGTGATACTTGGTCCCCTGGATAGGTTCCTGTTCCATATGCTCCTGAGATAAATGGAGAAGCATTTGGGGGGTTATAATTAATTGAGGTTAATACCCAATTATCTATTAAGTATTGAGGAATAGGAGAAAATTGTAATCTAGAAAAAGAATCGGGATCTCCCATAATTTCATCTGATAAGTTTGCAAATGATGCTAAAGATGAAGTAGTATGAATACTTTCTGAATAAAAAGAATATGACCCTGAGCTATATAAATTACCTTCTCCATCATCCCAAATTTGTAAAACAGCACTAGCTGAATCGGTATATTGGAAATCAAATGATTTTGGTTGAATATATTCACCAAATAACTTTGAAGGAATAGAAGTTATTGAAATAGTAGCATTTGATGATGTTGGGAAATATCTTGAAGCAGTTAATGTACTTGAAAGATAATTATAATAACTTGGGGTATTAATTGAACCCGAAATGCTTTCTCTTTGGATTGCGGTTCCGGGATCACCCCAACTTGAAGAAATATAATTAGAGTAATATAATTCTTTTACAGAATCATATACTTGTCTTTGATATTGGGTAGAAATAGCACCTGTTGTTGGATCAGTTGCTGTTTCAAAAAGAGAACCACTTAAATTAGTACCTTGGAATCTATCAATCCCTACGAATTCTTTATAAGTACCAGTATCGGCTACAGACGAAGAAAATTCGCTGCTGTTAAAAGTAAAGTCTTTATTAACAGTAAAGGGGACTACTTTGATGTCCTTGGCTAAAAATTGTTTGAATGTACTCATTCATTTTAGAAGTCTAGTTTCACTCTTACAAGTGTTTCTTTAGTAAAGTCTTTTTCTAAAGGTCTTGACAATTTAGCTACCGCTACTAAATCGTTAGTATCATTATATAAACCAATAGTAGTAACATATGTTTGAGGAGCATTGATAAATGATTGGTACAATACCTCACCAGTTGAACCTGAGATAAATGATGGGTTTTCTGAATAGTTAAATTCATTGTTTCTAGCTCTTACGAAGATAAAATCAGATGAAATTGTTTCCTCGGAATTTGCTTTAAACGATCCACCACTATTGATAGCAGCAAATAATTTAGCGGAATTATCATTATCAGTATTTGAAGCTCTACCTGTTGATAAAGAAATACCTTCAGGAGATCCCAAATCTAAAGCTCTAGCATTTAACAAAGCAACACCAATATCTGGTAATAAAACCCCATATGAGCCCGAGTCTGTAGTATATCCAGTACCTGAATATGCTGAACCATTTGAACCAGATACAATTTGATAGATTCTACCGGCATCACAGTATTCTACTACAGTTGTATCATTGCTATTATCAGTTAAGTCTATTAGAAGAGGAGCAGCTGAACTTGAAAGTTTTAAATTAAATGAACCCAAGAATAATTTTTCTTTATATCTTGCTCTTTCAAAATTAATTACATAAAAATCTGATTGGGTAACACCACCAAATGTGATTCTTGAATTTTCATCACCTAATACTAAGTTGCGGTATTGACCATAAACACTTCTTGTGTATGATTTTCCGTTAACAGCTGAATCATATAATAAACTACCGCTACCTTGTTCATTAGCATAAGCAATATCAAATTGAACTGCTGCAGTAGTTTCGGTAGAACCCGTTTGGTAAACTGAAAGATAGTAATTACCTGCAGCTGAAGCTTCTTGAATTGAAGAAGTAAAAAATTCTGTTAATGTTGGATTACCAGTACTCCACAAAGTTGCAGAAATAGAGTCTGATGAAATTACGAAATCGTCTGCTTCTAATTGTTTAAATGATGCCATCTGTTATGTTTTTTAAACTGTCTTAGTAATTGTTACTGGGATTGTTAATCTAGCTCCTGAATCCCTACCAGTTACAGTAATTGTAGTATATAATGCTAAGTTTGAACCAAACAATGTATTAACTGTAGTAGCTTTCAAGTTAATTGTAGTACCAACTACTGTTTTAGATACTGAAGTACCTAGTGTTACGGTTTGATTAGCAGCATTTGCGGCAGGAGTATCAATTCCAGTTGCTGTAAATGAAGCCATGGTTCTTACATCACCGATAGTTGCTGTATATCCTGAGGTCTCAAATTGATTTCCTCCTGTATAGTTTAATGTTTGAGGAGTAATTGCTAATGAGGCCCCTTGTTTTAAAGTAATAGCTGCATATCCTAAATCCAAAACAGGCATTTTAGCTGTACCTCTGGGTAAGGTAATAAGCTTATACTTCATAATCTGTTGTTCATCAGGAAATGCTTCTAAAAGAGGCATGTTCTCAATTGCTTGTCCATAGAAAGCAGAACCTGAAGGGTGAGTTGGATTGTATAATGTATAATCGATTTCATCATCGCCTAAAGCAAATTGTGTAATTCTAAATGAACCATCTCCTTTAGCGAGTAATTCTCTACCTTTTTTCGTTAAGATAGCATCGACTGTTACTACCGAGTTATTTAAATATCCCATGGGTTAAGTTTTATTATAAATATTGTCGTTTAATAAATATGTTAAATTATAAGTTATTTTCCAAGTTAAGTTATACTTTTAATTGCATCTTCCGTAGCTTTCGAGAAGTTTTGGTCTAACAAATCAGTTACAAATTCAGGTTTAATTGTTCCGGGTGAAGTTGAACCCATTGGTTTTTTAGAGTCTAAAATTATATAGGAAGCATCATCAACATATCTTCTTAATAAGAAATGATCAAGTGAACCTGTAATAGCATTTGGTAAATTATTTAATGTATCATCTAATTTTAATTTTAGTTTGCCATCAGCTGCATTTTCAGGATAAATTATATCTTTAACCATATAAGCATAAGGTTCAGACCCTAAAAATCTTATCTCATCTCCTACTTTTACTGTAAAATCTTGGATAAGTGGATCAAATTCAGGGTTTCTTACTGCACCATCATAAGGGATAATATCTAATTGTCTTGCACCATAAACTGCACTAACTTCTGTAGATCCTGTAATCCAAGTACCGCCTGATAAGCTTACTAAATTTCGATTATATTCCCAGTATGGGGCAGTAATATAACCATTAGGGTTAATTTGGTTATATGAGCTAAAAGTATCTAAAAGGCCATTATTCCATGTCCTAGGACCCCCTGAAAGTTGAGAATAATAGATTAATTTTACTGTGTCTCCACTCTGGAAGTTTAAATATCCTGTTTCTAAATTAAAAGTCCAAGTAAAAGTACCTCCACCTCCTTGAGAATCAGAAGCTAAAATTTGACTAGTTGTAGGAACACCCGAAGACCAGTTTTTAACAATATAAACTGTAAGTATACCTCCAGCTCCTAATAATCTTGCATCTACACGAGCTTTAAATTTAACTGGAGAATCAGTATCATTAGAGAAGGTAAAGGTATCAGTTGAATTAGACCATTGGGCATTGGATACAGTATCATAATCCCACCCATTATATAAATTTACCCCATCAGTTATATTAGTACTTCCTGCTGAGTTTATAGTAGAGAATTGATAATTTGTTACAGGAAATGAACCTGTATCAAAATATATTGAACTTGTATATGAACTTCCACTATCAGAATATAACAAGGCATCTACACGAGAACCACCTCTAACAACAGTTTGAATACCATTTAATTGGTTCATAGGGACTTCAAAACGAAGAGGATCGTTTAAGTTTACAAATACTTTTTCACCAGTTTTAAATGTACCTTGAGTAATATAAAGTTTAGAATCATCTGGGGGTATTGCGTTTCCTTCCTCATCTATAAGGAATTGAATGTGTGCAATTGTTTTACCTTTTAATTCAGGAGATAGACCATTAATAAAATCAAAATAAGCAAAATATGTCTTTTCTTGATCTGCTACAGCTAATTTACCATAAGTGTTTGATGATCCTGAAGTCCAATTATTAATGTATTCTGATGTTGTTCTTGAACCATTATATCTAGGATTAATATGACGGGCTAAAGTATAATTTGAATCTTGAACATCTGCTTTAGGGGCTGTATTAGCTAAAATAGTTGAACTGTTTACAGCAATAGCATTGTTTGTAGAATAATCTACATCCATCCAAAAACCACTTTCTCTATCATCTTCACTATTACCTTGTAATACATCACAATCTGAATTTTGGAATCCTGATGGGTATGAAGATTCAGGGATATAGGATAAAGCTCCATTAAGTTGAACTGGAAAGTTTTGCTGTTGAACAACAAAATTCCAGTTTCTAATTTCAAATTCAGGAATGGGGGTGCCTGGGCCTGAACGAAGGACGAATCCAAAATAATATTTTACACTATTTTCGGCTGATGAGGGGAATTCAATCTCGCTAATACCACTACTTTGTAAATCAAATTCAAAATCTTGTGCGGTATTAGGCGCAATAGTTAACATTGATGATGATTCAAACACAAGGTAATTTCTATTTGTATTTTGACTTTCTGCCAAAAGACCAAACATTGCAGTCCCACCCCATCCAGAGGTTCTAGTATCAATCCAGGTAGAATTAAAAGAAATAGAACCAGAATTTAATAAGCTATCATTTACATATCGGTTAAAAAACTCTCCACTAGTAACCTCATAAATACTTGAGGTTGGTAATCCACGATTTGTGGGTTGTCGGGTTACATAGAAATCCCCAGCAGTTGTAATATTACTTATATCTAGTGGATAAAATGGAAAACCACTTTGAGGACCTTCATCAATTGACATAGTCTTACTTCCAGAAAAATTATCTACAAAAGATGTATGGTTTACCCCAAAACTCATATCCAAAATATTATTAGAAGTATAAGTTGGAGTACCTACTGTGTTAGCTACACTATAGATATAATCCGATCCTAAATCTGCAGCATTACCTGCAAATGTATAGGTAATATTTCCTAATTCTGAAATGGTTGAGATTGATGTGAGGTTAGCTAATTGTGTTCCTAAATAATTCCCGTCTCCATCTGTTTTAGAAATCCTTACTTTAGATACATTAGTACCATCAAATAAGAAATAAGCAAATCCTGTTTTCATCAATGTGTTAACAGGATCAATAAATCTTGCTTCTGTTACAGCTGAAGAAGTTGTATTAAATACAGATGATGAATAGTTGTAAGAAGTAGGTAAACCATGCAAATATACCCAACAACCAGGATTTAATGATTGTGTAGTAGCCGTAAGTGTTGAACCACTATATTCACCATTATAAAATTCTTGTTGTGTAGAATCTATTACATTAAATATACCTGCAATTGTGTCTAATGATTCACTATAAGATTGGGTTAAACCTGTTACTAAAGTGCCTGATGGTAATTCAGTTCCAATACTTTGTTCGTATGGGTTATTAGCTAAATAATTTAAGTTATTAACTGAACCACCAGCTCCACCTTCAATTGAACCTACCTCAATCGAACCACTGTAGTAATGGAAAGAATGTGATACTTGAGGTTGTGGGTATCTATTTCTTTCAAGTAAATGTTGTTTGATAACTACACCTGATTGTAAAGATGTTTTAGCAGGAACAAAGTCCTTAATCATCTTAAATAATGAGTTATCAAAATATTTAATTAAACGGATATAATCCCAAACATCATAATTATGAGTATATTTTTGGAAGTATTCGTTTGATAATCTTGATAAATCTTCATAATCTGTTCTTGATGAAGAAATATAACGAGGATCACCAATATATTGTCCTAAATTAAAGTAACCGATTTGTTCAATAATATCATCATTAATCTCATTTTGAGGTGAGAATGCTACCTCTAACAAGTTAATACTTGGAGTATAAGATTGAGATAATGGTAATTGTTGTTCAATTGAACGATATTGAGATAATACTTGATTACTGCCTGTTGGTAAAATTTGATCTCCGATTCTTACTTTATCAGTAATACGGTTTTTAATACCAGCAGCAGGTTGATCTAAGAAGATATATTCTGTTCCAGGTACAAATGTTGGAGTAGCACTAAATGCAAAATTGCTATCAGAAGCAAATGATTGGGTTACTGTCCAAGAACCTGTAATTTTAGGATGTACTGATTCAAGTGAACCTGTGTTTAATTCTGAACCTAAAGGTGCTCTAAATACTAAATCTAAAGGAGCAGAATTTAATGAATTACCTTCAGCTGAAAGTTGATTCATCACGTAATCATCAAATACTGATTCGCTTAGAGCTGTTTTATAATATCTAACTTCCTGTAATGAACCTGAGAATATTGTTTGGCTACCACTTGCAAAATAGCTAAGTGTTGAAGCACCCCAGTTAGTTTCAGATACAGCTAAAGAAGAAGATGCTTGAAAACCTAATAATGAAGCATCATCCCCAATATAAATTTTATTTTTAGCAAAAAGCTCGTATCCTGCACTACTACTATTAACTAATACTGACCACCAACCTTCATCAAAGAATGGTAAGTAAACACTAGCACTATTAGCAGTTGAAAGGGCATAGTTAGGATAGAAATTTAAATATCCATAAGTATTGTAAGGATCAACTACTGAACCAGAGTATGAACCTGAAGCTGAACCTGAACCTTCGTATAATAACTGTAATTCAACCCCACCATCTGTACTCCAAAGTGATTGTGAAAAACTAGATACAGGAATACCATCAGATTTAAATCTGAATTCTATTGCTCCCGGAACATCACTTACAGCCCCCCAATCTGAGTTTAATGAGAATGAACTAGAAAGGAATGTTGAACCTGATGTGTAGAATGAGTATCCAAATTTATTATACCAGTAATCCCAGTCATTTGAATTGTCTCTATCTTTACCACCAAATTCACTAACACGTAAAATTGTATTAGGAATACCATAAGAGGCAATTAAAGCTTTAATACCTTGAATTGTACCTTTTTTGTTTAAGAGGTATGGTAGATTGTGATATAAACGTTTATATATCGCTTTATTAACGTCATCTAACGGAGTAACATCAGAAGATGCCGTTACATATGTTTCAATAAGTTCCGAACCAGTAGACGGTAATAGACTGCCTGAAGGTGTAATACCTAAAAATGCTGAATAAAGATCATCTGTAGAAAATTGGTTTTGATAAATTTTTAAACCAAAATCTCTAATTGCTTGGGCAACAAAATCTTTTGAGATACCATAATTTAAACGGTTATCTGCATTAAATTTGTTGGTAATATCTTTAGTATAAATCCAAATACTATCAAAATGTTGGCCCATCATCTCAATAAAAAGGAGATAAGGGTCATTTTGAGTATCATTCAAAATAAATTCTGGGATAGTTTTAGTTAAATTATTTTGATTATCATTATCATATAATGATGCTGATAAAGCTAACCCTCCATATCTACCATAAGGATAAATTGTTGAAGGAGATGAATTTCCAGCATTTTCGTTACTATTACCAATCCAATCTAAAGCTTGAGTTGAACCTGTTGAATATAAAACATATGGGGGTTGACTGTTTTGTTTAGGCCAAGCATATGAACTACTTTCAAAGTATAGATAATATTCATACCCATCAAAATTAGCAATAGTATTATCTATAATATTTTGAAGTGATGCTTTACTTTCAGAAACATAATATGATGCTGAGGTAGAACCTGTTATAGCGTTATCTACTGTATTAAGTTGATTTGAACAACTTTCAATTAAAGATACTTTTTCATAAAAGTTTAATAATCTTTGTTCTGCTGAACTAAAATGGACAAAATTTGAAAAATCAGTATAATCTACACTAATTTCAATTCCCTTTTCTTTAAGTAAATTATTAATTTGTTGGTATGAACTAGTAACATTAGTTAAAATTAATTCTTCATAAGATTTTAATTCTGTTGAATTATTAATTTCATCTTTAATTTGAATGTTAGTATTGGGACCTTTTAAAAAAGGAATAGTTTCAGTTACTTGTATATCCTGAATTAGGGATACATTATAAGCTATAGGATCTGAGATTTTTAATTCAATCCAGCAAGTTGATTTAGGAGAAAATATTGATGGGAGAGGTTCATATAATTTAACTAAAACATCACTATTATCTAATTGAGTATTAATAGCAATTAAAATTCTATTTTTTCCAAAATTAAGATAAAACTCATTAAAATAATCTTCACCTTGAAGTTTATCTACAAAACTAGCAAACTCTGTAGGATTTACTGTTAAATTGTTTGAGGATAGTCTTAACTCAGTTCTATCTGAAGAAATTTCTTTAACATAAAAAGTTAAATCTGAAGAACTACCTAATTGGTTTTCAAAGAAATTATATACAACATTATATTGACCTACATCAAATCCTTTGTCAATTAAACTTTGTTCAGGATCTAAATTAATAGTAGAATATCCTCCTAAATTAGTAATAGAAGGATCTTCAGTAAATGAATATGTAGAAAAATTATAATCTTCATCTAAAAGATTACCATTAACATCATATATAAAAAATTCTATATGGCCCGTTTCAGGTTTATATAAAGATGTAACCTCAAAATTTGGAACAATATCATAATCCTCGAATGTATAATCCTGGATTGAGAACTTGTCTGGGTTTATTTGTGTGATTGTGGCCATTTAGTTTATTGTCCTAAATTTTGTTTATCTCTAATATTTAATACCTTCTTAGCGGTTTTTACCTCTCGTGAAGGGGTATAAAGCTCTATTTGAAGGTCAAACACTTGTTGTTGTAAATCAACATTTTCTTGTCTTAATAAAGCAATTTCATCTAATAATGCCTGTATTTCTTGGTTTACTAAATCAAAATTAGCATATTCACCACTTCGTTGTGCTAAATATCTATGAGAATTAGTTTCTCCTTCTTTTGGTATTTCAAAAAATAAATTTTCATATTCAACAAAAAAATCTTCAACAGTAAAAGCCGGTGCCTCTTCAACAGGAGGAGGCACTAGTTGTTTAAAAGAAGCATCTACTGTTTTTAAGAAGTCTGCTTTGTTAAAAACATTTTTATTTAAATCTACTCTTTGAGCCATTATCCATTAATTACTTTAAAATAGTACTTATCATCAAACACATATTCTGAACCTCCAATACTACTTGAAATTAAAATCTTATAATATCTTTCAGGTTCTAAACCATTCATGTAGATATCAAAATAGTTTGATGTTGAATCAGAACTAATTTTAGTATATGAAGGATCGAAGTTAATAACGTATTCGTTTGTATCCAAGTCTTTTACAGCATAGGTTGAACCCTCTGGTAAAGTATAATTAGTTGTGTAGTATGATGATGTTTGCCAAACTCGAGTTGGGTATTCAGGTCTAGAATACACTCTAAATCTGTTTTTAGCTCCTTGATTAAATTCACCAGGGTTTTCAGCAATTTCCACATAAGGGCTAGTTGTTGATAATAACGAAAGTGAACCAGTTTGCCAACTAAAATCATCCCATCTAAATTCTAAAACAGGAGGATAAATTGTAGAAGTATCAACTGAAAAGTATTTTAATTCAGGTTGAATATCTTTTGTAGGTTGGAATTCTGAACCGGAAGATAATTTAACTATAAACCCATAGTTGTTAATAACATTAGCAATAGAACCACTTCCAATCCAATGGTAAACTATTCCGGTTACATCTTGATTTACATCTAAATCACTTCTATAGTTAAAAGTTATAGATTCAGATAAAGACCAATTATATTCTGCAGAGCCTGTTGTATTATAATACCAAACACCTCCTCCTGCTACTACAGAAGAAGTAACATAGGATCCAGTATATTCTCCTAACCCATCTGTAAAAGGATCACCTGAAGAAATCCATCTATTTGATGAACCTGATGCCCCTGTAAAAATCCAACTAGTACCATTAGTTGTCATAGGACTATCTAAATATAAACCGGTGCCCATTTCCCAACTTTTGGCAGCAGTATGAATATCAATAGTTGTATTTGTTCTTAAACCTGTAGATTTGGCTGTTGAAAGTTTTAAGTATGCTTTCCAATCTACTCCTTCATTATCACCAACAATATTATTAGCTACATCTAACATTTCGTTAGTATTAAACTGTACTAAAAAACGAGATACTTGAGGGTTTGGGTCTGAAGGAGAGAAAGCAGTAGCAGTAGACTCAATCATTTGATCGAGTCCTGTGTTCATTATGGGAAATAATGAATATAAGGTTGCGTCTTTTTCGGGAAATAATTTAAATACTGCCATTTATAATAAATATTTTTATTAGTAAGATACTACACGTCCTTTAATATCACTATTTAGGTATTTTACTTCAAAAATTGAAGGATCTAAAGAAGGATAAATTATATCATTAACAGTAGCACCTTCAATGTCATACCCATAAGCAGAATAACCAGCAGATACTCCAGCTTTATTAGTAATTTTAATATTTTTTACATTTTGTACTCCTATAACTTTATCTAAAAGAATATATAAATCTTTTAAAATAATAGGTTGGTTAATTTGCCATTTATTAATATCAAAATATCCTTGAAGAGCATTGATACATTTTACAATTACTTCATTACTATTATAATTAGGCAGAACAATTATATCAAAATCTACAGCAATATTAATAATATATCCGTTTTTAATATTAACTGTGTCTCCAATCATTCTATATTGGGATAGATAGGTTTTTAAATTATTTTTTAATGCTAAAGAAGGAGTTTTAAGTTTTCTATTATTATCAAACGCTAAACAAAATAAATCTATTACAGCAGCATTTTTATCTGTAAGTGGAGTAGTGTTTACTTGGGATGGTTGGGCTAAAACTTTAGCTATTGAACCATATTGTGATGGTAAACTTAAAGCTCTTACTAAATAATCATCTTGGGTTACTGTTCTTAATTGTGATTGAAATTGAGCAATAGAGTTTTGTTTAATTTCTTGTAAAGAATCACCATCGCCCCCACCATAAGCTGCTTCTAAATTAGTAACTTGAAGTGAATCAAATATATCTTGAGCGGTTGCTGTTGTTAAATTATTAGATAAAAAACTTACTTTAGCATTTTTATTAGAAATAGTAGTAATTGTATTACTTTGAACATTAGCAACAGTTCCACCTCCTACTAAATACCTTACAGTTAAGGTAGTATTTGAAGGAGCAATACCATAACTATCTGTAAAGATAAAATTAGATGGTGAAAATGCTGTTGTTAATTTGTCTTTCTCAAATGGTAATCCTAAACCAACATTGTCAGGATTAGGAACAATATTCTCATCATTATTAGCTACTACACCTGAACCAAATTGGATTTGAAGAGTGTCATTATCTATAAATCTAGATACAAATCTTCTATCTGCTTGTTTTAATTTTAGTAAATATGGGGTATCGGAGATATCTGATGAGAAATTTGGGTCATTTGTGTTTGTATTTTTAACAGAATCAAACACGACATCTTGGGCTAAATAATCTACTTCATACCAAGTATTACCATTAGAATCAGTAATATCTAAAATACCAATAATATTATTAGCATTAATGTCTCGTGTTGCGAACTGCTCATTAGCCCCAAATGTAAATGTTGTAGTTTGGAGTTGGGCAGAAATAGCATTACGGGTTTTGGTTAAAAGAAATCTTTCAGGAACCCCACTACTAACTAAATAGGTTGATACTGATGTGGGGTCTAGAGAACTAGAAAATGAAAAGTCTACATTATCAGCAATTAAAAATGATTGGTTTGAACCAACATTGGCTGATAGTTGTAAATTTTCTTGGATTTTTAGAGCATAATCAAAATCAGGGATATATACTCCTCCTACAAGTTTAGAAGGTACTTGTTGTTGAATTGTAATTTTAACTGATGCCGCTGAAGTAATTTTGGGTCTGTAACCCATCATATAAGCTAGACTAAATATGTTACTTTCTTGTTGGGCGTATTGGAGAAAATTTTCTTGAATCTGTGTGTCAAGATAAAATGATAAAGTATCACCTACATAAGAGGCCATATCTATAAAGATACTTCCAGGTGAAGACGGTGAAAAATCATTATAGGATTCAGGGTAATAGGTTTTAGTAAACTCTATTAACTGTTGTCTAAAAGATGAAAAATCTTTATTTAAATACGATATTTGTTTATTTTCAGCCATTACGCAAAGTTTATATTTATTTGATCTTCTATACCAAAATTCACAATAGTGTAAGTGATGTTACAATTAATAACATTATAATCTTCATTTCCACTTACAATAACTTCTAAAATTTGTACTAGTGGAAATTGTTCTTTAATTGAATCTTGGATTCTTTTTTTTAAAAGATCAAGTGAAGGTGATTCAATTTGTTCAAAAACAAATTCTCTTAGATTAGCCCCGAAATTGGGTTGCATTACTCTTTCACCTTTATTAGTTAGGAAAAAATTAATTAAATTATTTTTAATTTGATCTTGTGTAGAATAATTTGACTTAAAAACAGCATCTCCTGCTCCACTAAAAGGTAGAGAAAGACCCAATGCTCTACTAGGAGTTTGATCTTGTGGAAATTTATTTGCTATTCTTCGAGCCATTATTTACTATTTAATAATCCCATAATTTGATCCATACTAACATTTCCTTCAGGCAATGAGCCATTTACCATATCTGTAGATCCCTGAGGTCTAAAGGATTGGGCGTCTTTAGAGGTAAAATTCATAGCTGTTTCATTCATTACATCCATGTATGCTTTTTTAGCATCAATTTTTGGTTTAGATGAAAGTTGTGGGGTAGGCATGGCAACGTTCTCAGTAACTACCTGTTTGGGAGAACGAACTGCTTCAAGAAGAATATCTTTTAATTCTTCCTGAATTGCCTCTTTTACAGCTTCTTTGATCATTTTTTTCAATTCTGTCGCTTTCATGCTATCTTTTAGTTATAAATATAAATTAAGTATAAGTTTTTATGGTCTTGGTTTGATTATTGAATTAAATCCTCTATTCCATTCTGATTGAAGATCTTTTTTATTTGGGGTTTTATATGGGTTTTTACCTTGGCCCCTAATTCCCATATTTTTTGCGGTTTGAAGACCTTGATTATATGCTAATTCTAATCGTTTTTTTAATTGTTTTTCCCTTTTTAATCTAGCTTCTTCAATTAAAGCTGCTTCATCTGCATCTCTTAAAGCAAGTGAAACTTGTTTATCAATTAAAAATTTAACCCCATCAATTAAAACTTGAGTTGAAGAACTATAAGACCAAGGACCTACAATTTTTTCTCCTTCTCCATTTGTTCCAATTGCTCGTCTTTCTGGGAAAGAGAATTTATTTTCTTTATTTGTATCTAATACAATGGTATATCCTTTATAAACATAAGGATTTGTTGAGTTAGGATTTAATCTATCTTCTAAGGATTCTCCTTGATCTGCATTAGTGCCGTCTTCAGTTGTACTTGAAGAAGATAAATTAATTCCTAAATTATTAAAGTATTTTTCTTTAGCACTATTTTCATCACTAAGTTCCCAAAATGCCGGAAATTTATTTGGGCGTTTATCTAAACTAGCTTCTATAGCTCTATAATAAATTTTTTCTTGATTTTCATCAAAAATGTATACTTGATCATCTTCAACATAATCTTTAGTTTCGGACCAAAGTAAATCATTATCAGCTTGTTCTTCTAAACACCCTGCAAGTAAACCATCTAATTGAGATAATTTATCTTGAATTTTAGCAATATTGTCAGTTATAATTTTAACTGAGGGGGTTATTTGGCTAACTGTACCTTTTCCTTCTTTAATTACGGTTCCTAAAGTATCTAATGTAGCAGAAAACCCAGTAACCACATTTAATGGAATACCAACCCCAGGAGGAACAGCAGCAGGTATTGGAATTACTTTAATTACATTTACTGCTGTATTTAAACTGGTTAAGATACCATCTATAGTAGACCCAGTACTTGTTATACTCCCTAATGAATTTTGAACTTGAGTTAAAGCTTGAGATAATTGGTTTTTTTTATTTAATATTTTATCTAATTCTGCTTTAGGAGGACAAGATTTTGAAAGTTGTTCAATTAAAGGATCAATTGCAACCTCAAAATTAGCAGCATTTTTAACTGCACTTTTAACTAAATTTTGTATTACTGGTCCTAACATTATAGAGTTTTATTCTGTGTTGAGAGTAAAGTTTTAAGCTGGTTCTTATATAGGTTTAATTTGATTTGAGATTGAACAGCTTGGGCATTTAAAGGAGCAAAAGGTGATCCAGGTGGTAAACTTATTAAAGTACTTAATTGAGTACTTATAGCAACCATTTCATCTAAAATCTTACCTAACATATCAATTGTTTTATCTCCTAACAATAAATGTTCAGTAGCATCTTTGCTACCTAATAATATAGAATTAGCGTCTACAATATGTTCTTCAGTGTCTATATTAACGCTATCTACGGCATTCAGTGAGACCGATTTAGCCGAAGAAAGCATTATATGATCCGTTTTACTATTAATAACAACGCGATCTGAGTTGATTATAATTTGAGAACCTATGTATGTATCTGGGGCTTCAGGCGCTGAAGTATAGGAATTATAAATTGAACTTGCGGCTTCTAATGGGATCTGTTGTGTTGAAGCCATCCAAATAGAAGAAATATCATTATTAATATCTTCTACTACAGGAATCCAACCTAAATCTCCATTATTAGGATCCTCACCATTTCTTATAATTGTAATAGGATCTCCATCTTCACCAGTTTCAGACCAATTTGTTTTTCCATTTACAGTTGAACCAAAACGAATTGAATTTCCCCATCTACCCTCATGAATAACATCTCCTTCAAAAGGTAATAAAGGATTAATATTTGCTCTTTCAATAAAAGTTTTACCTAAATTAATTTCAGTACCACCATCTGTTACCCTTCTTACAGCACCAGTTTCTGTTTCTTCATAATCACTAGTTACCCCCTCTTCAGCAAAAGAATTAGGTACAGCATTATGATGTTGGCTATTCCAAGTATTAATAGGATTAAAATAATAATACTTTACATCTTGGGGGCCAATTTGTGATAAAGGAGTAGGTAAATTTAAAAGATAAACTATCTCATTTATAAGTGGATAATTTTTTAAATTAGGGAATGCTGGGGTTGCTATTTCTGTACTTGTAGAGGTAGTATTACCTTGATTGACTTGAAGAAAGAAAATAGTACCTATACCATTCCACTCACCATATTCTTTAAATTTTTCATGGGTATCATCTAAAATAATGTCTACAACTCTAGCAGGAATGAATGGAGGGATAGGGGCAGCATTATTATTATTAACATAATCTAAATTACTCCCTAATTGAGATAAACCAAACCTGTTATAATTTACATTCATTACTTTTTCTTATCATGCATTTTATTAATTTCAGCAAGAAGTTGTTCTTTTTCTTCTTCAGAAATACCAAATGAATCATCACCAACTGCTTCAGCTTGTAAAGCACGTTGAACAATTGTAGTCATTCTAATAAGTAAATCATCATTTTTAACACCAATATCCATGTATTCCTTAATTAAAGGAACAATAAGTGTAGCATCCCCAATATCGGAGATTAAAGGTTTTAATTCTGAAATGAGTGCGGAGATTTGGCCTTCTTTTTTCTTTTGGTTATTATAAATTTCCTCCAAAAGATCCGAGAATTTTTTCTTGCCAAATACTATTTTATCTAATTGAGACATAATACATACGTTTAGTTCCGGTATAAATATTAAAAACTAAAAGTCTGTATATCCATGTTCAAGATAAAAGACATAATTATCTTTAAACACATCGTATAAACGATTTGCTATTTTGGTAATTTTAGGGGTTTTTACATCAACAATTTCACGAATGTAAATGTAAAGAGCTTTTTTATTAAAAATATCTAAATTTTCCCTTTTTCTAAATAACTCTAAAATAGCATCAGCTACGGCAGCATCATCTCCTTTTGGAAATAATTTGTAAATATTTTTGGTACAATATTCCACATATTCATCTATAAAATCAGATAAAGGATCTTTGTGATAATGATCATCTATACCATAGGAATATGTTTCATCTTCTTCTAATACTGAAGTTGGGGCTTTATCTACTCGTTTTTTATAATTTTTCTGATTAGATAATATTAGGTAACGTTTTACAATAGTACCAAAATAAGAGTATGCTTTAGCTCCTTTACTAGGATCAAATAAATGCATTTTACTGAGTAAGAAAGTAATTACCTCATGTTGTAAGTGTTCAATCTCATCAACCTCAGTATAATAAAATTTAAATGTATGAATTATGTTTTCTGTTAATTTAAAAAAAGCATAGTGGATTTCTCGCTCATAAATTTTTGAGCGAATTTCAGGATCTGACTCATTATTATATTTTATAATGGCGTTTTCTGTATCCTGGGTGAAATAATTATTAGATGTTTTTTTCTTTTTAGCCACGGGGTATATTAGAGTTTTTGTACTCTAAACTCATTTAGGATGCTTTGTAATTTTTGTACTTGATCAAAAAACCATCCAATTTCATCATCCGATCTAAACATGCCTTTTTCATCAATTTTTTTAAGACGTTTATCAGATTCTTCAATTGCTGTATCTATCCTAGTAAGATATTGCATATATTCTACTAGAATATCTTCTTGCTTTTCATTCTTACGCATAAGGTTAAAGGTCGTAAATCCTAAGATTACGACCAAAACACTTAAAACTGAGATTACTATTGTTGTTATCATAGGTTATCTA
>Ga0208795_1000615_pt1 | contig 17159 bp, 19 predicted proteins | sample CB_VirMetaG_6_FD_184541 | JGI IMG/M metagenome (GOLD analysis project Ga0208795, IMG submission 184541) | Freshwater to marine saline gradient viral communities from Chesapeake Bay - CB_1508_2 Viral MetaG (SPAdes) (version 4) | ecosystem: Environmental > Aquatic > Marine > Coastal | place: USA... | reverse complement strand
GAGAGATAATAGAACGTAGATTTGACCCCCCAAAAATTTTCTGCAAAAATTCTACAAAAATTTCTGGGGAAAAAAAATCTACGCTCAATTTTATTTTTAATTCGCCCAAGTTTCATAAAAATGTAATAGACCCGCCAAAGTTTCATAAAAATGTAATATCTCTATCTATTCCAATCTTCCAGCAATAATATAAGCAATCAAAATTACAACGATCTAACCAACCTTCAGGTATTTTTCCATCAACAAGTTTGACAAAATTTATTCTATTCGGTGGAATAATAATTTGAAACTCATTATCACCTTTGAATAAATTTCTTATATATTGCGTATTAACCATAGATGAAGGACATATTATAATAAATGCTTTTCCAAGTTGTTTCAATCTTGTAAATATTTCTTTTTTCTTGGAGAAAGGTATATTAGATACAATAATCTCTCCACGATTCTCTTCAAAAAAATCAATAGGTTCGTGTATAACATCAAAACCTAATTCACGAAGATACTCGCCAGATTTTCCATCACCATAAAATGCTTCCCATATAACCTTGTCCTTTGGTATATAATGGTTGATATTTTCCCAAGCACTCTTTGGAGTCATATAATCGTCATACTTTATAAAACTCTTGTTAGAAAATGTAGCCATCCTATATATTTAACAGATTTTATTTCTTATATTTTTCCCAAGAAATCGTTTTTTTATCCTTCTTCTTTTCTTTCAATATATTCAAATCCTGTTTAATTTTATTAATATTATATTTCTTTATTGAATATTCACCGTGTAAAGGGCGACATAAAGCTACTTTACTATCACCACAAGGTTTAATTTGACCTTTGATATATGCCTCAATATCAATCCATTTTTCATTTTGAAACCAATTTCTTAAATTACCTTCACTTTTTGATTTATCATATTTACCACCAAGTTCTTTATATTTTTTTACAATATAGCCTGATTTATAAGCCGAAGATTTACTACCATAAGCTTTATCAGCCATTGTTTTGGCTGTCTTATATGCTTGACTTTGTTTATCCATTATATATTATAAAAATATTAATATATAGTATATTAATTATGAGTTCATACGGAGGGTTAATTGTAGCCGATGAAATAAATGTAAATACAATAAGGTGGAATAAATTAATACCACCATTAGCTGTTGAAGGGACACCATCTCTTTTTGAAGTTCTAACAGTTAGTGGTGATGCTCAACAAGAATCCATTACTGACCTAAATAAATTGGAATGTTTAACAATAGAAGCAACTACAAAAATTGAAACGGCTTTAGTTGAAACAACCGATATTCAAATATCAGGTAAAATTGAATCTGGAGCAACAATTGAAGGACGAACAACACCTTCTAAAACAGTATGCACTAATCTTGACCTAACAAGCGGAACTAATATATTTCCTACAAATGTAGCAGAAGGTATTGAAGATACACTTATACAGGGTAATAATGCGAACAATCAGAGTTTATTGGGATTAAATACTCTGGGTGCGAACGCTATTCAAGCAGTACAAGGCTCTTTTACAGGATCACTTAGTGCTGTTGCTACAACTATCACAGGGAGTGCTACACCTAACACGGGCATTTTGAATCTTAACGCTTCTACAGGTGGTTCAATGAAACTTGACTTTACTGGTGCTACATTATCGCCACAAGACACATTTTTGGAAGGAGATAAAAGACTATTGGCTGGTATTCCAGTACGAACGAAATGTACTTACTTGGATCTGACCGACACAACTAACTTATTTACTCCAAGCGAACAAGAACGCTATGAGTGGGGTGGCTTTTGGGAAGACCCTCGTACAACTCTCAATAATGGACCACAATACAAAGAACAAGTATTTATTGGTAGTTATGAAAATAATTTTCCAGGGTGGCGATATTTTAGACCGATGTCTGACGGAAAAGAACAATTACCCACTGCTGGAGATATTGACAAGTTTGCGTATATCCCTTATGCAGCGGACGCAAATAATCCTTTATTGGCTTTTTATGTAAAAACCGCACCAACCAATGTAGCAGCACATTCGTCTCAAATAATACAGTTGTCTTTTCCAATCACGAGATACGGGTATGGACGCATCTATTTGGGTTTGTATTATGTACCCGACGCTACACCAAGTGCCGCACCTGTATTTATAGACCAGAGTTTTAGACTACTCACTGAAAATATAGCACAACCTGGGTTGGCTGACCTACGAAAAGGCGGACATATAATGATGGAATGGATTATAAAGGATGTGTTTCCCACTGACGGTACAGTATGGCGGGTATATCCAGTAGTTAGAACAGATGACAGTGAAGAATATGGAGCTCTTGAAATACGCATAGGAGACGGTGCTCCGTATCTATCAAAAATTGCTTTACCAGGACCGCAAAACGGTCAATTGTTTATGTATGGAAGACCTTGGAGTCAGTCATTCACCGAGTTCTCACCTCAATACGGGTGGCCTGGTGCAGGAATATAAAAATATTATTATGATATAAAAAATATGAAAAAAGAAATAATTATAATAACAAGTGCTATATTAACATATCAAGCAGGACGTTATTCACACATTTTATTTAATAAAGAAACAGGGATAAAAGCATAATTTTTTATTTCCCTAAAACCTCGGTCAGTTCGCCCTCCTTGAGATATTGAAAACACATTCGGTTTATATTTCCAGTAATAAACACCATCAGTAAAATTAAAAACAAAGTAATAAACCTTATCAGGATTTTTTTCACAACACTTTATTTTATTATAGCCTACCATTGTTGTAGGGTATTGATTATGGCGCACTCTTCGTGATTTCAATTCAATATAAATTTCGTCATTGGTATAATCAAATAGAGAATAACTATTTTCAATTTTTTCAATATCACTACCGAATGTATCTTTTATATTTTTTAATAAATCATTTTCAGCTTGAGTTCCAAATTTTAAGTCTAAAGATTTTTGAAGACTCATTTATATATTATATTATATTATATTATTAAAATAATTTAGACAGTTGAATTAAACATAATAGCACCAATAACACGGACTTCTTCGGTTATATTAGTAGCCCCTCCGTTATGTTCTATAATGAGACTAAAAGATGTATTTGACAGTTTTTGAAACTGTGCTACATATAGATTAGTCGATGCAACTTCAGCACCAGGTGCTACGCTCAATACAGTTAAGTTCGGATTGATTGCTTCAGCTATAATAGGGGATGGAAAAGTAATGGTGATTACACGATTTGGTCCAGGTGTTGTGGCGGCTGCTACATTAAGTATAAAATAAGATGAAGTTTGGTTCAAAGTCAAAGTAGTAGCTCCTGCAGCAATTTCATAATCGCCAAAGTCAGCATTTAACCAGCCATAATTAGTAAATACGCCTCCATCATTAATTCTTAGTCTATCACAAACAAGTTCGCTACCGTAAGAAGACATTTTGTATATAATATTACAGAAGAAAAAAAATAGCAAGCTATGAGACTATTAAAAAATATTTGTTTAATATATAACAAAAAATGGATATTCAAGCTAAACTGTTTATGCCTGTACCGATAAAGAAAAGAAAAAAAGATATTGAGAGGGAAATCAGAAGTCCTTTTCAATCTTCCTATAGTAAGATATTTTCAAAAATGGCTACAATGACTTCAGGAGTACCAGACCAGTTTATAGGTAGTAGTTCTCCTGGTGTTTTACAAGGACAACCTTCTATGAGAAGTGTTCCTAACAATACAGAAGAAAGTCTAATTAACGACCGTTTAGCGAGAAGTAAAGCTACAGAAATTACGCTATTGAAACAACGAGAAATAGCTGAAGAAAAAGCAGAAATTATGAGATCGCCTGTCGCATATTTTGAAAGATTTTTGATAGCAAATCAGTCTATGATTCCAAAAGATGTAAGAGTTTCACGCTTTAAGACGGCGGACATTACTAAAAAATCAATTAAGAAATTAGAACTTTCAGCACCAGAGAGAGTTGAAATGTTCTCTGATTTAATTTCATTACACGGAGATATGATGACCCAATTCAAAGAAGCTATACCCACATATAGAAGCGAAGAAAAAAGTAAAAGAGAAGAAAAAGGAAAAGCAAGAGTTAGAAGTACTCCAGGAATTCAACAAACTACAAATAATACCGTTGATTTCCAAAATTTAGAAAGACAACAACCAAGTATCCTTGACTTGTTATACGGAATAGGTCAAACAAAAAACGACAATGAAGCATCAACAAGTACCTTAATGGACGATGAAGTTGATTAAAAAATCTTTGTATAATTTATATAATAATGGATAATAAGAGAAAGTGTATTCGTAGAGATGCTCTTGGTAATTGTATCTATGATAAACAGGTATTTACACCATCTTTTTCAATACACCAAGGTAATACTTCTGGTGGAAAATCAAAACCTATAAACCCAAAACCAATTAAACCAGTAATTCCAATTAAACCAGTAGGTCCTGATAAACCACCAGTCAGTCCTGATAAACCAGTGAAACCAGTAGGTCCTGATAAACCACCAGTAGGTCCTGATAAACCACCAGTCGGTCCTGATAAACCAGTGAAACCAGTAGGTCCTGATAAACCACCAGTCGGTCCTGATAAAAAGAAAAAACAAAAAGGCGATGAAGGAAGTGGTTTTTTGAAGCGTTCAGCACCAGGGCAACCTTTTGGAGCAAAGGCAAATGGCGAATTAACTGATGAAGATATTGTAAGAGCGAAAATGGTTGAAGCAGGTAAGATATACGGCGATGCAGGTCCAAGTGAAGCTCAAAAGTATTTAGACCAAAATGAAATTAAATACACGATTGATAGAGACTTAAGTAATAGAACAGGACTTGTATTGATTGACGATAATAATGGTGATGTCAAAATTGCTTATCGTGGGACAAAAATGGATAATATGGAAGACTGGGAAACGAATGCTAAATTTGCACAAGGTGAAGAGAAAATTACAAAACAGTACAAGTTGGCTAAACGACAAATGGAAATGGTTGAAGAACAATTAGGTAAGCCTACTGAACTACTTGGTTATTCAAAAGGTGGTGGAATGGCAATTACAATGGGTGATGAATTTAGAATACCTACAACATCATTCAATCCATTTGTAAGTCTGAATCATATAATTGACTCATTACCAAGATTCATAACTGGTGAAAGAACAACGCATAATATTATACGCACTGTAAATGATGGTGCTTCACTTGGTTTATCTGCGACACCAAGGGCTTGGAATGTAAAGACTGTACCCGAGTTAAAAGCTTCATCTAATCCTCTTGATAATCACTCACATAATAACTTTTTAGAAAAAGGCGGAACACAAAATGAAAATTTGGTTAATAAATATACACGAGAGGCGTGGGTTAAAAATAAACGAATTGGTGAGCATCTTATCCAAAAGAAAATGATAGACGATATAAATGACGGTAAATCGTTCAGTCAAAATGTTAAAGAATTTAGTCCAGCGGATATTGATGAAGATGGCGACTTTTCTAAACGCACTTCAACTTATGAGAAATTATGGAAAGAACAGGGTGGTGAATTTACACCAGAAGAGCAAGAAAAACTACGAGAAGCTAAAATGGCGAGTGATGTAGATAGGGGGTTAGATGTTGATACAACCGATTTAGCAAGTGCTGATGTAGATGAATTACCAACTACACCAGATGTAAATAACCCATTTCTCACTGAAGAAGAAAAACAAGTTGAAATGGCTTCTACTGATTTAGAACCTGAAGATATAAAATTACAAACTGAAGAACAAGGAATTGAACCAGTTAATATGAAAAACCCACCTCTCGTATCAACCGAAAAACAACGAAAATTATTTACAAATATGACTGATGAAGAACAACACGACCATATACAAAAATTATCAAAAGATGCTTTAGATGCACAAGACAATGCTGATACTATTGCTGAAGGACACGAAATACAAGCCAAGACACTTTACCAAGAAGCAGTTGAAAACAATGCTGGTATGATGACCAAAGCTAAAGCTGTTGTTCAAGATAAGTTAGGAAATGTTGGGAGAAAAGCAAATGAAATGGTAGGTGATAGTCTAAACGCAACGAACCTCGCTGGTGGCTTTATGGCTGGAATCGTCGGAAATAAAGCAGCCGACTGGTTAGATCCTAATGGTGAGAATATTCACCCAGTTATTCACGAAGGATTAGCGGGGAGTTTGACAAGTGGTACTGCCGTCGTTGGTTCAAGGCTATTAAGCGGTGGTTTGAAAGGATTAGCCAGTACAGCTACAGTTGGTGAATTGAGTGCTGAAGTTCCAGCAGGTGCTATTGGTTTTGCCGCTGGAGTTGAAACACAAAAAGCCGTATATACGGGACTTAAAAAACTTGGTGCGAGTGAAAATGTAGCAGGTTCTGTATCATCAGCGACTGGTGGAGCAGTTGGTGGCGTGGCTACGCAAGGTTCATCAATAGCATTGAGAAAAGGAGGACAAATGGTAGCAAAAAAGGTAGGTCAATCATTAGCCTCTCCAACGACAGAAACAATACCTGAAGTTGAAATGATGCCTAACCCAACAGCAAGTGCCGTTGAAAGCTTACCTGAAGTTGCTGAATCATTGGAGACAGTGCCTGAAGTTTTAGAAGGTGTGGGTGAAGCTACTACATTAGCATCAGAAATAGCATCAAGTACAAGCATTGCTGAAAGCATAGCAGCATTTTTTGCCCCAGAAACCGCTGGTGGTAGTTTGTTAGTGGCTGGTGGTATTGGAGCACTCGTGGGCACAGGTGCTTTTGTAGCTAATAAATTCGGCGGTGATATTAAGGAAGGTGCAAAAAAAGCAGTACAAGGTGTAGAGAAAGCTGGTAGAGCAGTTGAAAAAGTCGGTAGTGAAGCAGTACAAGGTGTAGAGAAAGTAGGTAGTGAAGCAGTACAAGGTGTAGAGAAAGCTGGTAGAGCAGTTGAAAAGGTTGGTAGTGAAGCAGTACAAGGTGTAAAAACTGGAGTACGAAAAGTTGGAAAATTTTTCAAACACATTTTTTAGAAAAAAATAAAATATAGGTATATTATAAAAATGGAAATTACTGATGAAAAAATTGTTAGAGGCGATAAAGAACTTGCTGAATTACCCATAGCTGAAAAGGTTATTGATGAAGCTAAAATTAACTATTGGAGGGAGCAGATTAAAATTATGTATCCGAAATGTGATGAAGCTTTACTCAATCAAGTATTAGAAGCATACTCAACACACCCTCATATTATAACTGATTTAGCTAAAGAGCATAAAAAAGGCTTACACCATAAAGACGCAGTTGATAGACCGAATGAAACCGTTTTTAATGACGCAGTAGAAATAATAAAATGTTAAGTTATAATATATAAACAATGACTTCATTAATAGCAACGAGAAACCTATTTGTAAATTCAGAGAATACCTTGATTGGCGACTGTAGGGACTTTACAATTAATCTCCCACAGGATCTCGCTTCTTGTAATGAGGATGAAAATCTGCGAATTACATTGGGTTCTTTTGTGATGAGAAAATCGTGGTATTCAGTAAATAAATACAATAACCAGTTCTATATAGTAGGTACTGATGGTGCTGCTACACCTACAATTCTATCAGGGGTTGTTGAAATTCCAGAAGGAAATTATCAATCTTTCAATGATATTACATATGGATTATGCCCTGCTATAAAAGCCAAAGTAGATGTTGTGTTAAATGCAACTTTTGGTATTACAAATAAATCAACTGTTTCTTGGGACTTTATTAATAACAAAATCAATATTAGTTGGACAGTTCAAGCAACTGGTTCTTCTTCCACTGCAGATATGAAAATAGTTGTATTCACATTGAAAGATTATAATGCAAATAGTCCCCAACTACTCCAAAATATTATAGGAACAAATTATATTTCTGCATTTCAAGATACACAGGAACTTTTAGGTGGTTGTAATAATGACGACGGAAGCGTTGATACATTTGCAAAATTGAAAAATTGTTTAGGTTTGACTAAAACAGGCACATCGCCTGAATTTACATATAGTTTTACAGGTTATTATGTAGCAAGTCTTAATACAGAAGAAGCAATATACCTACGCACAGACTTGAATTCCAGTGCTTTTCAAACGGCAGGTTTTGATGCGGGGTCAAGTCTATACCCTTATGTCGTAAATAGCCAAATTCTTGCTAAAATTCCTCTTAACAACTTACCAATGTATTATACTCAAGCAGTTAATAATGCAGACCCACCTGTTGTGCAGGAGAGATATTTATATGAGAAGCCTTACGATTTAATTAGTTATATTGATAACGGTAATAACTTATTTTCGGTTATGCTCCCAAATAAAAAATTGAATAGTATTAGGCTGTATCTCACTGATAGTTATGGACGATTACTACCAGGCGGTGAAGAACAAATTTCTTGTGATGCGATGAACTTTACAGCGACATTAAGAATTGATGTGCTTGGGTAAAAAAAAAAAATCTTTTGTTAATATATATACAATATGGAAATCCCTTCAGACCTACTATACTTTGTTTCCCAAATTCAGAATTATTCTAAAAATACTGTTAAGCTTCAAACGCTTAATCAAACTACTTTAGGATCAGGACAAGCGACTCAAGCTCGTGTTTCGCTTCCTGTAAATGCAATCTGTAATATGAAGAGCCTCTCAATGCACTGCAATTTTAATACCTTTGGTGTCCCACCTACTGGTGCTGGAGGTGTAGATGGTAATGCTGTTTATGCTCTAATTCCAAGGAACGGTATTTCTTCAGTTCTTGACCGTGTAAGCTGGACTGCTGGTGGTATCGCACTTGATAATGCACCAAGTTTGTATCACACTATTTATAATGCTAAAATGAATGTTGAAAAGGGACTTTCAAAATATATGACTGATGATAAGGTTCTTGCTAATTCTGTGATTGAAGCTTGGAATGGTGATGTAGTTAATTACGGACAATCTAAACAATTGATTCAAAATAACTTCTTGGGATTTACTGAACTCCACCCTTCTTATCTTGACCTTTCACTACTCAGTGAGCTTTTCCTAACTCTTCAAGTATCTGATAATTCGGTACTTCCTGTACAGTATCAAGGTACATCACTTGGCTCATTTGAACCATCTGTTGCTAATGCGAATTTCACTGGTTCTCAATGCCGATACACTCTTTCTGATATTTTCTTTACTGTGGAGGTTGTCAGTGTTTCCAACGGTCTATATTCCGCTTTGACTGAAAGGTTGCTTTCTGAAAAGGGTAGTATTGATGTTCCCTACCGTCAGTACAACTTGTTCTCCTCTGATGCCGATGATGCGACTACTTCTCTCCGTGGTTCTGTATCTACTATGAGCCTTGACAAAATATACGGCTTTTTCCGTAATTCTACAGCTAAAAGTGCTGGAGGACCTTACAATCAATATTACCTACAACAAGCTCCAGTTCCTTGTGTAAAGAATACGACATTTGCTTATAACAATGCTGCACACAATCTCATTTCAAGTGGAATTAATGACTGGACCTTTCGTGTGAATAATTCGCCCTATCCCTTATATAGGGCTGGTACAATTGATGCTTATAATTATGCGGTCTGTGGTAATGGACGAACATACGATAAAGATGCTGGAAGTCTAATTGGTTCTCAAGAAACTTGGTTGAATAACTGTTGGCTTGGTATGATTCAGCTAAATCACAATGACGACATCACTTCTATTACAGGAATGGATCTCCGTTCTATTAACTCTCAAATCACTTTTGAGTCAGCTGGTACAGGTGGGTTTAAGCGTCAAGCAATGCTTCTTACTCAACAGACTTCTCTTCTTCGTATAGGACAACAGCGTTCTTTGGCTGTAATTAGTTAAATAAAATCTTTAGTTAATATATATACAAAATGGAAAGTCAATTAAACATAAATATGCTTCAACAACCTCGTTTTACTATGTTTGCTCCAAGCCGTAATATGATGCCTTTTAGGTACGACCAAAATGGTAAAATGAATGAACCGAAAATTTTTGATTCAGTACCAACAATGTCTCCGATTAAAACACCATTACCATATGATAATATTGAAACCTTTAATAAACCAAATCTAAATCCAAGAAGTCTAATGAATTACGCACAGCCTTCTTATGGTAATGCAAGAGACCAGCTCTCATTGATTACTAATTTAGAACTAAACTACCCTGGGAAGCTTCTACCAGTAAATAATAAAGTTGATTTTACCAATATGAAATTTGATAGAACAATACAAAAAATGCCATCAGTACCAGCTCTATAAATTATTACAAAATCCTACTAATTTTTTTTCTTACGATATGTTATAGACAAATATGGTGAGTAAGGGTGAAAAAATAACAGACCCAGCAATGTTAGAACGCTTGAAACTGGCTCGTGCAAAGGCATTAGCAAATCGTCAAGCAAAAGCACAGGCTAAAAAAGACGAGCAACTGGTTAAAGAAATTGAAGATAAACAAAAGAGAAGAGCTACACAAAATAAATTGAAAGAACTTATAGACCCAGAGCCGAAATCAAATTCTGTTTTAGAATTAGCTGACCCTCAACCAAAGACCAAAGCTGTTTTAGAATTAGCTGACCCTCAACCAAAGACCAAAGCTGTTTTAGAAGAAGAAGAAGAACCCGAAGTTATCATTATGAAGAAAAAGAAGAAACCTAAAAAGAAGGTTGTTGTTGTTGAAGAGAGTTCAAGCGATGATGAGCCTGAACCTATCATTGTAAAAAAGAAAAAGAAAAAACAACCAAAAGTAGTTTATGAAAGCGATGATGAACCCGAACAGCCTCAAAATACACCATTTGATGATATTTATCATAGATACTATGGACGCTAATAAAATATATGATTAATAATATATAGTATGAAAGTACTCAAAGACCCGAGTAAAAAAGCAAAAATCACTGTTCCGCCTAATTCAAGAATACCTATTGAGACCAGTGATTTAATGTTTAGTCATCATTGTATTCAATTAGTATTGGGAAAAAGAATGAGTGGTAAATCGGTGTTTATTACCAATTATTTACGAATGTTAAAAGAAGAAGATAAGGCTGATAGAATTCTTGTTGTTAGTCCAACGATATTGTCAAATAAGGCATTACTTGATAGTTTAGATATTGAACCCAGTGATTGTTTTGATCCAGATGATAGTAATGTAGTACCCAATTTGATAAATATTATTGACGAAGAACGAGATGAATGGGAAAACTATTTAGAAATGTCAGAGAAATGGAATAGACTACAAAAATTAATTAACAATGAAGGAACACCAGTTGAAATGATAGACCCTTATTTACTATTAGCATTCAGTGATGAATATGGGCGATTACAAAAACCTGTATCAAAATACGGTCATTTCCCAGTATTACATATTTTCGTAGATGATTCGCAGAGCAGTGGTATTTTCCGAGATAAAAAGTTTTTGAACTTGGCTATTCGTCATAGACATTTAGGTGGCTTGAAAAAAGGTGGTGCATTAGGAACAAGCTTATACATTGCTATTCAAAATCTAAAAGCACAGGGTGGAAGTTGCCCGAAAGCGATTAGGAATAACGCTACTCAATTGGTGATAGTCGGTAAGGTAAAGGACGAAAAGGAACTTGAAGATATCTATAGTAGTGTCGCTGGTGAGGTGAGTAAAGATGATTTTATGAGAGGATATGAGTATGCTACTAAAGAACCACATAACAGCTTTGTGATTGATTTACATCCAAAGAAAAATCACGCATCTCGGTTTAGAAAGAACCTCAATGAATTCATTGTAATGGACAAATAAAAATCTTTATAATAATATATATACAATATGGCTTCATACGACAATCTTGTTCCAGGCGGGCGCTCCGCCAATTTTTGTGGTGCTTCATTCATTAAACATCACCCATTAGGGGATCTTGTTGGAGAACCTGAATCAGGTGGTCTAAGCTTGAATACGATTGATGCAGGTGATAATGATGTTAATATCAGACTGGATGGGCGTGGTTCTGCTTTGCTTGTATCACAACTTGTAATACCTGATGCTGCACCATCTACTGATTATACAACAAACTGGAGTTTTCAGATGACCTCACCAGGCGTTGCTGGTAGTATTATGAGCACAGCAAATTTATTTGACTTTATGCGTGTTTCAATTGATAGTGCAAGTCCAAGTGTGCTTCATTTCCAATTACCCGACATTCCTGATGCCTCTACTGGTTTAGAAGTAGGAGATGTGTATTGGAATGCTGGTGTTCTTACGAAATTTGCTGGTGGAGCTTAAAAAAATGTAGTGTTATTATAAAAATGACTAACGAGGAAATAGTATTTTTTACAGCTTTGATGGGGATGTTTTCAGGTATAATAACATTCTCTATCAGAGGCTTATTGAAAAGTAATTGTGTGCATCTTAAATGCGGATGTATAGAATGTAATAGAGAAACAGCTGAAAATACTAAGGATTTAGAAATTTCTTCTACTATATAATATAAATGAAACTTGATAAAATTGAAACGAGTAAAGCGAAAGGAAAACGCTTTGTAGCTATTTTTTCTGATCCAAATAAAAGAGTTAATTTTGGATCATTGGGGGCTTATACTTACATTGATGGAGCATCAAAATTAACAAGAGAGAATTACATCAAGAGACATCGTGTAAATGAGGATTGGACTAAACCAAATAATGCGGGAAGTTTATCAAGATTTATACTGTGGGGTGATAGTACTAATATTAAGAGTAATATTGATGCTTTCAAAAAAAAGTTCTCTGTATAAATAGTTGTGTAAGATTTGGGCGATATTGATGTTGCGTAAATGACTTAAAAAAATAATATATAGATATATTAAAAGAATGGAATATAATTTTAATAAATCTTTTAGTGAAAAACCAAATTTAATTTTATTGGCTGGAATTACTTGGCGACAGGACAAAAATAACAATTATATAGGATTAACTATATCTGACAATCATAATCAAAAAACAACAATGAGTTATTTGAGGAAAGCATTAGATGTCAGATTTAGAAAGAATATACCACCAAAGCCTTATAAACCTCGTGCAGTTAAAGAGAAAACGGATAAAGAACCAAAACCAAGTAAGATGGTCGTATCTTGTAATGGAAAAAGGTATTATAAACTAACTCCAGATGAAAAGAAAATTTCCAACAAAAAGCATTACGATAAAAAGAATGCTGAACTTCGTGAAAGAATGTTCTTTAGGAATATACGAGAAATGAAAATATCCAGCCCTCATTTATCAAATATTAAATTATATGACCTAACCCCCGATCTGATTAATAGATACAGACACGAACATCTTGAATCTTGTAGTGATGATTATTTTGAACGCATCAATAATTACTACGATAAACTAATTGAAAATATTGAGAATACACTTAACAAGAAATCTAAAAATTCCCAGGATGATGAAATACTTTAGGGTGAAATATATTTAGGCTAAATTAAAATTAATATGAACGAAACAAAAATGACTTAAAGAAATGCGTCTATATATAAATATAAAAATAAAATGTTTGTTTATATAAAGATGCCTTCGCCAACTCAAAAAAAACAGATTAGAGAATTCTTCCAATTCAAAAATATCAGGACAGCACGAAAAAATGCACCTGAATTATTAGGTCAGGATTATACGGGACTGAGTAATGAAGAACTCTGGAATGACCTTTACGAACTATACAAGATATATGCCGAAGATACTATTCGTGAAAGGCGTCAGCAACAAACACTTAGGGCAAGACAAGCCAGAGCGGCAAGGCGAGTTCAAAGACCTACACCTGTGTTTTACAGAGAGAATATAAAATTAGTTCAAAGAGGACAACCACTACTAAATAATAAATTTATGACAACCGATATTACTTATAATATTAACGAACCCTCCTGGATTAAACAAGAACAGATACAAGGTAATTTTGATAATGCATTGAATGAAATTAAATTGGCTGAATTGATTATAGCCAAAATCCCTGACATTTCAAAACAGAATAGAGTTGTTTTAGAACTCACAGTACAAGTACAACCACCTACTGAAGATGACCCTGGTACTGAAATTAGAACTGTATCAACTAAATTAAAAGCGAACCTAACTATAGAGGATATAGTTTCTATAATACCTACTGAAAACTACAACGAAGGTATTATATTAGAAGACACCATTATAACAATTCAGGAAAGACGAATGCCTATTGGTGGTTCGGCGAAAAAACTTGACCCCTTTTTAGTAGGTCGTAAAGGTTTCATTGAAATTATTAATGACGATAATCTCTGCGGTCAAAGGTGTTTAACACTTGCTACTATGAACCCAAAATACAGAAGTAAAATACTATCAGGCGAAAAGAAGATTGATAACAAATTGAAGGAAATGTGTAATTACTTGGAGCATCAAGATAAAATGGAAATTACAGACTTTAATAAATTCAAACTTAACCAAGTTGTAATTATCGGGAAATCTCTTGATGTGCTATACTCAACTGAAGTCGAAGGACCAAAGATTTACATCTATTGGGATTTTGTCAATCAACATTATCACCTTATCAATAATATTAATTCATTTTCAAACAAAGACGGTAATTACAGGTGGTGTGAGAAATGTGATAAAAGACACACTATTAAAAACTTTGATATACACAAGTGTAATGAAATAAAATGTGCTTGTTGCTATACATCATTCATTACTACAGATAAAAGAGAAGAACACTTCCAAAGTAAGAAGTGGATCAAATGCGGTCAATGTAATATGCCTTGCCCTTCTGTTGAATGCTTGAAAGCACATCAAACAGCTACCAAAGGTATTAAAAACCCAAAATTATTTTGTGATGGTTCAAAGTGGAGATGTGAATGTAAGAAATGGCTTGATAAAGACCGACTTGCCGAACATAAGTGTGGTGAGAAATTCTGTAAAAATTGTGAGACATATTATGAAGGAACTCATAGATGCTATATACAAAAATTAGAACCACCTGAAACTCCAAAAATTGAAAGAAGCTATTACTCTTATGATATGGAATGTGAATTTGATGATGAAAACAATCACATATGTAATTATGCCGTCGTACAAAAATTATATAATGATGAGTTCTTGGAAACCTTTTATAATATTGATGACCTTGTTAAATGGATGGTAGAACAAAAACATTCTACATTCTACGCACATAATGGTAAAGCTTATGATAATTGGATGGTTCATCAACACATCGTTCGTCATACTGGTGAAAGACCCAGTGGTATTATTCTTGCTGGAAATAAAATTATGAAAATGAAAATAAATACTATTGAGTGGTTAGATAGTCTAAATCATATTGCAGCGCCTCTGGACGGATTACCGAAGATGTTTGGGCTTGATACTACACAATTCAAAAAAGGATTCTTCCCTTACAAATTCAATGTAAAAGAAAACCAAAAATACAAAGGAAAAATCCCTGATATGAAATATTTTGAACCCGATCGTATGAAACCAGAAAAAAGAAAAGAGTTCATAAAATGGTGGTTGGAACAACATTTCAAAAAAGTTAATTATGATTTCAAAAAAGAACTTGTTGAATACTGCATAAGTGATGTTTCTATTCTTCGTAAAGCACTTGAAATTTATCGTGATGATGCTATGACTTTTAACGAAGGGCTTGACCCTTTGAGAAGCCCTACTATCGCTTCTTATTGTATGAAGGTATTTAGAACTAATCATTTGAAAGATAGTGAAACAATAGCTGTATTGACTAAAGAAGAATACACATTTTGTAAATCAGCGTTCTTTGGTGGTAGAACAAACGCAGTACAACTGTATAAGAAATGGACGCCTGAAGACATTAAGAATGGTATTTGTGGTAGATACAAAGATGTGCAGTCGTTATATCCTACAGTTCAGTTCTACGACTATATGCCTGTAGGAGCACCAGAATGGAAAGAATATAATTCTACAATTGAAGAACCTTTGAAGTTCTGCGACGACCACTTTGGATTTATTGAATGTGATATTACACCACCTAATGACCTTTATCTACCTGTGCTTCCAGAGCATAAAGATGGTAAATTGATATTTGATTTACTACCAAAAACCAAAAAAGTATTTACATCTCTTGAATTAAAGAAGGCTATTGAGAAAGGCTACAAACTGGATTATGTATATAAATGTCTTGTATTTGAAAAGTCAAACCAAGTATTCAAGAGTTATGTATCTAATCTATTGAAAATGAAGGTTGAAGCCAGTGGTACGAAGCTTAAAGGTGAAGCACTTGATGAGTTCATTAGAGAACACGAAGAACGCTTTGGTTTCACATTGAATAAGGATAATATGAAATTGAACTCTGGTATGAGAGCATTGATGAAGATTCAACTAAATTCTCTATGGGGTAAGTTGGGACAACGTAAAGATCTGACGACAACAAAATATATTACTGAACCAAAAGATTGGTTTAATTTACTAAAGAAAAATATTGATGGTAAAATTGATTTGCGGATGGATAGAACAATTGATATTGACGATGGTTCAACGCTATTTGTTGAATACACAGAACGGGAAGATGAAAATACTTCCTTACCTACTACATCTGTAGCCTTTGCTGCATTTACAACTTCCAATGCGAGATTAAGGTTGTATGCCGAACTTGATAAATTAGATAAACGAGTTATTTATTTTGACACAGATAGTATCATATACGAACATCGTGAAGGAGAATATAATATACCCGATGGTAAATTCTTGGGTGAATGGGAATGTGAAACGGATGGGAAACCGATTACCGAGTTTGTTTCAATTGGACCGAAATCTTATGGTTATAAGTATGACGGAAAGGTAGAGTGTAAATTCAAGGGATTTACTTTGAACTGGGAAAACTCGGGTAAGATAAACTTTGATAGTATCAAACGACTTGTAGATGGTGATGAAGAGAAAATTGAAACTACCAATATGGATTTCAAGAAAAATAATAAAACGGGTGTTATAACTACTAACGACAACTTTAAGAAATCAGCAGTATTTTGCTACAACAAACGAGAGGTTGTAAATAAATACAACACCCTTCCTTTTGGGTGGGGTGTCGAAGTACCTTGTTTCTAAAAAAAATGTAAATTCTTTGGCGGGTCTATTACATTTTTATGAAACTTGGGCGAATTAAAAATAAAATTGAGCGTAGATTTTTTTTCCCCAGAAATTTTTGTAGAATTTTTGCAGAAAATTTTTGGGGGGTCAAATCTACGTTCTATTATCTCTC
>Ga0208795_1000613_pt1 | contig 17182 bp, 32 predicted proteins | sample CB_VirMetaG_6_FD_184541 | JGI IMG/M metagenome (GOLD analysis project Ga0208795, IMG submission 184541) | Freshwater to marine saline gradient viral communities from Chesapeake Bay - CB_1508_2 Viral MetaG (SPAdes) (version 4) | ecosystem: Environmental > Aquatic > Marine > Coastal | place: USA... | reverse complement strand
CCAAGCATACTAGAGACATTCCCTGCAAGAACATCTCCCCAATTATATTCATTAGCTAAGAAATTATTATCTGTTATATTATTTTCAGTTAGAGATACTTGTAACGAGCTTGGCTGTATAAAACTAAACAAATGTGCGTCAGCATCATTTTTGTTATCATAATGAATAGTTATCTTAGCATAGTTACAAGAGATCCTATTTCCTCCTGAGTCTACAAAAGGAAACCCAGAGGCATCAGCAGAACTATCCTCTAATCCTGATAGAGCATAACTAAATAATCTAATTCCTTCGTTAAGTCCTGTACCAGTCATTAGCAATTCCATTTCCGTAGAGCTTTGTTAATCCTTGAATCAGGATCATTCGCAGTCTTGGCACTCGTAAGTCTTTTCTTCATTCCACCCATGCGAGCACAGAATGATTTTCTACGGCTTGCTGCTTTCGATCCCTTCTTTAATTTGCTAGGCTTAGTAGTAACAGCAGTCTTTAGTTTAGATCCAGGGTTGGCTGCACGATAACGAGCAACACCCTTTGCAGTAAGACCACCTGCTTCGGACTTATCACCACTCTTTACAGAGAAGTTCTTTGGCATGGTGCCTTTTTTACCTTCAACCAAGGCATATGCAATAGAAGCATAAGTGTTTATGATACTCTCACTTTTAGTTCCCCAACTCTTAGCTCCCTTCTTTCTGCATTTTACTAAAGCACCAGAAGCATAGGCAGAAGGCCAAACCTTATAACGAGCCTTTACCTTGTGGTAGCAAGCGTCCTTATTTCCTTTTTCTTCGTTCATATTTTTCTTAGGTTTATCGGTAGGAACATAAGTGGGCTTGGCTGCTCCACTCTTTTGTGGTTGGTTAGGATCAGCAGCCCGCTTTCTTCTTTGTGCGGACTTGCGTTCAGCCTTGGTCATGGAAGCTCTTTTTGAAGAAGACACGCACTTTGGAGTGGACTTCTGCCCAGGCTGACGAGCGCAGGGTTTACCAGAAACAACTTGTACCCAGCCAGGAGTTCCATCTGTTGAACGAGATTGAAACCATTTCCTTAGATTCTCTTCTCTAAGTGATTTCAGCCCATTACTGAGTTTTTTGAGATTATCTGTTGACATTTGATCCTACCTCTGGTATTATATACCCATGAACATCTTCGTACTAGATAAAAATCCGCGTGATGCGGCTCGTATGCATTGTGATAAGCATGTGCCCAAGATGATTCTTGAGACAGCGCAAATGCTTTCTACTGCTCACCATGTTTATGATACTCCACAAGCCCCGCTTGTTTACAAAAAAGCTCATCTAAACCATCCCTGTACCATCTGGGTGCGGGAATCTGTAGACAATTATGGTTGGGCATTCGAGCTATTCCGTGAACTGAATAATGAGTTCGTTCGTCGTCGTGGTAAGAAGCACCTTTCTTGGGTTAAGCTGAAGGAGCACCTCTCCCACACGCCCTCTCTGCCTCTCCAAGGGCTCACACCGTTCGCTCAGGCCATGCCCGACCACTACAAGCAAGAGGACGCTGTAGAGGCTTACAGGGCGTACTACAGAGGCGACAAGGCCAGCTTCGCCAAGTGGGACTGGCCTACTGCTCAAACCCCTAGCTGGTGGGATTTTCCCAAGTTTTCTCAAGTCGGGGCTTGACATCTGCCGATAATATGGTATAATACTCCCTATGAGCTACAAACAAAGCAAAGATCTTCAGAGTATTTGTCGATACGTTGAGTACGTTCGTGATACGCTTAATCGTAAATCTAACTCCCTAAACTCTTCGTGGTGTAAACTTCAGCCAATGGCTACTGAAGAATGCTGGGGTTATGATTCTGTCAAAGAGACTGATTTGGATCCTGTCTTCCAGGAGCTTTATGATTCTATGGATGAACTCGCTGATGTGTTTACTGTCCTTGAATCTCTGATTACTGATTATATTAATCATCAATATCGCTGATAAATTATCAAATGAAGAACGTAACACTGACAGCTACAATCTTTCTTAGTTCTTGTGTTGGATCTGATAGCAATTCAGAGGACTATGGAGCTGATGCTGTGTTCCAAGAAATGCTGTATGCTTCAGAGTCCGAGGCTGTTAATGAAAAACAGCAACAAGCTTTCTTCGACGCCTTGGCTTATTTTGAAGGTGCTAGTTTTGATGAGACTAACACTAAATTGTTTTTCTGGAGTAATTACGGCTCTTACGAATTCCTGAATTACCTAGACGCTGAGCATCCCCCAAAAGCTGTTCGGGAGTATGTCCACTTCTGGCTTGGAATTGAGAATGGTGCCTTGCGTAGATCTTCCGCTGATATTATCTGGAGGGGCTACCTGAGCCGTGTACATTGAATCTAGATCACCATTTTTCCCAAGTTTTCTCAAGTCGGGGCTTGACATCTGCCGATAATATGGTATAATACTCCCATGAAAGCACGACAAATCGTACAACAGTTGGACCATTTCAACGATGTCACTCTGGAGATCTTGGAGCTTATTGACATCTGGCGTACTGCCAAGCACGATGAGCTAATTGTGGCCGTCAAGACGGCTCACGAAAAGCTCGACAGAATGCGGCAAGAGAGTTGTGACCTGGCTGACACAATCGACTACCAAATTGGTGAAACGACGGAGAAATTCTGATGGGACTTGATATGAATGTTTACCACACGAACGGTGTGGAGCTTACTGAAGATAACTTCGAAGAGTATTGCTCGGATCAGTGGCAAGACTTTTACTGGCGCAAGGCTAACGCTATTCATGGTTGGTTTGTTGATAATGTCCAGGGTGGCAAAGATGAGTGTCAACTTACGGAGATCAACTGGCCTGACCTTTTGAATCTGAAGAGTCTGTGTCTTGCTGCTCTGAAATATCCTTCTGATGCAGTTAATGTTCTTCCTACTCGTCAAGGTTTCTTCTTCGGGACCTATGACTACGACGAGTATTACATGGAAGACCTCAGGACTACGATTGGGTACATTGAAAAGATGGAGGAGATGAAGAAGGAGAATCCTCAAACTCGATTCTTCTACAGCGCAAGTTGGTGATAGAACTATGAAAGTATTGAACGACACGAAGGGCAACATTGACGGTAAAGTAATTCTTTCCCGACTGGATTGCCGTAGACTACACTCTGCTATTTTCTACTATCTTAAAGAAGAGCCTTCGGATGAAGAAGCAGAGGAACTTCGTAAACTACAGGCTCAACTAAAAGCAATGATTCAGGAATTAGGTTGACCCTCTTTTGATAAATTATCGTAGGCCCACATATGCTGGAACGTCAAGAAAACTGGAACGAAAAAACTGATTTTTATGACCATATTGAGAGCAAGTATGGTAAGCTCATTCATAAGATCAGCCATTGGATTTCTGGTGATATCGCTACCTCTTCGCACGACGATAATGTTCAAGAGCTTTGGTTGGTAGCGTACACCACTATGGAAACATTTAGCCGCTTGAACCGAGAGCAGTACCCAAATGGGTTTGAGGACTTCAAGGACACCAAACACTGGGACAAGTACATCAAAACCGCGCTTTGGAATAACAAGAATTCTCGCGGAGCAAAGATCACCAAGAAGTTTAACATCACCCGTAACACCGTTGACATTGTAGACAACGAGGAAGTGCTACAGAAAGAGGATTCTTCCGTGGCTTGCTCTGACACTGATATCTTCCTTGAGGAGATTCAGCCCATGCTCACTGACGATCAGCGAGTGCTTGTGCGTGCGATCCTTGAGGACCCTACATACATCAAGCCTTCGGGCAAGGTGAACATCAACGCTCTAGCCAAGAACACAGGCAAGACCTGGAACGAGGTGAGCATCCTTCTCAAAGACCTTGGGCGACGAATCGGTAACGAACTATGAAACAGTACAAAACAGTATATCTCAGCGGTAGTATTTCTGGCCGCAGCAAAGAGGACGCAGACTTGCACTTCAAAGCAGTCCAGCGTTGGATCGAGGAGCAGACAGACGCTTATGTCTACAACCCAATGGAATTCAAGGAGCGTGATTGCTGGGAGGATTACATGCGAGACGGTATCTCAGCTTTGATGGACTCTGATGCTATCCTGATGCTGGATGGTTGGCAAGAGAGCAGGGGTGCTTCTCTAGAGAGGCATATCGCTATTGAACTCAAGATTCCTGTCTTCTACGAACACACTACACTATGGGCTTCTTCAGAAAACTAATTTACGCAACCATAATCCCTCAAGATGTGAGGGAAGCAATCAAGATTGACGAACTAAAGAAACTCAACGAGCAAAAAGAAAAGGACAAGAAGAAGAAATGAGCAACAAAACTTATGACCTCCTGATCGGTCTGGACACTTTCATTGTGACGCTTGGCATTCTAGGCTTCTCCTGGATCGTACTAATCGCGGTGGATAAGGCTGCTGCTCGTAAGCGCTCCGAGGAGATCTATCGTCTGGAGATCAAGGAGATTGAAGCCAACGCTCACATGAAACTGTCTGACATGATCATTGATCTGAACGAAACCATTTTGAGCTTGAAGGAGCAACTGTGAATAACCAAGAAATGATCAAGAGTCTTGAAGCCATCATTGAGGCTTTGAAGGCTGAGGAGCAACTGACGAAACCTACTACCTTCGATTTTGGTAACGGTCCTGTCCCTGCTCATAGGCATAAAAACCCTGACGGTTCTGTTGGTGGTTGGGTAGCTAATACCGCTACTGTCGCTGATACTGCCTATATTGGCGAAAATGCCCAGGTGTTTGGTAATGCCCAGGTGTTTGGTAATGCCTGGGTGTCTGGTAATGCCTGGGTGTATGGTAAAGCCAGGGTGTATGGTAAAGCCAGGGTGTCTGGTAAAGCCTGGGTGTCTGGTAATGCCCAGGTGTATGAAAATGCCCAGGTGTATGAAAATGCCGAGGTGCTTGGTAATGCCCTCGTGTATGGTAATGCCAGGGTGTCTGGTAAAGCCTGGGTGTCTGGTAATGCCTGGGTGTATGGTGATGCCCAGGTGTATGAATATGCCGAGGTGCTTGGTAATGCCGAGGTGCTTGGTAATGCCCTCGTGTCTGGTAATGCCCTCGTGTCTGGTAATGCCAAGGTGTTTGGTAAAGCCAAGGTGTTTGGTAATGCCCAGGTGGCTGGTAATGCCCAGGTGTGTGGTGATGCTAAGATGGTGATAGATCATTAGGATAGGAAGAGATTGAAATGAAATACGAAGAGATCAAAGTCCACAAGATCAAGACAGCGGAAATGTATGTGAATGCCTGGTACATCATGCAGGAAGAATTCCCTGATCACAGGGACACAGATCTCTTGAGTGAATACGAGTGGATTCTAGTAGCCACAATCGAGCAGAACCAACCGCTGATCAGGGGAAAGAAACAAAAACTAATCGGCGTGATAACAGCGAACAAGTATATCCCCAAGAAAGCTCTACTGTGTGACATAGTAGTATCCCCAGGATATAGATCCAAAGGAGTAGGAATCAAGATGCTAAAAGAGATGGGCATCATGCTGAGACAACAAGGATATACTCACCTCATGGGATTCACACCTAAGAAGAATACAGAAGCTCTCAATACATACAAGAGAGTACACACACACCAAGAAGAGATGATCATTACCTCTAGTGAACTAGATGTGAGCATACCTCACATCGAACAACTAGAAGCTAAACTAGAATACAGAAATAAGAGAACCAAGAGACAATCACGAAGGTAAAAGGAGTAGAAAAGAGTATAGAAAAAGGTACAAAGGAGGGTAGTACCAAAAAGTCAAACTAGAGGTACCCCATATACCCACCCCCCTGAAAAGTAAACCAAAAAGTCAAAGTATTGAGTTTGAGTATACAAAATACTATACAGGGTACCAAAAAGTCAAAGTAGGAGTTCTGAAAATAAGTTGTTTGCTTGACCCAAACTAAATTCCCACTTTCTCCCACATCTCCCCACTGAACTAAATTCTGTTTTTCTCCCACCCCACCAAATGAAATTCGGAACTAATTCGGTCCACACCGAATAATGTTCTGATTAAGTACCCAAAAAGTCAAATCTGGAAATTGAAATAAATGCATTTTAAAGCACTTTAGTAGGAGCTAGACTCAAATAGTCTGATTTTAAAACCACCCACCACAACAAATCAGGATATGGTTTAGAAAACTCCTAAGGAATAAAAACACACACCACAACAAATCAGGATATGGTTTAGAAAACTCCTAAGGAATAAAAACACACACCACAATATATTGGGGTATGGTTTAGAAAAACCCTCTAGACTTTAAATAGCCTAGAGGGTTTATTTATATCCATCCTCGCCCACTATTTCCGACGAGGTAGGATATTCTTTATTTAGTTCAGCGCAGCATATCAGGACTCACTTCTTTTCCAAGAATGAGTGCGAAAGCAACCTCACGCAATTGCATTCTCAATTCTTCTACATCCCATTCGCAATCTTCTGAGACTACGAATCGCTTTTCCCTGTCCACAATGTCCAGGATAACATTAGCGATATTTATCTTTTCTTTATCGTGACGTAAAAGCATAGTAGTGTAGGGATTTTCGGTTATTCTAATGCGTTCTCGCACTTCTTCGGTAGCATCGAAAGCTTCCCAATCGTCATACACGAGAACAGTGTAGAACGCATTTTCGCACTTCGACACTTGCGCTTGCGCTTCCTTTTCGGTATCGAAGACTTCTGTAGTACCGTCCTCGTAGGTTACTTCGAACTGTATCATGCCCCTATTATACACCACGCGGCCTAGAATTGCAAGAGAAAACCGTGGGAATTTTTTGGTGCCTGTCGTAAGTGGTTGTAAATAAAAGACTTATGGCTGGCCCCCGCCCGCAGACCGATCCTAAACCCTTGGGGGATAAGGACTTAGGAGTGCCAGGTTAGCTAATCTCGTCCACCTCGAAAGAATCCCAATCGGTAGATATTTCGTAAGGTTCACCCCAACCATAGCCCCACTCGAATCTGTTGGAGATAATCCAGTCGATCAGATCTCCGTCAGAAACAATATCAGCGGGAACCTCGATTTCGGTTTCGTAATAGTGCATTTCGCACCAGTTTACTACCACCTTTTTAGTTTTCTTTTCTTCGCTCATTTTATTCAGTGGGAAAGGAAACGAACGGTTTTTTTAGCAGTCCAGCAAAGGCCACAATCGGCACAGGACTTTGCCTTTCCAGTTTGCTCGGGACAATCGAAAGAAGAACCTTCGAAAGATTCTTCCGCAGCGTATAGCCAACCCGCAATAGTATCGGCTTCGAAGTTGCCAGAATGGCGAATAACACAACGCTCGGAAAAGCGGTTATTCAGGAGCCAGATAGCCTTGCCGATGCTAGTTTGATCCTGGCGAGCAGTATATCCGAAGATCGCAAGCTTAGGATATTCCAGCAGCATTTCCTGCCAGAACTGGACGTAATCGGTGGAATAGAAGTCTCCGAGAACGTGCAAGCGAATAAGGATTCCGTCCTTATGCTTAGCCATTAGTTTGGCGATATCGTCGCGCAGCTTATCCTGCAAACCGTTCACGTTGTAACGGTGTGCGAATGGCATATTGTTACCGTAACAATCGTTCCAGTGGTGGCAAGTTGTGGGGCACGTTGCACGCTCAGTAAGCGTAAGCGAAAAAATACGCTTATTCTTATGCCGACCTTTAGTAACTTTGAAACCTAGTTTCTTGTTATTAGATCCAGGCTTGAGAACGTGAAGGGTGTCCCAGACAGACTTGATCGACTTAGGATAGCGAGTGGTGAGGAGTGTTTGAGTCATGCGGATATTATACCCGACTTTGGGGCGAATGCAAGGGTGGGGGCGAATCTTTTTGCGATCCTAAGTCCTTATGCCCCAAGGGTTTAGGACCGCTTCGCGGGCGGCCGCGCCTGCCATTATGGCAGTCAAGGAAAAAAGATGGTGGAGGCGCAGGGAATCGAACCCTGGTCCTAACTAGTTCCCGTGTAGGGTCTTAGCTAGTCGAACAACCATATCGCCCCCGAAGGGTGGGGGAGAGGTGCAAGCAAGCCTCTCCCCCGATCACTCACCGCCCTTGGCGTCCTAGGGCACCTTGGGTCGCGGAGTGAGCAGCAGTGGCACCTTGGTGCCGATCACCGTCCATCGGGAGGAGACGCCGCAGAGACTTGTAAGCCTCCAGGCATTCCATCGAGGTCGGACGTGAGAGGGGGTCCTCGTAGAGGTCCGCGAAAAGCTCTCCAACTTGGACGGAGAGACCTTGAATCTTAGCCGCGAGGGCGTTCTTGTCGAAATCTTTCATGGGTGTATTATATCACAGGGAAGGGGGTTTGTCAAGGGGAATCAGAGAGAAAATCAGTCCCAATAAGAGTTCATGTCCTAGTACTCGTACCGCTCCTCATAGAACGAATCGAGGAAGGCATCCTCCGAACGCCAGTCCGCATCGTAGTCGAAGTCGTCGTCCTCGTCGTACTCGTCGTACCGCTCTCGGGCCATTCCGCCAGGAGCGTAGAGGTCAGCGGAGTTCTCAAGCCACTCGTAAAGTTCCGTTTCGTTTTCCATGCGTGTATTATACCAGATGGTGAGAGGTTTGTCCAGAGGAATCAGAGAGAAATCGGAAGCTCGCAACCCTCGCGCTGCCAACGACTTACGATGGCGCTCATGTGGTAGCTGGCAAGGGAATCGGGCATATCAAGCCCGTGTGCGCTGTAGTCCGCGCAGGCATCGCGGTAGGGCATCCACGACAGTCCACGCCCATCGTCTTCGATGGCGGCGAGGAGGCTGGCGAGGAGGCTGGGCATGTGAGTCGTTTTCTTCATGTGTGTATTATACCATACCACGGGGCAGGGTCAAGGGTCTAGGTGGGTTTTTTTGCGATCCTAAGTCCTTATCCCCCAAGGGTTTAGGACCGCTTCGCGGGCGGCGCGGACGCCTCCATGTCAAGGAATTACCACAGAAAACCCAAGGATTCGATGTCTTTCCTGAATTCGGCCATGAGGCCAGGCAAGCGATCTATGAGCCGCTGCTCTAACCCAGAGGCGAGTAGGTCCTCATCGGTAGCCTCAGGCCAAATTGCACAGTTACGAGCGAAGGACAGTTTCCCCTTCTTGGCCCAATACTCGGTATTGGCAACATAGTGTAGGGGCTGATGCTCAGAGCACAGATGCCACTTGATGTAGGGAGCAAGCTCTGGAGCAGCTTCCGCAATCTCCTCATGGATGCAGCCACCAGCAACAAACTCACCACGCGAGTCTACTTCGTCGCCAGTGATGGCAAATGTTCGGTGTCCGTTGTTGCAGGAATCATCCCAACGGATTTGAATTTTGAGAGTGTTCCCGTTGGGGAGCTTTTTTGTTATGTGTTTCATTTGCATGTGATGATGTCCTCATCCCATTCGATTCCTTTCCCACTAAGGAGTAAAGAAATGAGCGAAGAAATGAAAACTAAGAAGAGGCCTTGTTCGATCAGTTCGCGAGCGGTCACAACGGACCGCCAGTAGTTTTCACGTTCCCAGCGGTCTTCTTGATCGCTGATATATTCCGCATCACAGGAGGAGCAGAGCCCCATGTGCGAGCTAAGGAAGAGGATCGGAGCAGTAGCTCCACAGCTTTCGCATGTGCTGTTGTCTTTCATGGGTGTATTATACCACAAGGGACAGGGGTCGTCAAGGACTAATCCGTGCAAATTTCAACGTACCAAACATCGGGCCCACGGTGCTCGTAGGGCCAGACTTGGTTGACCACGGCGAAAGCATCAATCTCCTTTCGGACGAACTCACACACCTCCTCTCGGGTGGAACCCTCAGGAGCCACGACAAGGTAGACGTCGTAGTAACGGCTGTCGTAGTAACGGCTCGATTGGATCTTTTCGAACGAGGGAACGTTCAGCTCTTTGTTTTCTTTCATGGGTGTATTATACCACACCTTGGGCCGATTGCAAGCCTGGAGGCTGATTTATTTTCAATCCTAAGTCCTTATCCCCCAAGGGTTTAGGACCGCGCGGGCGGCCGCTCCTGCCATTATGGCAGGTTGTATGGTGGAGGCGCAGGGAATCGAACCCTGGTCCTAACTAGTTCCCGTGTAGGGTCTTAGCTAGTCGAACAACCATATCGCCCCCGAAGGGTGGGGGAGAGGTGCAAGCAAGCCTCTCCCCCGATCACTCACCGCCCTTGGCGTCCTAGGGCACCTTGGGTCGCGGAGTGAGCAGCAGTGGCACCTTGGTGCCGATCACCGTCCATCGGGAGGAGACGCCGCAGAGACTTGTAAGCCTCCAGGCATTCCATCGAGGTCGGACGTGAGAGGGGGTCCTCGTAGAGGTCCGCGAAAAGCTCTCCAACTTGGACGGAGAGACCTTGAATCTTAGCCGCGAGGGCGTTCTTGTCGAAATCTTTCATGGGTGTATTATATCACAGGGAAGGGGGTTTGTCAAGGGGAATCAGAGAGAAAATCAGTCCCAATAAGAGTTCATGTCCTAGTACTCGTACCGCTCCTCATAGAACGAATCGAGGAAGGCATCCTCCGAACGCCAGTCCGCATCGTAGTCGAAGTCGTCGTCCTCGTCGTACTCGTCGTACCGCTCTCGGGCCATTCCGCCAGGAGCGTAGAGGTCAGCGGAGTTCTCAAGCCACTCGTAAAGTTCCGTTTCGTTTTCCATGCGTGTATTATACCAGATGGTGAGAGGTTTGTCCAGAGGAATCAGAGAGAAATCGGAAGCTCGCAACCCTCGCGCTGCCAACGACTTACGATGGCGCTCATGTGGTAGCTGGCAAGGGAATCGGGCATATCAAGCCCGTGTGCGCTGTAGTCCGCGCAGGCATCGCGGTAGGGCATCCACGACAGTCCACGCCCATCGTCTTCGATGGCGGCGAGGAGGCTGGCGAGGAGGCTGGGCATGTGAGTCGTTTTCTTCATGTGTGTATTATACCATACCACGGGGCAGGGTCAAGGGTCTAGGTGGGTTTTTTTGCGATCCTAAGTCCTTATCCCCCAAGGGTTTAGGACCGCTTCGCGGGCGGCGCGGACGCCTCCATGTCAAGGAATTACCACAGAAAACCCAAGGATTCGATGTCTTTCCTGAATTCGGCCATGAGGCCAGGCAAGCGATCTATGAGCCGCTGCTCTAACCCAGAGGCGAGTAGGTCCTCATCGGTAGCCTCAGGCCAAATTGCACAGTTACGAGCGAAGGACAGTTTCCCCTTCTTGGCCCAATACTCGGTATTGGCAACATAGTGTAGGGGCTGATGCTCAGAGCACAGATGCCACTTGATGTAGGGAGCAAGCTCTGGAGCAGCTTCCGCAATCTCCTCATGGATGCAGCCACCAGCAACAAACTCACCACGCGAGTCTACTTCGTCGCCAGTGATGGCAAATGTTCGGTGTCCGTTGTTGCAGGAATCATCCCAACGGATTTGAATTTTGAGAGTGTTCCCGTTGGGGAGCTTTTTTGTTATGTGTTTCATTTGCATGTGATGATGTCCTCATCCCATTCGATTCCTTTCCCACTAAGGAGTAAAGAAATGAGCGAAGAAATGAAAACTAAGAAGAGGCCTTGTTCGATCAGTTCGCGAGCGGTCACAACGGACCGCCAGTAGTTTTCACGTTCCCAGCGGTCTTCTTGATCGCTGATATATTCCGCATCACAGGAGGAGCAGAGCCCCATGTGCGAGCTAAGGAAGAGGATCGGAGCAGTAGCTCCACAGCTTTCGCATGTGCTGTTGTCTTTCATGGGTGTATTATACCACAAGGGACAGGGGTCGTCAAGGACTAATCCGTGCAAATTTCAACGTACCAAACATCGGGCCCACGGTGCTCGTAGGGCCAGACTTGGTTGACCACGGCGAAAGCATCAATCTCCTTTCGGACGAACTCACACACCTCCTCTCGGGTGGAACCCTCAGGAGCCACGACAAGGTAGACGTCGTAGTAACGGCTGTCGTAGTAACGGCTCGATTGGATCTTTTCGAACGAGGGAACGTTCAGCTCTTTGTTTTCTTTCATGGGTGTATTATACCACACCTTGGGCCGATTGCAAGCCTGGAGGCTGATTTATTTTCAATCCTAAGTCCTTATCCCCCAAGGGTTTAGGACCGCTTCGCGGGCGGCGCGGATGCCCTAACCCTAGTATTGACAAGGGTTTAAGTTCAGCCCCGAAAAAAAGGTACAAAAAAACCGAGAAGCCCCTTGCAATGAGCTTCTCGGCCTGCCTCGGTCCTAGCCCCCTCGGCTGATTATTTTAGCATCTCACCGCTCTAGGCTATCGCTCGCGAGTCGATAGGGTTACGGTGGGGAGGAGCTACCTCCTTGTGTCCCCCGATGGGTGGGGCTTTCGCCTCGCCACCCAAAGGGACGCTCTGGGCCTAGTCACCTATTTAGCCTCGCCCAGTCGAGGATGGGATTCACGCCCCCATGTAGCGGTGGTTCGATCCGCTCTTGGTCACGAACTGGCGAGAGTTGGCATAGTGCCGATTCCACGCCTTCTTACAAGCGTTCAGCGTTCCCGTGTAGGTGTTTCGCTGTTCTTGTAGGTCGAAGATGGTGTAGACCGCATTCGCGGCGTTGCCATTACCGACTCGAATCATGACCGCATTCTGGTTCGAACGCACGATATTGGTGATGCTGTTGAGCATGGTTTCTCCTATAGGTTGAAAAGGTGAGTGAGGGGTCATTATACCATGACCCCTCATGGGGGTCAAGCCTCGGCAGACATTTCTTTAGAGGCCACGACCGAGGCCACTTCGGCCTGGATCTGGGCGTCGATCTCTTCGATTCGACGCTGGGAAGCCGAGAGGGTAGCCTCAGCCTCACCGATGGCGCGCTGGATCTTGTCGATCCAGGCGTAGTGCTTGTCCAGTCGAGCCTGGGCAGACTGGGGACCAGAACCCAGGATCTTCTTGGCTTCTCGAATATCCTTCTGGATCTCGGCCTTGTGATCGAGTAGAGCGGACACCGCAGGATTGGCTTGGGCTTCCTGCTTTGCTTCCTTCATGCGAAGGCGCTCCAGCTTGGCTTCGGTTTCCGCGATGATCTCGGCAGGGGTGCGCTGGCTGCGCTTAGTGCTGTTGTCTTTCATGGGTGTATTATACTTTAGAATGGGTTAGGCGTCAAGAACAATCCCTAGAAAATGGAAGGGATCAGGTTGAGCGTTGCGAGTACGATACAAAGCGTGACCTTGATCGCAGGGAGGAACAGGAGCGCGAGCGCGCCGAACAATGCTGCTTTCAACATGGGTGTATTATACCACATGGCAGGGGTTCAGTCAACGGAAATCTCAGTTTTTTCTCGCATCCAGTCCAAGTATTCCTCGGCCTCTTCAACGTCGTAACCGTCTTCCCACAGCTCAGTTACGAGGTCGGCGGCAAGGAAGTTGAAGTGGGTGAAGAACTCTTCTCGGGTCATTTCTTTCATGGGGCCATTATACCACACTTCGGGGCGATTACAAGCCTGGAGGCCGATCTTTCTGCGTTCCTAAGTCCTTATCCCCCAAGGGTTTAGGACCGCTTCGCGGGCGGCCGCGCCTGCCATTATGGCATACTCCTAAAATTCTCCTAGAAATGCCCCAATGTTCCAGATTATGTTTTGGATTCGGTCAGGCTCACCGCTCCGTGCCCCGAGGAACTCGTGGAGTGACCAGTTCCGAAGCTCTTTCAGTTCCTCGAAAGTGTAACGGAGTAGTTCTAGGGCTTCTTCTAGTTCGTCTCGATCATCCATTTTGCTCCCCCTCTACTTCCGTGGCATGAACATCTATCTCACAGTCTACACAGTAGTAGTAATCATCAAAAATCAGATCTCTAAGTTCAATACAGAAGTCGGGTTCGTCCATGTCTCTCCAGTCAATAAGGATACTGGCTTGCTGGAGAACATTGTTACCCTTGCACTTGTTACACTCTAGCATCATCATTCACTCCAAATGGTATCACAAGTTGCACAGCAGAGTTCGTCACTCATTCCATGCAATCCAAGCAGAGAGCAGAACTCAATGAACGCAAAAGCGTTTTTGTAGGACGAGAACTTTTCGGAGTGCCCGTCAGGAAGCATCACAAGGTATCCGATGGCGTGTTTCATCACAGGGCGAAGGAGAAGCCGATGAGGAGAAAGGCGAGAATCAGCACAAGGCTAATCGGGTCGATTCGTTTCATGTGTGTATTATACCTCAGTGTGTGTAGTGCGTCAAGTGGATTCTGGGATATTCTCAGCGGTTGAGGAGGTCGAGCATCTGCTCCAAGCTCCAACGCTTGGTGCTGTAGTAGGAGGGACCGAAGGGGTCGCCGTGGGGGTATCGGAGTCGGTAGTGCGAGGAACCACTCGCCAGGTTGACGAGTTGGAGGACCTTACCCTCAGGCCCGAACCACTCAAGGATGTTCGGGTTGTCGGTGCGGGGAGTACCTTTCGGGGTCATCTTGATTTGTTTCATGGGTACATTATACCACACCTTGGGCCGATTGCAAGCGTGCAACCAAAAAAACTTTCGATCCTAAGTGGTTGTGCCCCAAGGACTTAGGACCGTTTCGCGGGCGGCCGCGCCTGCCATTATGGCAGTCGATCCATTTTGTATGCAATCTCATCCATATAGTCCAGAAGCCTAGCATAATCCTTGGACATACAGGATGCCTCATATTCTTCACAGTAGGAGACCCAATAGCCATCCTCTTTCTGTTTCACTTCCCACCGATTACCGTTAGCGTCAATCACTTCTTTGCTCATGTGTGTAGTATACCTCAGTGAGTGGAGTGTGTCAAGTGGATTCTTGGGTTTTTCTCAGCGGTTGAGGAGGTCGAGCATCTGCTCCAAGCTCCAACGCTTGGTGCTGTAGTAGCAAGGTCCGAGTCCGAAGGGATCCCCCTGGGGGTATTGGAAGCGGTAGTGCGAGGAACCACTCGCCAGGTTGACGAGTTGGAGGACCTTACCCTCAGGCCCGAACCACTCAAGGATGTTCGGGTTGTCGGTGCGGGGAGTTCCTTGGGGGATCATCTTGATTTGTTTCATGGGTACATTATACCACACCTTGGGCAGATTGCAAGCCTGGAGGCTGATTTATTTTCGATCCTAAGTTCTTATGCCCCAAGGACTTATGACCGTTTTCGGGGCGGCGGCTCCTGTCATTTTGGCAGGTTAACGCATCTCCTCGTCCCACTCTGTCGCCCGATACCAGCGATCACCGCAGCAATCGCAGTCCCGATCAGAGGCGCAGCCATCGAAGTAGACGCCAGCCCACCGACGGACTCGCTCGTCAGCCTGAGAGGCGCTATCCGCCATGACCCAGATATCGACGTCCTCTGCGAATCGGCGGTGGTGGGCGGCAGTGAACACGCCACCGAGGTCAGCGGGACCAGTCCACTTCGGGAAATCGTAAACGCCGCCGCTGTTGTTTTGGCTGTAGGTGAATCGCTTCATGCGTGTATTATACCACAGGGAAGGGGGTTTGTCAACCCTTTTTTGAGAATTTTTTGGTGAAGTGGGACACGTTCTTGATCCAGTGCTGATTCAGCCCATCCCTATCCCTCGGGTCATCGAGGGGGCAGTAACGAGCACCTAGGAAGGAAATAAACTCACCCTCAGAGCCAGCCTTGACCCATCGGTCATAGTTCTTTTGGACAGTGGCAGCACACCACCCAGCTTGACCCCTATAGGTGTCGGGGCACCGCTCATGCAGGATGCCATACTCGCGACCAGCACGACCATTCTCAGCGTACCTGATAGCTGCGATGATAGGGACCAGCTCAGCCTGGCACTCAGAGCGCACGTTGACCTGAATTGCGTCATCGAACAGGGCAGCATTGGCTTTCCCATCCTTGGACACGATAGCCTCTCGGGCTTGACCAAAGCAGGGAGCAGCGAGAAGGATCATCATCAGGAGTGTTTTCATGTGTGCATTATACCACACCCTCAGCGAAATGCAAGAACAATCTCGGAAAATATCGCGTGAACGGGACTCCTAACAAACCCCAAACCCACCTATATACAGGGACTCCTAGTATTTTTCAAGTCCCATTTTTATAAAAAATAAACTCAGGGACTCCTAGAACTTTTGTGGGACTCCTATATAAATTCAGAGGTATATTATGACTAACTTAGAAGACGCTTACTTACGGGCAAACATTCATCTTGCAGACACCTTAGCAGAGGCTTTAATCTCTGTAAACGAGCAAGAGAATAAGCCTACTTACGAAGTTGATCCAGGGGGAAGAGCGGAGAAAACAGCGAAAAAATTAGCTGCACAACGAGAAAAGAAAAGGGTAGATCTAGGCGGACAGAGTGTATCCGATAGAGCTGCGCGCCAAGCGCGGAGAGATACTGCCAAGGCCATGCGTCCCCATGGTATGTGAAGAGTAAGATAAAAGTTCGTAAAAAGTCCTCTAAATTAGGATGACTAAACACTCCAGGCCACGCAGAAAGAACAAAGGATTTCGTAACAAGGATCCTAAATACTTTGAAAAGCTCGGGGAAACTAAAAAAGAAGTTCGTTGGTTTACAAGCCAAGAAACTAAAAAACAATTAGGAGTAGAAAATGGACCACAAAGAAAGAATCCGCGCAAAGGCCGAAGCTAGACTTGCACGACTTAGACCCAACACGGGTCATGCTAGACTCTTAAAAGCAAGACTTGGAATTTCTGATGCTCCTGTAGTAGAAGAAGTTGTTGAGCCTGTTGTTGAAGAGGTTGTCGAAGAAGTAGTCAAGCCTCGTAAGCGTAGAACAAAGAAATCCGACTGATTATTTGTTTAATTTAATAAAAACTCCTTGGTATAAAACAGTACCAAGGAGTTTTTTTATGTTTTATGCGTTTAAAAACCTTATTTTTGGTTAATTTTTAGTGTTGAATCTTGATAGGAAGCTGTGTATTCTCAATAAATGCGAGTCTATTCTTGTGCCAGGAGTCTCTTCCTACCAATTCTCCTCTAGAATTGTGTAAAATATCCATATCAATCACTTTATTTGTGTATCCTTTTTCAAAAGCAGTGGTTGTATAGTGAATATCGTAGAAATCCCACTCACCTTCGAAGTATTCTGGCTTATCTAAGCCAATATCACGCACTACTTTTGCTTTTGCTGCTAAAAATAAGCCGTCTAGAGCCACTACATCGTCTGCTGGACCATATTCAGTCACATATTCCTTGCCATTTTGGTCAATATGGGATACTTTACCTCTGTGTAGCCCTGCTTTCCACACATCTTGATCCCACCACACCGCATTTGGAGATAAATAAGTAGTTCCTGCTGGCCCTACAAACCCAGTCTCAGGTAAATTGCATAGATTTTGGAGCTTTTC
>Ga0208795_1000611_pt1 | contig 17205 bp, 21 predicted proteins | sample CB_VirMetaG_6_FD_184541 | JGI IMG/M metagenome (GOLD analysis project Ga0208795, IMG submission 184541) | Freshwater to marine saline gradient viral communities from Chesapeake Bay - CB_1508_2 Viral MetaG (SPAdes) (version 4) | ecosystem: Environmental > Aquatic > Marine > Coastal | place: USA... | reverse complement strand
CCCTTGCGGTCGTACCACACCCCCTCCTGCCGCAACCGGCGCTCTTGCGGGTCGAGCGAGCGCAGGTAGCGGACGAGGGCGGGGTAGTTCGGCGCAAAGCGGTTGTGCAAGCTGTTCAATCGCGAGGTGACCGCGCCATACTTCCCGGCCTGGACGAGGTCCTCAATCACCCAGGTCAACCCGGCCTGGGGGGTCATGGCCAGCGTGACCACGCCCCCGAGGGCGGACGCACCACGGAGGCACTCTTGCAGGACGAGCCGCCCGTCCTCCCCCTCGGGCTCCTCGTCGATGAGGTACATGCGCGCCTGGCTCCCCTTCACCCCGCGCGGCCCCTGGTCGACGCTCGCAAAGCGGATGACCGCCTCCTGCCGGTGCCCCGGAACGGGGATGCGCACGTGCGCCGGACCGAGCGAGCGCATCCCGTACCACTCCGCGCCGGGGGGCAGGTAGCGGGCGACGGCGGGGCGGGTGTGGGCCTGCGAGGAGCTCGCCGTCTGCGACATGACCACGACCTCCCCTGGGCCCTCGGGGATGAGGTGGAGGGGGATGCCGTTCAGCTCGGCCCACGCCTGGGTGTGCGGGTGGTCGCGCCCCATGGCCACGGCGGGCACGGACTGGAGCTGCCCCTCGGTCTTGCCGCTCCGGTTGCCGCCGATGCCGACGTGCAGAGGCCCCGTCAGTGCGGCGATGACAGCGCGCCGCTGGTCCCACTCCGCCGCCGGGTGCGTCCACAGCCGGGCGACGGCGAGGGGGGCCTCCACCTGCACCCGCGCGAGGTGGTCGAGTTCGGCGGCCAGCTCCCGCCGCTCGGCCAGCGACAGGGCAGCGATGGCGGCGATGATGTCGGCGTCGTCGAGGTCGGTCACGACTCACCCCCGGCCGGCTCGATCTCCAACAGCGTCGAGGTGTCCTCAAGGTCCATGGCCAGCACGTCCACCAGCCCAGCCATGCGCCGCACTGCTCGAGCCAGCTGCACCGGGTCCCGGGACAGGTCCAGTCGGCTCCCCTCGGTGCGGATGATCTCCGCTCGCGCCCCGTGCAGGTCCACCTGCAGCTTCACCATGGAGGTCACCGAGGACCACGGCACCGCCCCGTCCCCGCCCACCATGTCCCGCAGGCAGTCCTCGAGGAAGCCGATGCGGTCGGCTAGGTAGTCCACCGGCAAGGACTCGATGAGCCGCCCATGCTTCGCCGCAGCCACCGACACCGGCCGCCCCTGCGGGGCCTCCCCCGTCGGCTCGACCACGTCCGCCGATGCGACGGCAGCCTGTGCCGACGCCGCACGCACGGTCGCCCCCTCGACGTGGCGCACCGACCAGCTACGGACGGTCCCCACCGGCACCGACAGCGCTGCGGCCACGGCCTCCACGGACTCCCCAGCCCGCAGACGGCGCACCGCCTCGTCCCTTTCCGGGCGCGCGTGACGGGCCATCAGGGCACCGCTAGGGTTGACGTAGGCTTGACGTTTGGCTGCATGGTGCTTCGCTCCTGTGGTTTCGCCGGGTTGACACGCGGGACGCATCCGACTTTTCGGTTACGGCTCTGCTATCGCTTGCAAGCAGACTCCCGCTCCGCCGTAACCGAAAAGCGAGGGCGGACTCGCGGAGGGCCTCGGCGGCGGGGGTGGCGTGCATTGGGAGACGGCCTGGGTTCGGGATGGAGGGGCTCCCCCTCCGGGTCCTCCCCGCCCCGAATTCCGCACCCGCCACAGACCCGGACGCTCGAGCGACCCGGCACAGACCGACTGTGCGGAGTGAGCGCGGAGCGCCGGGTAGGCTGGGTGGGGTGGGACTGTGCAGGGCCATGGGGTCTGTGGTGAGCTGTCGGGGCATCGCTCGGCCACCCGCCCGCGCACCTGCGCGGCCAGCTCGGGCAGCCACAGCCACACGTCGTCAGGCGTGCATGGGTCGGCGTCTACCCACAGCAGGTCGTCCACGCCCCACGTCACCTCGTCACCTCTGCCGCTGGGTGGGAGGTGTAGCGGCCGTCGGGGAGGCGGACGGCGGAGAGGGAGGAGCATCATGCCCCACGCTCCACCGCCCGCTGCGCGAGCTTCTCCACCTCCTCCCAGCGGTCGCCAAGCAAGGTCTCAACGTCGGCCGCCTCGGTCACTGTCTCCACCCGCTCTGGCTCCTCGTCCCACGACAGCAGCACGCTGAGCGGCTCGACCGCGCCTGGCTCCCCAGGGTGCCAGTCGTCGGGGCGGCCCCACGTGCGCGCGGGCTCCTCGGGCCAGACGCACACCTCGACGCTGGCCCAGCGGTCGGGCTCGGCGGCGGTGGGGAGGTGGATGTCGACGCAGACGATGCGGCTGCGGTCAGTCACGGGTCACCTCCTGCGTCTCCATCACCAGCACATGGCGCGGGTCTACGTCTGGGTAGTCCGCCAGCAGCGCTTCCATCGACTCGTACGCGAGCAGCACGCCAGGCTGCCCCTTCGGGGCGCGGATGCTCGCTGGCAATCCAGGGAGCCAGTTGCTCGTCGCCGTCAGGCTCTCCCAGCGGCACAACCTGGGCGGGACGTAGAGCCTAGCCACGGGTCACCTCCTCGGCCGGCGCGGCCAGCAGAGCGGCCGGGGTCGTCCCCAGCGCCTCGGCGATGCGTTCAAGCGTCCGCATCTCCATCACGCCGCTACGCACGGCACGGTGGACGGTGGAGTACGCGAGGCCGGCACGGCGGGCGAGCTCGGTCAGCGTGCCAACCTCCGACTCCTCCAGCGCCGCAGCGATGGCGGCGGCGAGACTGGCGCGGCTCACGGCTCACCCCCGACGGCTGCGATCCGGCTGTCGGCGTCCATGGCCTCCAACCAGCCAAGGAGCTTCTCTCGCTGATGGCTCGACATGCCCGACGGACGGGGGCGTCCCTTCGACTCGCACCACGCGGCGAGGGTGTCGTACTTGATGCCCCACGCGCCGACAATGGCGCAGAAACGGGCCCGCTCCCCGTCAGACCAGCGCGGGGCCGGGGCCTGTGGCGGCTTGGGGGCCGGGGCCTGTGGCGGCTTGGGGGCTTGCGAGGCATCCCTGCCGCCGTCGTACTGCGGCAGGTGCCCATCTACGTCGTCCGCCGAGGAGATCCCCAGCGCGGCGAGCGCGGAGTACCTCCGCAGGTACGACACCTGCGACCCGCCCGCCTGGGCCACGCTGATCCCCTTCCCCTGCTCGACCACGGCGCCGACGGTGGAGCGCATCCACTGGCCGGACGTGTGCGTCAACTGGGTAGTGACGGTCACCCGGTCGCCGATGCCGATGTCGCCCCCGAGCCACTGCGTCAGGGTGAGCCCGTGTGCAGTGAGGATGGGCCGCGCCGTGGTGAGCACCGCGCTCAGGGTGGCGTACCGGTTACGCAAGTGGCTGTTCTTCGCGTCGTGCTCGACGTCGCGGAGCTCGGCGGCTGCCGCCGCAAGGGCTGCGGCGATCTCGTGGATGCTGTCTGACTGCTGCATGTGTCCTCCTTCGAGGACTATAGCACCGGCGCTATAGCGGCGCCACTATCGCAGGACAGCCCACAGCGTGAATGCGCCTCCGACACCGGCCCCAACTGCGCCAGCGGCGGCGAGGGCGCCCCACGTAGGCCGGCGCCGTAGGGCCTCCACCTCGGCGGCCCGCTGGTCCGCCAGCCATAGCGCGGCGTCCCGCTCGGCCTCTGCCATCAGCAGCGCGGCGTTGGCGTCGTGTAGGCAGGCGTCGACCCGCACGGCGTACACGTCGCGGGCTGCGTACCATTGCGCCGTTGATAGGGGCAGCTCCACGGACGGCTCCCCCTCGACGGAGACGGCGAGCTCGACAGGCGGGGGTGGGCAGTCGCTCACGCCTCCCCCCTCGACCTGGCCACCATGGCCCGCGCCAGCGCCTCGGGGTCGTCGGTGGCGGCGGCCTCCTCGACGCGGGCCGCTTCGGCCTCGAGCTGCCGGGCCTGCTCCCGCTCTGCCGCCGCCTCCCCGGCGGCGCGGTCCAGCGTCGGCGCGTCCGGCAGGTCCATCCCCCGGCGAGGCAGGAGGGCCGCCACAGTGGATACGAGCGCCCAGGCGCCCGATGCGACGGCGACGGCGCCGGGCAAGCCCCAGCGGCGGTAGGCGGCGAGGCAGGCGCCCACCAGGAGGACGGCGGCGAGGACATAGAGGCCTTCGGTCACGGGAGCACCGTCCACGCGACCCCATCCGTCCACGGCTGCGCGCGAACGGACCAGTCGAGGGGCTGGAGGCCGCCCACCAGCCGCCCCCCGGCGTCGACAACCTCGGCGACGGGTCGGGGCCCGTGGCCGTCCCAGACGCGGGGGCCGGTGACGCTGCTCTCGATGCACACGCCCAGCCATCCGCCATAGGACAGCCAGAGCCACGCATGCCCTCGGGAGCCGGGCCCGATGCCATCGGTGGTGAGGTGGCGCCACCCCTGGCACAGATGCACCAGGCCCGGCCGGGGCTGGTAGGGGCCCACGTGCGGATGCACGGGCAGCTCGCCCACCGCCTCGGCAACGGCCTCGATGCCGATCCACGGCCGCCGGGTGGCGACCTCCCCGGTGGCGGGGTCGAGCACCTGCATCGACATCCACACGTCGCGGGTGATGGCCTCGGGGCCGTAAGCTTCGCGGAGCACGGACGCGGCGAAGCTCGAACAGTCCACCGCCTTAGCGCCGTGGTCGAGGGGGCCGTACGTGTAGCCCCGCCAGCGGGCGAGGTGGCGCCAGAGGTCGGGGAGGAGGGGGGTCATCGCAGACACGCAGGCGAGAACCAGATCACCTCGCCGCGCTTCCTGCCTCCGTAGGAGTACCCGCCGGTCTTCCACGACCACACGTCCCACCCTGGCATCTCGTACTCGCCCTCGATCCCGCAGAGCGCGACCCGGTGCTCGTCGCCGATCTGGCGCGCCCACTCTGCCACATCGTGGCCAAGCGACAAGTGTGCATCGCCGGTGGCGCCTTCACGGTACAGCGACGCATCCCTGCCACTGGCTGCGGTGTATGGCGGGTCTAGGAAGACAGCCCATTGTGCGGATTTGTGGAGCGTGGAGCGCAACGATGACCAGTCACAGCAGCTCACGCGCGTGAAGCGGATGCGAGCAGCAATGTCCGTATATAGGTCGTAGAAGCCGCCCCTCCCGTGGTCGGCCAGGTGCGGGCGCTGACCCAGGGAGTGAACGCCCATCCCGTGGTCGCCCAGGTGCGGGCGCTGACCCAGGGAGTGAACGCCCCTCCCGTGGTCGGCCAGGTGCGGGCGCTGACCCAGGGAGTGAACGCCCCTCCCGTGGTCGGCCAGGTGCGGGCGCTTGTTGGCAGGCTTCGCATCGCACCAGCCCGACCCGATCCATTGCGAGATCCCCCAGACCCACCAGCCCGCGACCTTCGCGTCGTAGTAGTCAGGATCCGCGGCGAGCCGATCACGCAACCCGACCGCCATTCCAGCCAGCACATCATGCCGTGCCTTCAGGTCGAGCTGGTTTACCGGCCAGTCGCAATGCGACGCGACCACATCCGGTGCAGCAGCGACGGCCCGCCAGAAGTTGGCGATGAACCCATTCAGGTCGTTGACCGTCTCCGATTTCATTCTGTCCGCGTGAGGGTTGCGCAGCAGCATAGCGAGAGAGCCCGCGAACGGATCGAGGTAGCCGGTTCGGTCGTCGCCAAACCGTCGCCAAACCTCATCGGCCACGCGGGCCTTACCTCCAAAGTACGGGAATGCCTGCCTCTTGATCATCCGATCACCTCACTAGCGTCCACTTTGACGCGGCGGCCATTGAACCAGCACTCTGTCATGCCCTCCCCGGCGTCCCCGCATAGGACAAGCCGTGTGCCTGCAGGGATTGTCCAGCCATCCATAACTACAGGCTCGCGTAACTCCGCAACGCTTGGAGCGATCTGCTGGTCAGCGGCTCGCTCCTTGTGGATCGGGGCTTCCTGGTATTCCTCGGCGCGGGCCTTGCTCATTTAATCATTCGCAACGTCTGGTCTGGCGATGCGCCGGGACCGCCGAGGCGCTCGGACTCCTCGACGCTGGAGGGGTCAGGGGCGAGCTCGACCTGCGCGGCGGGCAGCATCACCGACAGCAGGCGCTCCATGGCCGGGCCTGCCACCGTGGGGCCGCCGACGACGAGCGCGGCGAGGATGATGGCCTGCCACGGGGACCACTGTGTAGCCCACGCAGCGAGCCGATCCCACCCTCTAGGCTCACCCAGCAGCGGCGCGGGGCGGCTCGGACTGGTGCCCTCGGCGATGTCGCGGAGGGCCTCCTGTCGGCCTTCGGCTCTGGCGTCGGCAACGATCTTGTCTCGCTCGATTGTCCCGACCTGCCCGGTGAGCTGGTCGAGCCGCTCCACCACGCGGCCGATCTGCGCGGTGACGTCGGCGCGGATGGCGTCTAGCTTGCCGTCGATCCGCAGCTCGAGGGCAGCCGCGCGGGCCTGCGTGGCCGCTTCGTGCTCGTCGAGCTTGGCGTCGATGCGCCGTTCAAGGTCCGTCAGCAGGCGATCAGAGTCGCGCCGCTCTACGCCGGTGTAGGGTGTCGGGTCGGTCACGGTGCCCCCCTGGTTGGGATGCGAGAGCCGGCGCGAGGGGCAGGGGAGCCCATCACGTCGACCTCACGGAGCTCGCCGGTGGGGAGCACCTGCACAGGCTGGAGAGCCTCACCGAGGGCGAGGCGGGAGGCGATGCGCTCGGGAGACGCGCCGAAGGGGTCGCCCACCTGCTCCCACGACGTGGGCGCCCACAGGTACACAGGCACCTGACGGGCGAGGCTGCGCAGGTAGGCCAGGTCCCGCTCTGCTACCTGCGTCTGCCACGCCTCGTAGCAAACAACGGCCTGCTCCCACACCTCGGACACCTCGCCATCGGCGCGAATGCGCCGCCGCTGGCCAGGCCGCACCGGAGAGCAGGCGAGCACATGCACCGCGTCGAGAGTGTCGGTGTCGACAGAGCGGGGCAGCCGCCCCAGCACCGAGGACACGCCGCCGTCGGCGAGGGCCCGCCCCTGCAGCTCGCGGGGCTGGTGGACCAGCGGGATGGCCGACGAGCACAGCACGGCGTCCCGGCGGTCGGCGACGTCGTCGAGGTCGTGCAGGGCGACGAGCCGGTAACGGTGGCGGGCGAGGTCGTAGCAGCCGACCCAGGTGGGCGGGAGACGGCGGCACGTCCGGTAGTCGTCGTGCAGGTCCCGCAGCGGCGCGAGGTCGTAGAGGCCGCGCCAGACGTCGAGGCGACACCGCTGGAAGGTGTGCGTCCCCGTCACGCGCCCCCAGGCGCGGCGCAGGGTGGCGGCGTCAGTGCTGACGGTCGTAGCGCCGATCGAGGTCCCCACCGCGACAGCCGGAGGCCCGTGGGCAGCGTGGAGACGCTCCAGCGGGCCGACCTGCACGGCCCCGCGAGAAGCGCCGCCGCCGGCGAGGAGGGCCCACCTCACGCCGCACCCGCCTCGAGGCGGCCGGTCACGAGGTACCACAGCCACGCGCCGACGAGCACGGCGAGGCCCAGCGGACCCGCACAGCACCACGCGGGGAGGGCCTCCACCAGCCGGCCGACGAGGTCACCCAAGGGCCACCACCGCCGGCGTACCGTCGCCCACCGCGCCGATGTAGGGGAGGGCTGTGGCGTCGGTTCCGTCGATGGCGCCGCAGATCATCCCGCGCGAGACGATGATAGCGCCGTGGGTGGAAATGATGTCGGCAGGATCCGTGCCCGCGATGATGTCGGCGGCGACCAGTCGCAAGGTGACGAGGGTGGGGGCCGTGCCGACCCATACGACGAACTGTTCAACAACCTGTGCCCATGCGTGCAGCGCGCTGTCAGGGTGCATCCCGAGCCAGACCTCTTGCCCTGTGAGGTCGACGACTGGCGTTCCGGGGTCATCTTCGGCCGCGTCGAGATCGGCGCCCGCAGCGTCCATGGCCACGATGGAGCGGCGGCCCGTGTCGGTGCCGTCGTAGGCGCCGCCGATGTAGCACTCTGCTCCCACCGCGATTGCGATGCTTGCGGAGGTGATGCCGAGCGTGCCGTCATCAGCGAGCAGCCGGATCGTGTCCGCTGTTCCAGCCTTGTTCAACAACGCTCGATTGGACCCGACGGCCTTAATGCCAAACAGCACGTCAAAGATGCCGCTGGTTTTCGCGGTGTGCGCGATGAACCCCCACTTTCCGTGATCCAGCGTGGTCTTCACATAGTCGGATGTACTCGCGAGGAACCCCACCAGCCGCCCGCCGTTGCTCGGGTCGCCAACGACCGTCGCACTAGGCATCCCCTCTGGCACCGGAGCGCCTACGGCATCGCCGGCGCCGTAGCCCGCATCGACGGTGAGCCGGTTCCCCTCACTGTCGATGTAAAAGCCATCGGCATCGGTGGCGTACTCCGCGCTCGTCGCGGGGTCGTAGAGCTGATTGCCGCCTGCGGTGGGCTTGACGCCGAGGGCCTCGGCGAAGACCGGTTCGTCGATCTCCACGTCGAGGCGGGCGCCGGCCCAGGCGGCCATCGCCTCCATGTACTCGTTCGGGACGAAAGCGTCGGCCCACGCGAGCAAATGGATGGGCGATCCGTTCCAGTACTGCGTGATAGCGGCCCGGCCGCCGAGTGCAAAGCCTTTGCACAGGACCGACGCAGCCATGGTCGACGCGACGACGGTGCGGGTCGGGCCGTGAAGGCCGTTCCCGTCCTTGAGGTCGTACCAGACGTCAAGGACCATCACCGTGCCGGAGCGCCGGATCCCGAGGATGGCGTGGGCACCGTCCTGCACCCCGGCCGCGCCGAGGCCGAGCTGGACGGTGGCTTGGGTGCCGGCGGGGGTGACGATGTTCACCGCCCCCGGCGTCACCGATCCGGCGATCTGGAGCGCAAAGTAGCCGCCGGCCGAGTCCGTCAACATCGCGGCATAGACCCGGTTTGCCGACGGCTTTACCTGTGCAGGGATAATGGCAAACATGGTGAACGCCGTGACCGTCTCGTTTAGGGGGGCCTCGGGCGTGTGCTGCCAATTCGCTGAGGTCCCCGGAAGGACGGCGGCGGTATCGGCCCCCACAATGTACGGGTCCTGGGGGAGGCCCACGACGTCGGGCGCCATATCGTTGCCGTCGGGCCCAGTGTCCGCGATGCTGGCCAGGAGGTTGCTGCCGTCCCAGGTCGCGCCTTCGTAGGCGTCCCAGACAGACCGCATCCACGGTACATCTGCCGGATTCATGCCCACCGCCACGTCGGCGGGTGCAGAGCTGCCCCACATGCCCAGCGCCTCCAGCGCTGCACGGACCCGACGAGCGCGGGTCACCAGCGCCCCACCTTGACCCGCGCCGTGCCCCATGCCGAGCTCGCGGCCACGTGGACCCGGGACACGCCGTTGACCGGCACCACACGGCGGCCGTTGTCGCCCGCCTCGATGCGCACGACGGCGCCGACCTTGCCCGAGACGCTTCCGCCGTCGGTGATGGTGCCATCCGTGTACACGGTGATCGTGTAGCTGCTGCCCTCGTCGGCGGCGTCCCACTCAACGAGCACGTAGTCCCCGACGGCCGGGGCGCCGGATGGGTCGGCGAGCAGAGTCGCCGTGGTCGCGGCGGTGTAGGTGGCAGGGGAGTTGTAGCAGCTGAGCGCCATGGTGGCCTCCGGTGGGGACAGGGTAGCACGTCAGTAGGGCGGAATCACCAGCAGCGTGTAGGTGGACGTCGTACCGAAGATGTCCGGGCCGCCGCCGATCACCAGCCCGTATGCGTCGAGGGCGTCCCCGGTGCGGTGCGTCAGGACCGACGACTGCACCCGGATGGCGTCGCCGATGGCCTCGTGGCGCCACCCGGGAAGGGTGACGGTGACCACCTCGGCGCCGAGGGTGATCCACCCGAGGAGGCGGGCGCCGATGTCGGTTCGCCATGCGTCCCGGTTCGCGCTGCTGCTGAGCGCCCCCGGGGAGCCGCCGTAGAGGGGGCACCGGCGGATGTGCTCAGCCGTCACCGGCTGCCCGTGGCCTGCGTAGGCCGTCGTCGTCGACGCCGTCGCCGACAGCGCGGCGGGTGGGTTCGGCGGGTCGAGCCCGAGCAGGTAGTGTGCGTATGCCAGAGTCGCCCACGGGTCCCCGGCCGTGTCCCCCACCTCGGTCACGTCGGAGGGCGTCAGCGGCATCCCCGGTTGTGACGTGCGGTCGGTGATGGTGATCGACTCGGATGCGGGCCACGAGGCCCAATGCTGGACGGACATCTGCGCGCCGATGACATCGGCATCCGTCACAGTCTCCCCGTCGAGGTCGTAGTGTCCACGGATGACCGCGCCCGAGATCATGCCCTGCCGCTGGACCAGCGCCATGCCGATGGGCGCGAGGATGGGGCTCAGCCAGTCGATGAAGCGGTCCACCTCCTGCACAGTCGCCACCTGCACAGTTGCGGGCGCCGTCGCCCCGAGGCCGTGCGCCAGCTTCTCCGACTCTGTACGGTCGGCATCGTACACGCCCGACGGGAGGTCCATCCGCCACTCGTCCGGCCAATCGTCGTTGTCCGGGTCAAGCGCGGCGTCTAGCAGCTCGAGGGGGTGCGCTGGCGCGTCGAAGGCGACCACCTCGACGTCGTTGTCCACGTCCGCATCGCCAAGAGCAGAGTCCAGCCCGCCGCCCCCGGTGAGACAGCCGGTCATCTGGGTCCCACTGTCGGCGGTCCCCAAAAGGTAGAACTTCTCGCCACTGTTCGGCGTGACCCGCAGGCAGTAGTACCCGCTGGTCCCTGCGTGCAGGGTCATCGACGTATGGTCGCAGTCGTTGTCGCCCGCTTTGTAGCCGCTGATGCCAGCGATGGCCCCCACGGCGCCGACGCCCCGGAACAGTCGCCGGCTCGCACTCGTGGAGCCTTCATAGCGGCCCCACAGTGACACCTCGAGTCCTTGGAGCTGCCAGAGCATCGGCCCGTCCGCCGACTGTGTTGCGTTGCGCAGAACGCCCACGTACACTTGTTCTACCGTGGACCCGACCGCCATGGAGATCGCCACGACCGTGCCGAGTCGCAGCCCGGCCATGCTCACGGCCCCCCTGGCGATGGCGATCGTAGCGGATGAGCCCGACACCTGCAGGGATGGCCACTGGAGCGAGCCCCACGACACCGAGCACTGGTCGACGAGCAGCCCCGCGTCACACCCCGGCCAGCGTGACGAGCTGACGTTAACGGGCGGGTCCCCGTACACCGGGCGGGTCGAGACGATCCAGACCGGCTCACGGGAGGCCGCGCGCATCGCTGCTTTGAATGGGGCCGACCAACTCATGGGATCATGTCGTCCATGGTGGGGTACCCCTCGTCCGTGGTGCCGTTGAGGAGCTGGGTCGGCGTCTGGGCGATGGCGTCGAGCCCGTGCATGTCGACTTCCAGGGTGAGCTCGAGGCGGAAGTTTCGCCGGGATCTGTGCGTAATGGCGACCTGGCTCCGAGCGTCGGCCGGCATGCGCAGGCACGGCCAGAAGCCCACCTGTCGCACCAGCACCCACGGCTCGCCGGTCCAGTCGCTCGGGGGCGTCGCCGTCGGGATCAGCACGCCGCCCGCCCGCATCGCGGTCGAGTTCCACGTGAGCGCGCCTCCGCCGATGGTGCCACCGCCCTGCATGACGCGCGGGGATGCGCTGGTCGCGCGCCACCGCTGGCCCGTCGCGACAGCGCCGCCGTAGGCCGCCCACGGGGAGGAATAGAGAATGATGGCGTCCGGGTCGGTCCAGTCGCTCACGTAGGCCGCCCACGCCGCTGCGTCATCCTCGGCGAGCGAGATGCGCCCACCGGCGCGGAGCCGGTTGACCAGTGCCACGGCCTCGTCCCACACGTCATAGGACAGCCACGGGCGCGTGGTGACCCGGATGCGCTCCCTAGTGCGCACGCGCGTCGTGTAGAGCTTGCCGCCGGTCGTCTCCTCCACCACTTCGAGACGGTCCTCCGGCAGCTCTTGGAGGTCGGAGAGGGGTCCACCAAGGTCGATCTTCCTGACGACATCAGCGCCGGTCGGGCGCCACCAGATGGCCGCATTCCCCACAGTCACACTCCCAGGCGGACGCGCGGGCCATACGACCCGATCGCCTGCGCCACCGCCCGCGCCGCCTTGTGCGGGTCGGGCGTGTTGATCGTGATGGCTGGTGCGCCGCGTCCGCCGCCGCCGGTGAGCAGGGCGGCCCGCTCCTCGGCGGTGATGACCCGCTCGCCCTCGTGGACCACGGCAAGGCCCGTCCGTGTCACATCCCCGCCCGTGTCGAAGAATGGCAGGGCATCCCTTGCCTTTTCCGCTGCGCCAAACAGAAAGTTGCCGTCCCCGTCGAAGGGGTTCAATTCTGCGAACAGGTTGCGGAGGATATCGGCCAGCGCATCAGCGATCCTGCCGGGGATGACGTCGACGACCTCCGCGAACATCATCGCGAAAGCCTCGAATCCATACGTAAAAATCTTGAACACAGCGTTAGCAAGTCCAAGCGCGATCTCTGGCGTCGCCTCAACGAGCGCCAACGGAAGGTCGCCGATCGCGGTCAGCAGATTGACCGTCAGATCGGGAATGCTAATGAGCGCTTCCGGCAGCGTCTCGATCGTCTCAGTCAGGTTTTGCAGGACGTCTGGGAGCTGCAGGACCGCAGACGCCAGCATCCCGATCGGGCCTGCGAGCGCTGGGCCGAGCGCGGCTCCGAGCGCCGCCCCGACAGGGTCGGCGATGACAGAGGCCACTCCAGAGAGATCAGCGCCGAGTGCGGCGCCGGGGGGCTGCGGCGGAGGCTTGTTTGCCTCGGTGGCCGCGATGAGGTCGTCCTGGCCCGCGAGCAGCGCCTCGGCGATGGCGGCCCGCTGCTCCCGAGCTGCCGCAGCATCGGCGGCGAGCTGGGCGCCGAAGGCCGCTTGCTCGGCCTCGAGCGCGTTGACGTCGATCCCAGCATCCCACCCAGGCGACGCCTTGCCACCGCCGGTCGGTGGCTTCGGGGGCTTCGGGGGCTTCCCGCCACCCGCTGGGGGGTTCCGCCAGTCGGGGTGAGCGAGCGAGTTATAGAACGCAAATTCCTTTGCCGTGGACGCTGATACCGTCGCTTCCCAGCCGTCAAAGGACAATTTGACGTCCTTGAACCGCGTCTCCGTCGTCTGTAGCGATTCGTTCAGACGCTTGTTGGCGTCGATGAAGTTGTCCAGCTCGTCCTTCGCGCCCTTGATCGCGCCAATGAGCCCGCCGGGGCCCTCCAGTGCGCCAGATGCCGCACCCTTCGCCATGACCAGCATGGCCGAGATGCCGAGCACGGTGTTCGCCATGACGTCGATCAGGGGAAGCATGGCGTTCTTGAGGGTGGCCACGGACTGGTGGAACACCGCCATCGACCGTTGCCATTCGGCGGTGACCCGCTGCGCCTCGGGGCCCACGTCTGTGCCGTATCGCTCGGCGTAGCCGATCCACGCGCGGAGGTCGCCGGAGTCCTTCAGAGCGCTGGTCAGCTCCTGGGAGCGGGCGCCGAAGACCTCTTGCGCTAGCGCGGCCTTCGTGGTTGCGTCATCGACGCTGGCGAGACCGTCGATCAGGGCCGGCAGCACATCCGACGCAGACCGCAGCGACCCGTCCGCGTTGGTTGCCGAGACGCCGAGTTGCGCGAACGCCTCCGCGACCGGCCCCGTGCCCCGCGCGGCGTCGCTGATGCGCTTCGGCAGGTCCTTGGGGATGAGGTTGTTCAGCTCCTTCCCGGTCGATGCTGCGAGGGCCTCCAGGCCAGCGATCTCGCGCGCTGCTAGCCCGCTGTTCGTCGCGAGGGTGTTGATCCGGTCCACCGCCCCCGTGACGTCGTTAGCCATCGCCACGGCCGCCACAGACGCCCCAGCGAAGCCAGCCACGACGCCGCCCACGGCAGCGGTAGCGACGGTCGCCTCCTTCGCAAGCGAGCCCATGGCCGACTGTGCGGACGTGCTCTGTCCGGTGACGCGGATCAGGTAGTCTACGAGGACCTGTGTGCTCACGTCACCACCTCACAGCTCGTCCACGTCGAGGGTACACCAGATGGACGGCGGGCGCCCCTGGTCGTCTCGAGTCTGTAGCACGTCCCGACGGCGGGCGCGTGCGGCCTCGATGCAGGTCCACGCCATCGCGACCCGCTCGGGGGGCCACTGGAGAACCGTCCACGGGTCTGTGCCGTACCGGCGGGCGATGGTGTCGAGCACCACCGCCTGGTCAGGCGCACGCGCGAAAGGGGGCGACGAGGTCGGCCCGACCCCCGGCGAGCTGGGCGATGAGACCGGCGAGGATGGCCCGAGCGGCGGGGCTGATTGCCCACAGAGGCCACGTGCCGGACGCCACGTGGGCGCGGATGGCGTCGTCCGTCGGCCCCGACGGCCGCGCCTCATCCACCACAGACACCGACAGCACCTCATCGGGGCACTCGGTGCCGTGGTAGATCACGCCCGGCATGGCGGGGTCGGCACGCTCGGCCCGCTCGGCAGGCATCCCCACCCCGGTCACGCCGGCCATCACGTGCGCATGGACGCGCTCGGCGTAGGCCGCTGCCCCCTCGGGCGTTGCCACGGCGGCTGCGTGCATGCGTAGGGCCCGCTCGCGGGTGCGGGTGCGGTAGTCCTCGAGGCGGGCCTCGGCCTCCTCCTCGGTGGCAGACTCCGCACGGATGGTCGCCTCGGTCTGCGGGTCGACGGGGTCGGCAGCCGCAGCCGCACGCACCCCCTCGACGTAGGCCAACCCGGCGCGGAGCAGACCCATGCTGTCGACCGACTCGATCCGATACAGATGCTCGTCGATCGTGACGTAGGCGACGCGCCCACGCGCCACAGAGGCGGCAAGCTGGTCGGCGAGGCTCACGGGGCGACCCCGTTGGTGAAGACGGTCTTCACCGGGCCATCCGTCTCGTCGTCGAGGCACTGGAAGACCACCCGCTGCTCCATGATGCCCGCGCCGCTGACCGGCTCGCTGGCCTCGATGACCTGCATACGGGGGTAGGTGTCGACGATGCTCCGGGTGCCGTCGGTGATCGTGCAGGATCCGGCCGCCACGGTGCCCGCCTGGAGCGCCAGATAGGAGGCGTTGGAGTACCACCGGAGCCTGACCTCGACGGTCACGTTTCCAAGTCCGTCCTGAATGGGCGCCGCAGTCACCAGGCTCCCGAGCTCAGGGGTCCGCGCGAGCGCCTTGTCGACGGTGAGCACGTGCTCCATGACGTCGGTGTACGTGACCGAGTTGAAGACGAACGCCGTCACGTCGGCGTGGTACGCGAGGTTTGGCCCGCTCGGGTAGCTCAGGGAGCCCGTGGGGGTCGTGCGGGCAGCGGCGCTCTGGGCGATGATGTCGGCGGTAAGCACCACCTTGGAGCCGGTCGACACGCGCCGCACCAGCCGCTGAACGCGACACCCCGCGAAGGTCTCCGCGTTGTTTGCCGGGCCGTCGGTGCCCTTGACCACCTCGAGCGTCAGCGATGGCTTGACCGGCTGCGCCTTGCTCAGCGTGTAGGTGTAGGTGTAGGGCCCGCTGCCGCCCGTCGCGACAGCACCATAGGCGTGCTTCATCAGCACCAGGCACCAGTCGGTATCGTAGTAGCAACTGCACGCCAGCGAGCCGCCAGACTGGATCTCGGTCACAAACAGCGACCGGGCCGCAGGGAAGGCGTTGCCGTTGGTCCCGAGGGGCTCGACCGTCTCGAATGACGGCTTGGCGTGGATGTCGACGGAGTCGATCCAGTGCATCGCCGTGGGGGTTACGGCGGTCCCCTCCGTGGTTTCTTCCTCGTATGCGATATACGAGCCGGCTCCGATTGCTCCAGGCATGTCAGGTCCTCCGCTGCTTGCGCACGTAGACGCCGATGGACTCGGAGATCGTGCGGTATGGGGATAGGTCAGGGGTCGACGTCTGCACGCCGCCGATCAGGGTGTACCAAGTGGAGTCCGTGCCAGCTTTGAGCCGCAGCTTGAGCAGCACCCGGTCCCGGCCGCGATCTCGCACAGACACCCAGCGCATGGCGGCCTCGTCGTTCATGCTCGCGACGGCCGATCCGCTGGTGTCCACCACGGACACCTCGGCAACGGCGGGCTCCTCCCACGAGAGGCGCCCGTTGTACGGGGCGTCCACGATCTGCACGATCTCGCCGAAGTCGAGCCACACGAATATCTGGGCGTCCGGGGCCTTGGCGGTGGTGTACTGTGGCAAGTCCTCGCCGGGGGACTGACGACGGACCACGATCGTCTGTGCCGGGTCGGGCCGGGCGAGGTCGAGAGCAGCCGTCAGGGGCGTGGAGATGGTCACCGCCGAGGAGCCATCCGTGGGGGATGTGACGTCGTAGTACAGCCAATACAGGACGCACTTGCCGGCCGTGGCCGGGGTCGGGGCGGCGTCGATCTGGATAGTCCCGGCTTTGTTCGTCTTGTTGAAGCCGCTCCAAGCGTAGGTCAGCGGGGTGACGCCGTCGGCCTCGGTTAGCCGGATGCCGTATCCGTCCGTGTCGATTGCCGCCCAGAACTCGTCCCACGCATCGGACGGGGTGAACTCGATATCCGCCGTCGACGCGGTCGCGGTGGTCACGACGGAGATCGCGACCCGGCGCCGGTAGGAGCTCGAGCGGTACGCCATGTCAGAGCCTCCCCGGATTGCCGTCAACCGTCATGGATGCTTCGATCGCCACATAGCCCCAGCCGGCCATGTGGGCACCGTCCAGCAGCTCGGAGTCTAGCACGGCCGCCGACACTTGAACGTCGCGCGCTCGGAGGGCGATGGCGTGGGCACCGCGAGCCGTCACAAGGGCCCCATGGAGCGCGGCGAGCAGGTCGGAGCGCAGCTCCATCCCAGCCTGGAGCCGCCCGCCAGGGTCGGCGGGGCTCGGCGCCCACCCCTGGATCAGCACGGTGAGGCGATAGCTCCAGCGGTAGACGTCCACGGCGGCCGTGGTCGACACGTCCCCACCCGACACGGTCACGTAGGCCCCATCAATCGGCGGGTCCCACCGCTCGCCGAGCTGCACACGTCCCGTGGCGCTCAGGTCGTAGTGGGTACCGGCAACCGCGCACGCGGCGGCGATCTCGGTCAGGAGGTTGTGGGTCGTAGCACTCACGGGGCGATCCGGTCGGTAGCAAGCATGGAGCGCACGATCGACGCCCGCACGCTCGAGGCTAGGTCAGGCCCGGCGGCCTCGACGGCACGGGTAGCCCACCCCTGCCCATCCTGCCGCACGTAGCGACGGCGGGCGAAGCGAAGCACGAGCTGCCGGCCTACGCGGGTCGCGAGGAAGCGGCGGCCGTCCCTGGCTCGGATCTCGAACAGGCCTGGGATGTCC
>Ga0208795_1000606_pt1 | contig 17292 bp, 28 predicted proteins | sample CB_VirMetaG_6_FD_184541 | JGI IMG/M metagenome (GOLD analysis project Ga0208795, IMG submission 184541) | Freshwater to marine saline gradient viral communities from Chesapeake Bay - CB_1508_2 Viral MetaG (SPAdes) (version 4) | ecosystem: Environmental > Aquatic > Marine > Coastal | place: USA... | reverse complement strand
CAGCGGTTAATACTCCTTCTATATTGACAGTAGGAAGCGATGATGAAGTGTTAATTGCTGATAGTGGCGAAGCTTCTGGTGTTAAGTGGGCTAATATAACACCTGTAAACAACGTAGGGACTGGAAGCAGGGCAGCAGCCACTGCTTCTGGCGATGTTACTTATGCGCATGGTTTAGGGAAAGCCCCTACTGAGATTCAGTTTTCTTATGTAGGGACTGTGGCCGCAGACCACATAGGTACGGGCTTTGTGGATTCAAATTTGGACAACGTCTACACTGCATCGGCTAATGGGGTTACTCCAATTTTTGGGTCAGGACTTTGTATTAGCATGGTCTCAGGTGCGAACTTTCAAAAAGGACAAGTAACAGCAGTTGACGCTACAAACTTTACAATAACTTGGACTAAAGGCGGGTCTGGGTACGCTGCAGAGTTTGTCTGGATAGCTAAAGCATAATAAACAACTAACATAAATTAAAATGGCAACAACCAAGAAGAAAATCTTCAGTAAGATTACAGGGAAGGAGATATTCCTGCCTAATTCTCCTAAACCTAAATCAGAGGTTGGAGTTACAAAGCTAAAAACAGAGCCTATAGCAGAAACTATAACAAAGCCTTTCACTGGTAGCCCGATAATCAATAAGCCTGTTGGTGATGCTATGCCGCCTTTGTCGGCTGAAGGACTGGAAAACGAACAAATAGCTTTGGCAGAAGCCGAAAAACAAAAGGCAAGAGATCTATTCGCTGGAAATGAGTTTACTGCTAACCAAGAGATTGCTGATGAATTCGGACTAGGCTTAAGTAAGTCTGGAGAAAAGCTATTTGCTTCAACACTAGAAGAAGAGATCGCTAGAAGGAAAAAAGCACAAGATGAAAGCACTAGCTTTTTAACAGAACAACAACAATTACAAAGAGAACAAGAGCAAGCACAGTTAAGACAACTACAAACGTCAGGAGAATCACAAGCTGCGTCAGTAGCTGCTAGTTTAACTCCTGGTCGCGAAGGGTTCGTTGGCGGTACAGCTAAAGAAGGAATAAGCCAGTTTAAGCAACTTATCGCTGAAAAGATAGATCTAGCTGGTGGAAGACTACGAATGGCTGAGAACTCAAGAGCGCAACAAATGAAAGAGCTTAAAGCTGCTCAAGATGCTGGTGATAAACAATTGGTTCAATCAATTAGACAAGGGATAGCTGTAGCGGAACAAGAGATCACAAAGAATAAGGCTGCGTTGATTGATGCACAGGTTCAGGCTAACGAACAGGCTTTGAAGATAGCTCAATTTGAAAGTGCAGAATCAAGAGCTAACTTTGATTCATTCCAAACCTTAGTTGAAACAGGGATTGATTTAGATGCAAATGCTCTTATCGGGCTTTCTACGAGAATGAATATCCCTGCTGATATTGTAAATGGCGTTTATCAAGGGATGGATTTTATTAGAAAAGATAAAAGTTTAAGCTTAGCAGAGAAACAAGTTGGCTATGAACAAGAGTTAAACAAGTTAAGAGATTACCAATTAGGGTTAAGTAGTAAAGAGGCGAAGAAGGTTGATGACTTCTTGAACCTTTCTAGGTCTGGGAATTATAGCCAAGAACAGCTTCAATCTTTTGCTATAGCAATGGATATTCCTAATGACAAGAATCCAGTGTTTTTGGCTGATTTAAAAATTAAACAAGCTGAAGCTAAAATCAAAGATGCAGAATCAAGAGGAGAGTTAGTTGACCCTAGAGATAGGCTCGATTTAGCAGAGCAGACATGGAAATATAGAGAGCTTACAGGACAAAATGGCTTATATAAGCCCACGAGTTCTAAGTACCCAGTAGCTGCTCAAGGCAATGGGATTAGGGTTGAAGTTACAGACGGACAAAAACTAGGGTATGTAAACGGAAGAGACACTGGTCAGTGTGGTGCTTTTGTGAACGACGTATTAGGAATTGGTGTGGGAGATAAGCTAAGCGATAAAACAAAATTTATTGATTATAGCATTGCTGTTCCACAACCTGGGATGGCCTTTGTGCAAGGTGGTGGTTATGACTTAAAAGTGGGGGAAAGTGGTCATATTGGTATTGTAGAAAGTGTAAACCCTGACGGAACATTTAACACTGTTGAAGCCAATTTAAATAATGACAGAAAGGTTTCTAGGAGAAACAACGTGGCGGTAAATGAGGTTATTGGATTTATTAGACCTAATAAGTCAGAGTTTGTTGGTGGGGCAGGTGGGTCTAGCGAAACCGTAATGGCTGCACAAAGCTTATTGCTTGACTTTGGTGGAACAGAAGGCGAAAGAGAGCAGGCAATAAAAAATATAGTTTCCCTTGTCAACTCAGGAGGGGCTAAAAATGTAGCAGAGGCAAAAATAAAGCTTAACCTAATCAGTAAATCTGATAAAGACCTGCAAAAAGCTATGGATGATGAAACAAAAACTTCTAGGGACAACTTTAATGACTTAAATAATAAGCTTTTGTCGCTCCCTGCACTTGTAAGCTCAGGCACAGGTATTGGTGATGTTGGTGTTATTGTTAATTTTTTGAAGGTTCTAGATCCAAGAAGTGTAGCGAGAGAGTCTGAGGTTCAAAGTATTGAACAAGCCACAAGTCTTGTGGGACAAATGGAGCAGGCTTTTAACAAAGCTTTATCTGGAGAAAAGCTTACCTCTGGACAGAGGAAGGAGATTATTGCTGCATCAAAAATATTGCAGTCTTCGGCAGCTGACTATTATTTGTCTCAATTATACTCAAGAACTGAAGATTTAAAGGCTCAGGGAATTCCCGTGACCTTTGTTAGTAATTCACAAGTAAAAGAGTTGGAGAGGATTGTTGGTGCAGAAAGAGTAGCTGAAATAAAAGGAGAACTCGGGGTAGAGGGTGGAAAGAAGAAGGTAGACACAAATAGCCTGTGGAACGATATTGAAAGCGGGAAAATAACAGGAGAGGCTACTGATGACGAATTGTCAGCCTTTGCAGATTTATAAAAAATTACTAACATATCAATATGGCTTTTACAGATAAAGAAAAACTGTTCCTCAAGGAACTAAAAAACAATGGCTGGGAGGCGAAAGAGGCTATTGCTGAGTTAAGAAAGGCTCAGTTTAAGTCCAGGTCGCCTTTAACTGCGTCAGTGTCGGGCCAAATAGGGAAAGCTATGCCTGGGGCTATAGAAATAGACGAAAAGTTTAAATCCCTTCCCGCTCATCAACAAAAGTTAGTAGAACAGGTCGCTCCAACTATTAAGGCCTCTAGGGGGGAGCTTATAGATGCCTACGCTGAAAAGAACCGTAAAGCCTCGGAGGGGGAACTTGCAGCTGTTGCTGCTGAAAACATTGAGTCTGGCGTTAGGGATGTTAAAAAGGGGGTCGGAGAGCTTGGAGAGGCTGTTACTGGAGAAACAACAGAAGGGGTAGACATTAGCGCAAGTGATAGAGGTTTAAAGCTGGGACAAGGCTTGATTGACGTCGCAGGAGGAACGGCGGGGGCACTGTTTGGAGGCCCTTCGGCTGTGATTTCAGAAGTGCCAGTTGTTGGACCTGCTGTTGAAGAAGGTTTTGGGTTTATAGATGAAAAGTCTAGAGAAGCGGCTATTATTGCTGCTGAAAAGTTGGGCATAGATCCAGATAGCGAACAGGGTTTGGCGCTGCAGAAGGGCTTTAGCGTTGGTTCTCAATTAGGATTAGTTAAGGCTGCACCAAAGGTAATTAAGCCTGTTTCTGAAAGGGTTAAACCAGTACTCGGAAAGGCAACGACGGCTGCTATTGATAAAATTAAGACAACATTCGAAAAACTACCAATTAACGACGCAAAACTTAGGGCTTTGACAGGAACAACAGGCTTAAAGTTTGACACAGTAAAGATAATTGCTGAAAATCCAGAAGTTTTTACTAAGGTGCAGCAAGGAACACTAGGAAGAGAGATCATTGCAAACAGTGTAGAGCAAGGGATCAACAAAAAAATTGCAGACTTAAGGGGTGCGGGGTCTGAGTTTAAAGCCATAAGAGAAAATCCTACTAAAATACAAGTTCCACAAAGCGAGATTATTGAGTCGCTTGGGAAAAGAGGTTTATCGGTAAAAGACGGTAAAGTGGCAGAGTCTGGGGTTCTATCAACAAACCTTACTGCTACAGATATTGCAGCAATAAATAAAGCTTACGATTTGGTAAAGGGTGCTGAAACACTTAATGCGAATCAAGTTTTAAACTTACGTCAAAGGCTAGATAAGCTTGTAGATTTTAGATCCGAGGTTAGCAAGCCTGGTCAATCAGTTGTAATGGAAATGCGAAAAGCGGTAGACACAGCGGCAAAGAACAAGGTTCAGGGACTAAAAGAGCTTGATGCTAAGTTTTCTCAGAAAGCCCAAGACTTAAAGTCTATTAAAAAAGAGTTCTTTACAAAGGATGGAGAACTTAAGCCAGCGTTTTTAAATCAAATGCTTAATTTAACAAAAGAAGGTAGACAAAACAAACTAGCCCTTCTAGAAGAAGTTAGACCAGGGATTACAGCAGAACTTTTGGCGGTAAAGGCCTTTGAGGATGTTTCGCAACTTGGGGCAGGGAAGTTTGGCCTTCCAGCCACAGGTGTCGTAACAGGCTATGCGCTAGGGGGACCAGTAGGTGCGTATATAGGAATACTTGCCTCAAATCCTAATGTTGCTATTCCTTTGATTAAAAAGTTTGGAAAAGGGAAGGCAAGTAAAAAGGCCCTCACGGAGATACAAAGAAAGGTAGAGGTTCAAGAGCCTCTTAGTAAGGCAGAGTCTGGAGTGTTTTTAAAGATTATCCAAGAAGCAAGACCAGAAACAATTCCCTTTATTGATCGGGAAACCACCAAGAAAGAAGAATTGGAGCCAGCAGAATAACCAAGACGGTTACAGGGTTAAACACAAAAAGCCCTAACAAGACTAAAGCAAGAGTAAAGGTTTTCATAGATTCGGGGTTACTTGTTAAATAGTGATTACCACAGTATAATATAGTCATCAAATTGTAAAGAATAAACTTTAACCAATATACATGAAGGATTACACACCAGGTCAGTTCAGGGTTGTAAAAGAATGGTCACCAATGAACGTTAAGTTCAAAGCTACAGGTGAAAAGGCTATTATTAAAGATTACAGATTCGATCCAGTTTTACATGAAAGCATTGGGGATCCAGGTGGAAATAAAGAAACTGTAACTCCAGTGGCACTAAAGGAAGTTAAAGATGAAGAACTAGTTGAAGCAGAGGCAGCAGAAGAGCCTGTAGTTGATTCTGAGCGCCCTTTTGCTTGTGAGCAGTGTGATAAGACATTTAAGAGAGAACAAGACCTTAAAACGCATAAAAAGGTGGCTCACGTTTCTTAACTAACAGCCTATGGCTATCACAGCGGATTACTTAGATTATTCGACCGCTAGAACTTGGGACCAGGGTCAATCGTCAACTTGTGTTTCTCATGCGTTCTTTACTTTGTTAGCGGAACATATACAACAAAGCACTGGGAAGATAGTTGAGTTTGATTTCTATAAGTATCACAAAGAAGCGGAAGAATACAAAAAGGAGAATGGTGGTCACAGGGTCGTAGCTTTGTGTAAGATCGCCAAGGACAAAGGATTTAAGACAAAGACAGGCGAGCTAGTTAAAATCGGCTCATATCGAAGATATGCAGCTTACAGGAACTTTCAATGGTTGTGCAGGATTATTCAAACAGCAGGACCGTTCTTGTTGTCTTTGTATTTATATAAAGGGCATTCTTTAAATCCTAGCTCAGACATTATCACTACGCCAAAAGGAGAAAGAAAAGGAACAAGCCATATGGTGATGATTAGAGGATTTGATTTTCCTAGTGAATGGTTACGCATCCAAAACTCGTGGTATTCGAAAGATGAAGACAATATAAAATGGCTGCCACATCCAGCTTTGGTTGAGATGTGTCAGTACATGTATTACGTTTCAGATGTAACAATTAAATAAACTATTATGATAATTCCAATGAGACACACGCACTTCGGATGGAGATTCGGAGATAAGGTTGGTGGAGGACGTTTGCATTCGGGCGTTGATCTAAATTACGGTGCGCCATATCAAGACAAAGGGATGGAAGTAAAAGCTACAGCAAGCGGTCAAATAGTTTATTCTAAGAACGCAGGCAAAGGATGGGGAAACCTTGTTGTTATTTACCACCCAGAACATCGAGTATGGAGTCGTTACGCACACCTAGAGAAGCGTTACTATGATGAGGGGATACAAGTTAAGGAAGGAGATGTTATAGGCACTGTAGGCTCAACTGGTGGTGATTGGGCACCTCATTGTCATTTCGATATAATTGTAAAGAAACTCCCAAGTTGGACTTCTTATACAAAGTATTTTAGTCAAACAAAGTTAAGGGAATATTACGTTGATCCAATTCCTTTTATTGAAGGAGTTAATAATGCCATGGAAACTGATTGGAAAGTTGAAACTCGAAAATGGGCTGAAACTATTCTTGATGATGTTGATGGTTTTATTGAAAACATGGATGCCTGGAAAGTTTTAGAACTCGTTAGAAAAGCTACTAAAAAATAACCTATGAATAATGAACAATGAATGGAAGGACATTAAGGGGTACGAAGATTTATATCAAATTTGCACAGATGGAAGAGTTGCAACTTTACACAATAAGGGAAGGGGGCTTTTTTTGAAGGGGTACATTACCCCACATGGTTATAAGCGTGTGCGCCTTTATAAAAACAAAAAAGCTAGGAACGTGTTCGTTCATAGGTGTGTAGCAGAGGCATTCCTGGGGGGCGGAATAGGGCTTGAAGTCAATCATAAGGATGGAAATAAGTTAAATAATTATGTAGATAATCTTGAATGGGTTACAAGGCAGGGTAACTGCCAACACTCCTATGACGCAGGTTTAAGAAAGCCCCTTATAAAAGGGGAGCGTAATCCGCACAATAAGATATCAGGGCACCAGGTTCGAAGGATTCGTTTAATGAAAGAATTGTCTCCACATATGTCTCAAAGGGAAATTTCTTTACTTTATGACATTGGTAGGAGTTCGGTCGGAAGGATTTTAAGTAAAAAATCCTGGAGCCATATAACTTAATAAGTGTGAGCAATAATGAAGAAAAAAAATGGGACAAAGAAACGCAGCACGATTATAATCAATCCCAAATACATCTCATGCAGTTCCAGTACCGAGCTGGGGTCATTGTCAACCATATGCAATACGCTACATGGGCGAAAGCCTTTGCGCTACTGGCACACAGGGACATCGAAGGGCTGCGTGAAGAGGTTGAACGGTTAGCAAATGATCAGGTTACGATGAGGGAGGAAGAGCTGATAGAAGAGGCACTTAAAAGAAGATAATATTTAACCAAATATATTATGGACAAATGGATCAAAAAAAACGCTCCAGTATTATATTCCCGTAAGTTTTGGGGGATACTGGCTTATTCTGTTTTAGAATATGTACAGGCTAAGGGGTGGATTGGAGGAATGGAAATACAGGCTTTAACACAACTTGTATTCGCAGCTACTGGAGTCGGTGTAGCTGATTCTTTATTTAGAAAACTTGGACCTGTTAAGAAGTAGATTACTTTACTTTTTCGCTAATTTGTGTATATTCTATAGTTGGAGTCAAGACAACTCCCTAAATTAGCATCAAAGAACACCGAGTCAATGCTTGTCGGACAACTCACAGTTTATACAGCGACACCAGTACCACTCGGGTTTTTTGTGTTTAAACTTTTGTAATAGTAACTATTGTGTAGCTTTGTCTTTTTTCGTAGTTGATAGTGACTGATAATTCTTTAACAATCTCGTTGTTGTCATCTTCTATAAGCCCTGCTTTTACACATCCATCTAGGAGGAACTTTGGGGTATAGTTGTCTATATCTCTCTTTGCTTTAGTGGGGAAATAGTAGTCTACTTTAACAGTGACTGGACCTTCAAAGTTTGGCATGTTCCTAGTTAAGCCCCATACAAGAGCTTCCCACGCTGCCTTTTCTTTTGCAACAACGTGGTAGTGCGCTCGGCACCATTTGTTTAATGATGGGTGGGTTTGGTTTATTCTGAATTGCATCATGTCTCCTGTATTTAAATGTGTTTCCATTGTTTGCGATTAATTATAATACCAACCTGCTGGCGACAAATGCCAAACATTTTACCAAGGGTTTTTGTTTTAATCTTTTTGTCTACCTCTTTCAGAAGCCTTATCCTTAGAACCTGAGCTTCCGTTATCTTGGAACAGCCATGGTTTGACCCTGTGTTGTTTATTAACCCCTTTCTAAAAGCATGTTTGTTGTTTTCTTTCTTAGTACACCACTCAAGATTCTCTATCCTATTATCTGTTTTTATTCCATTTTTATGATTAACACAGTTTTTCCCTTTTATGGGAGAAAGAAAGGCGGAGGCTACTAGCCTGTGGACTGTCCATATTTTTACAACACCTTCTTTTGAAAGCCCCACCTGGTGGTAACCATGAGAAGTGTTTTGCGGCCTTATAAAAACTTCTCTTGCCTGGGTGTTTCTAGGAAAAGACTTCACCCTGCCCTTGGAGCTAATTTCATACAAACCCTTGTAGCCTGCTATTTCTTTCCACTCCTCAGTGGTTTTTGCGTTTTTTATACACTCTCCTTGTTTTCTTATGCCTGGGGTCTTCATATTTACTCTTTAAATAATTTAATCTAATTATCTCTAGTTTAGCATAATTAATTGTATCCATAAGCTCTTCAATCATCTCGTCATACAGATTCCTTCTTACGTTAGCTGGATTAAAGACACCATATTCTTTAGCGCCAGCTTTCATTCTGTTGTAGCACTTCAATTCTATTTCAGCGAACTCCTTGTTTAGTTGGTCTTCTTCCATGTTTGTTTTTGTTATAGGTCATAAATACTAATAGTTTTGTCTTTCATAACTCCTTTAGAGCTAATCAGGTCGGTCTTCCAGCTTGCGGCTACAACGCCCCTTTTAATACCGCTTAAGAGGTGGTCTTTGTAACTCATGCCGTTAGGTCCTGGGAGCATGTTCTTTGACCTGGTTTGTTTTGTTGAGGAACGTCTTTTGTTTTTCATAGGGTTGAGGGTTATTTATTTTAGAGTCCTTGATGGGTCCTTATTGGAGGACCCTCTACAGGGATTGGTTTTAGTTTGGACATACGAATTTGTTAAAGTGTTTTTGTCTGTGATCGAAAGCGTAGAACCTAGTACCGCCCTTAAACATATTATAGCATTGCGTCATCTGCCAACGTGGATCAGATAAGAAACGCTCATCTTCAATGATAGCCTTGTGCCATGGATAAGAGATGCCACAGAATCCAAAGCCTACACCGTCGTTGTGTTTTCTATCAGGAGTCCATAGTCCGTTCTCTCCATTAACAGTAGCTAGGAAATCTAGATCGTTGTTGCTTATTTCAGCAGCCATTCTTACATACTGCTGTTGGTCTTCCCCGACATCTTTCTTATAGCAAAGCTTTTCTTCAGTAGTTTGAGAACTCTTCAGTTCGGTAGAAAAACTTCCTCACTCGGTTCACAACCAGCTTCAACTAGGTTACTGATACGGACAAATTCTTTTTTATCTAGCTCCAGATCTTTGGAGTGATAGAGTTCTAGTTTCTTACTACCTAATAGCATTCTAGTTTCACACCAGTTCTTATTGGCTAGGTTGTAGTATTCCGCAGCTTGCATCTTCTTTGTTAGCTTTTCTGTGTACTGATCTTCTAGTTCATAAAGTTCAGCAAGAGGGTCAGCAAGTGCATAAGTTGCGAGGCTACCCACCAAGACAAGCCCAGCAGCCAAGACGATACGAAGAGTACCAGACTTGATATAGCGAGATAACTTACTAATTGTTCTAGGAGTATTTGTTTCATTGTTCATAGGTTTAGGGGTTATTTATTTTATATTTACCTCCATTCAGTTGGAGTGGGTTTTTCTTTTTCTGTAGCCTCACCTGATATTTCGATAGCGGCTACCCTGATTATCCTTATTTGTTCATTGATCGTTTGCATTGTGTCTTTAAACTCTGGATTGTATACAACATACCTAGCCATTTCTTTTTGGATTTCGTCTGTTGCAAATACCAGATCTCTTAGCGGTGATTCTTTCATATTAGTTGTTGTTAAAAAAATGTTATCCACACCGCTCCGAGAAACATCATTACAATAAACGCTTCTGCCATTCTGAATTTCATAGTGTATAAGGGTTAGTAATTATATCCATTGAGATTGCGAACGCTGTTACAAACAACAGCCACAACATCATTAGGAGTAGGAATGCAACTGTGATCTTCCAGAAGTGATCTCTAAAGATCGTGGTTAGAGTTGCGTAGGTTCCCGATATAAGGAGCGCAACAATCCAAGCTTCTGGGGGGAATAGGTCTATCATAGGTTTAGGGGTTATTTGTTTAATGTTTAGTTGTTGGTTAGCAGTTCTGGGTTTTCATATATGTTTCCGATTACTTGGCAAAAGTCACGCCCGTTCTCTAGCTCTGTGTTGCTTGCCTGTTCTTCTAGGCTCACCTCCCCATGACCAGGGCCTCTTGTTATATAATAACCATAAGCCCTAAAATAATCTGACGTCTCACCATAATACTGTGCCGACTCAATTTCTATTACATGAAGACCAAACTTCACTTCAAAGTTACTGGCTCCACACCTTACTATGTCCCCCTCATAAATCTCTTTACCGTTCTTGTCTTTTAGTCCTGTGTACTGCATGAGGATTACACCATCTATTCCATACCTAGGAGGTAGCCCATCTGCAGTCTCTACTTCTAGTACAACCTGCCCCCTGGCAAAATCTATAGATACAACATCTACAAGAAACTTCTTGAAGTGCTTGTGCCATGCTCTAAATTTTATATCCCTAGTCATCTTATGTTTAGTTATTAGTTGGTAGTTGGGTGGGCAGGGATTTGCACCCTGCATGAGCGCCCGTACTCTCCGAAGGGAGGAATCGAACCCCCACATAGGCCTTTATCCCTTTCAGCTAACCATGCCTTGCGTCTACCTATTCCGCCACCACCCATGTTTGGCTGGGATTGTTTAAGGCACAACCCCACAAAAGCCTATTTAAATCGGAAGGAGCCAAACAAAAATAAAAACAAAACTCCAACCTTTCTGTACTTTATTTAATCATCACTGACTCAAGCGTATTTGATATATGCAACAGGACAATCGTTAACAATGAGCCAACGATAAATCCTGTAATCAATCCTTTAAGGGTAGTCATAATTAACAGTTTTTAATAAAATCCACAGCATTATCCACCGCCTTCCCTTCAGGCCAATAACTAGCAACGTATAGATTGTGTAAATATACATCACCAGCTATATCACTCAACGAATGACCATGAGCTAACTTCTTAAACTCCTTACGCATTGCTGTTCGATCTAAGCGTGCTTTGCGTCTTCCTTCTTGCCTCCATGCCTCAAACGCAGCATCTCTTGCGAGAGAGCGTTTATTTGCTTCTGAAGGCTCTTCTTGTGTTCTAGTTGTTTGGTTTGTTTTGTTCATAGTGTTTAGGGGGTTATTTATTTATAATTTAATCTTAAATTCCTTAAAGTACTCTTCCCAAAGCTCATCCATATTGTCGAGCATGTAGTCTTCCAGTATTTCTTCGTAGTTGTCTTCAAACAATATTCCTTCAGCCCAACGATTCATGTCATCAAACTTCTTATCCATTACCCACTCACAGAGTTGATCGCAGTGGTCTTCTTTGTATTTTTCTACTTTGTTCATAGTTTTTAGGTTAGGGTAAATAATAATCCTACCAGCGACACCCAAATAGACGTAAAGATAATGCCTGCCAATGGCGCTGCGTCATAGATTGCAATACTAGCAATGACGACAAATGATAAGCTGGCAAGTCCTCCTAGTGCTGCAAACATTACAGCTAGCTTTTCTTTCACGTTTTCCATATTGCTCATAGTTTTTAAAAGGTTAAGTCTACTATAAATTAGCGCAATTTTCTGCTGCAACTTCTCGATATGGATAGTCGTCAGCGTAAATATTTCCTTCCTCATCCATCTCGCAAAAAGGAACTTTTGAAGCTTTAAGTCTGGCATCACCGTCAAAGGCTGATTCCAACTCTTCAGCGAACTGGTCGCCGTACTCTTCCTTGAAAGCCTCAAGGGCTTCTCTAAATTCCTGTACTGATTTTCCTAATGTTTCTTTCATAGTTCTTAGGGGTTACTTTTAATGTATCTCTATAATATAGGAACATTTATACATAGTCAATAGCAAATGACTAATTAAGTTGACATAATTAGTCTTCGATTACTTCTATTCCATGTTCGGCGAACACTTGGCGTAGCTTTTCTTCAGCAAATCCTGAAGGTTTGTGTTTGCCTAAATACCATACGTTTACTTGTTGTCGTGGGCGGTCTATCCATTGTGCAAGCTTGTATTGTGAAAGGTTTGCAGCGTCTAGGGTTTTTTTGATGTCTATCATGATAATTAGTTACTTAATAATTCTGGGTTTTCATATATGTTACCGATTACTTCCATGTCTTCTTCATTGTTGCTTTCAAGCGTGTCTATTGGCACCCCTTTTTCAATTAAGCAATAGGTTCCATTCATCCAGCCAACAACTGTTAAGGGGTTGTGTTCACCGTCTCCATATACAACACAGGGGTCTCTCTTAATGACATCCCCTTCACGGATATTCTTACCGTTCTTGTCTTTTATTTCCATCATATATATAGTTAATTAAAATGGCATATCTAGCATGATCTTTTTGGCTTTATCTGAAAGTTCTAGGCATGACTCCCCGCTTTCCACCCACTCCTGAAACTCTTGTCCCATCTTTCTTTTCTGTTCTTTCGTTAAGTTCTTGGTGTCTTCGTTGTCTGGAACGAAAACTTCTGGCCAAATACTTTTCTCGAAAATAGTAAGCTGACCAGAGGCTTTCGCCTCCTTTTCTGTTCTTGCCACAGCTTTAAGCTCACGTACCTCTTTGCGGCGCTGGTCTATCTGTGCTTTTGATTCAAAAGAGATTTGCATAGAAATATTAAGAGTCAAGTTTAACCAGGAACTCTTCTTCATACCAGTGCGGAGTGTCGCTGGCGCCTTGTCCATCATCTATAGCGTATTTCCACCCCTCTGGCGCAGTAACGCCACGTTTTATAACAGCAATACACGAACCAAGCTGCCTATCTGTAACCATTACATTATCTCCTATTTTAAACTTTGGTAAATCCATATTGTTTTTTTTAAAATTATATAATTGCTGGACTACCGCTGAAGGAATTCAATGGAACGCTTTGCGTACCGACAGCTCCTTTCTAGCCAATAGCCCAGCAAATAGAACTAGATCTTTGAGAATTTAACTGCTTTATTCTTTTTGGTTCCATCTTGTTTACTTGTAACTTCAAGCATCGCATAGCAAGACTTACCGTAAAGCTCGTCAACAGAAATACCAGGCAATTCATCTTCAACGCTAGTACCCATTAATGCAGAAATACACTCCCTTGTTTTAGAAGGTTTTCCGTCACCTCTAAAGCCTGTTGCTGCTGGATTTAGCCATTCCCAGTATTTTCTAAACCCTTCCTTCTGTTCTTCACCGTTAATGTCCATTACTGGATCACCAGACTTTGTTCCGTCAATGTCGAACTCAATCATGATAACCATTTCCATTACAGATTTGTCATCATAGTTAGGGCGCTCACGAACCTCAGCTCGGCTTACCGTAACTTTATAGATGTTTTCATCTAAAGGTGCGAACCCATCCTTCCCGCTCTTTAAATCGTCTTTAGACGCAAAAGAGATAAGCGTTGCAGCGTTAAGCTGGTCTTGCGCTTCCACTTCCTGTGGTGTTTTAACTGAGTCACTCATAGTTGTTTTGTTAGTGAAATAATTAGTGACTGTAGCTTTTGTGCTACGTGAAGATATTATTACAGTTTTTCTATCTATGCAAGCTTATATTTCCGATTGGACCGCTTATTAAATTGTCTGGTTTAAGTTTATCAAAAACGTGCTTTCCGTAATGGTTATAGTTAAAAGATCCTTTTGTGGCGTTTACAGTGTGGGTACCCTCATTTCGGCCTCTAGATTTAGTAAAAGTTACTTCTCTGATACCCATAGATGACTCTCTAAATCTATCTTCTAGGTACTCTATCGCCTTCTCATGAGCTACGTGTTTATGGTCTAGGCTTGTTCCGTTTGCCAAATTATAGGCTGCGATAAAAGGTGCCATATCGCTCTTTATTAGCGCTGGTGGTATAGGTTTTGTAATAATTACTGACCTATAGGCGTTAGAGGTCCATTCTGACGTACCCTTAAAGGAAGCATTACTTATTTGCTTATTAGGGTCGTTGCCTTCTTTTGTTAACTGAACAACAGCTAAAATACATACGCTAAACTCTACAGCCATTTCTCTTAACCTTTTTGCTACCCTGGTAAAGAATACATTATCTCCTTCTTCTGTAACATGGAGGCAGTGAACATGGTCTATCACAAACATTTCAACTCCTTCTGCTATATAAGCCAGAATCAATTCTTCTAGTCTTTCAAACGAATAATCGTCTGGCATATCAAGCCTCATGTGGTCTTCTGTTTCGTAAACCTCTTCCACACACTTATTAAATAAAGGTTTGGCTTTTAATAACTCTGGTTCGTTTATCCTACCGTCTTCGGCGTCACCATAGGTCAATATTGGTAGCGCCTCTGCTTCTGCTTTTGTATTATATAGGTTTATTGCCCTAGACATTAAAACATAGGGTATTCCCATTTCTAGCGGGCAGAAAAGAATTGGCTTATCTTTTGCATTTACTTCTACAAGTTGTGTGATAAAAGTAGTCTTTCCTACACCATGAGTTCCTCCAATTATATTAAATGTTCCAGGAAGCAATAACCCACCACTCTCATCAAGTTCCTTAACACCCCATGAGAAACAGTCTTCCATTTTTCTCTGAAGAGCTATTTCCTTAAAGTATTCTAGTGATATTCCAAGCTTATAGTTAGATGTTTTAAATATTGTCTTTTCGATCTGTTCTATATTTATTTTTTGTTCGGGCATAGCATTTCTTTAAGGATAGAAGCTAGTTCTCTATTGCTAACGTGAGGATTGAACCACTTCACCCACTGTGTTATTTTAGGACCATTGTTTTTTTCCCCCTTCTTGTTTCCACTCAAGGTGTTAGAATCTGTTCTTATAAAGCACCCACTGGGTTTTCCATTAATTTTTATATTGTAACCCATCCTGTGAGGTTGTAATTCATAGCTCTCCCCGCCCACATACTTACTACCAGAGAAAAGCATTAGGGCATCTTCTTGTGCCATTTCTCCAGCATACTCAAACACGTCAAAATCAAACTTTTTATCTTTAACTCCATACCTTTCTAATTTAATTATTTTAAGCATGTCCCTAGCTTTCTTTCTATTGTCTTTCACCTTAACTTCCACTGGCTCTCCAAACAATTCAAGCCACTCATCTTCACAGTACATTCTAAACTCTCCCCCTTGAACATTGTTAAGTTCTGGCATTATCCTTACAGGCGCTTTCCCTCCATTCTTTCTATTATAAAAGCCAGGTAGTCTTAAAAGCTGGACCAGTTTTTGAGCTGCTGGGTCGCCTCCGAGCCTTTTAGCTATATTTGATTGGATCCATTCGTAGTTTTCCTTAGATGGCTTATAAAGACCCCCTACTGGATTATATTTGTCGTCCATTTTTTCTTCATGCCATGCAAGCCAGTAAACGTGGTAACCGTTACGGGAAGACGCAACGAATGACGGCTGTGGTAACCCAAGCTCTCCACAGCAAAGGATTTTCCCTAAAACTATTGAATCACGCTCTTCTCTTAACTGTTCTCTTTCTTTCTCTGGCAGCTCCTCTTCCTCTTTACTTAAAAGGTCTATTTCACAGTACCATGCTCTAATATCTTTAAAGTTTGAGTTAATATGCCTTACCCCCTTCATGTCACAGGTTGTAAGATATATCCCCCAACTTTTATCAAAGTTATAGTGTCTTAGCTCTTCCAAATCCCAGTCATACCATTTCTTACGCACTGGCTCTTCTTTCCCCTCTATATCCCAAGGAGCAGCAACAATCACTGATTCTGGAAAGTGTTTAAAAAACTTAAATAATGATTTGTTCATATATAGGTGGTTAATTATAAACAAATTGTTACCCACGCAGAAGAGTCCACCCAGCGGCGTGGGCAACAATTTATGTACAATAATTCCTAAAGCAGTTGATCTTAAACATATACTGGGTGGATTAAATATAATTACATTATACACATATTTTCTATAGCAAAAGCATTATTTACAAACCATGCAACCGAATAGTGAATAACATATAAAACACAATAAAAAATAAAAAATGTCAACACTACTATATATATACGTTACTTAAACGTTTCTTATGTTCTTGACAATAGTGGAAATAAAATGTTAAACTAGGAGCAAGCCGCACAGCAGACAGCGAGCAGCGCAGACTCCTAGTTTAAAAACATTTATTTATTTTGCGATTGTCAAGGATGTAAGAAGAAACGTTTTACATTTTTTTATAAATAAACAAGAAAATACATTTTCCCACGCTGACGCTAGGAAAATTATTTTCTTTTGTTTAAATAAAAAAAACATTGCAAAGAACACCTGTGTTGATTACAGTGGTGGTAATATAATTAATGTAGTCCACATGAAAACAACACAGATAATGCAAAGGGATCTTAATGGTATGAGTATTAGACAAAACCATAAGACGGGGATGTTTAGTGCTAACGACTTGCTTGAGGTTTATAATAAGCAGAACCCTAATGCTACTAGGCGTATTGATAAGTTTTTAGAAACAGCTACTACTAAGGAGTATATTAGATATATTAAGGAGAGGATTAATGAAGATTCGCAAGGTGAAGCCGATATTTCAAATACCCCGAAAACAGGGTATTTGGATTTACTGCATAAGGAAGCCATGAATGAAAGGAAAGTTGTTTTCTCTGTACGAGGGAGGATGAAAGGTGGAACATGGATGCATCCTTATTTGTTTTTAGATTTTGCAATGTGGTTGAGCCCAGAGTTTAAGTATGAGTGTATGAAGTGGTTACATGATAATCTTATTAAGTTTAGGGATGAAGCTGGTGATACTTTTAAGGATGTTAATCTTGCCTTAGACTCTAAAGGCAAGAATAGGAAGATTGTTTATATTCAGGAGGCTAATATGATTAATGAATTAGTTTTTGGTAGCGCAAAGAAGGGTCAAAGGAACACTGCCACAGAAGAACAATTAGCAATGCTCCAGAAATTACAAAAAGCTGATATTAAATTAATTAACAAAGGGTTTAGTTTTTCAAAAAGGAAAGCCGCTCTTGAATTTATTAAAGATCTTTAAGGTGAGCGAGCGAGGGCGTA
>Ga0208795_1000604_pt1 | contig 17333 bp, 21 predicted proteins | sample CB_VirMetaG_6_FD_184541 | JGI IMG/M metagenome (GOLD analysis project Ga0208795, IMG submission 184541) | Freshwater to marine saline gradient viral communities from Chesapeake Bay - CB_1508_2 Viral MetaG (SPAdes) (version 4) | ecosystem: Environmental > Aquatic > Marine > Coastal | place: USA... | reverse complement strand
GGATGAGCCTTGGTATTTCACTTTCAACAACAAAGAATACCACTCATACGATTTATCTCGTAACGGAGAGGAGCTTGTTCAAGTACTAGGTACTGATGAAGAAGACGCCCTAACAAGAGCAGAAAATTTCTACAAGGTAAAATGGACTGATACTTTTGAAATGATCGGTCAGAGGGATATTAAGGCTAGAGAAATATGGGATCTTATTTGGAAGAACTCTGTAGAGTCTGGAGATCCTGGTATTTACAACATTGATCTAGCAAATAAATACACTAACGTATCTTATTTTGAACGTCTTGATTCAACAAACCCATGTGGTGAGATTTCCTTACCCAGCTACGGTAACTGCTGTTTGGGTAACATTAACCTCTCTAACATGGTTTTAGATGATGGATCTGACGTTGATTGGAAACGATTAGCTAGAACAGTAAGAACAGGTATTCGTTTCTTAGATAACGTACTAACTGTAAATACTTTCCCTACTGAAGATTGTCGCTTGGTGGGGCAGAGGTCAAGACGAGTCGGTCTTGGTGTAACAGGTCTTCACTATATGCTTATTAAGCTAAATATTGTCTATGGATCTGAAAAGTGCTTAGAGTTTTTGGAAAGATTATTCAGTACAATTCGTGATGAGGCGTACAAGCAATCTATATACTTAGCGAGAGATAAGTCTCCATTCCCTGAGTTTGATGCTAAGAAATATCTTAACGAAGAATTTGCAAAGACACTACCTGCGAGAATTAGAATGCTTATTAAACGACACGGCATTAGAAACGCAGTTATGCTTACAATCCCTCCTTGCGGAACTATATCAATGCTTCATGGGGTTTCTAGTGGAATCGAGCCTATCTTTGCAGCGATGTACAATCGTCGTTGGAGAAGCAACAACATTTGGAAGGAACAACTTGTTGTAGATCCACTTTTCCAAGAGTATTATGATAAGAAGAAATCACTTGAATCCTTTGTTGGAGCATACGACATTGCCCCGGAGGACCACATTAAGGTACAGGCTACGGTACAACGGTTTATCGACTCCTGTATATCTAAAACAATTAACTTACCAGCAACATCAACCCCAGAAGAGTTCTCACAAGCTGCTTTGGATTATGCGCCCTATCTCAAAGGTCTCACAGTTTATCGTGCGGGCTCTAAAGGGAACGAACCTTTACAAGCTATTTCATTGACGGAGGAGAACATTGAAAGATTTATGGGTCAGGCGATTAATGAAGAGGATAACTCAAGCAAAAGAGAAACAGCAACACAAACAAATGAAGCTTGTTCTCTTCAAGGAGGCTCCTGCGGAGAGTGACGAGTATAGAGATCCCCTTCCTATGGAGGGGGATACTACTTGGGAAGAATAATGGAATTTTTTAAACCAGGAACTATTTGGTACAATAGTAGAACTAATCATTTATATGCTATTATTTCCGTCACCGATGGTCTTGTTTCTTATTTCACACCTTACGAAAAAGAAATAAGACATAAATCATTCAAAGACTTCGAGTTGATGTACAATAAAGGGAGCTTTAAGTTATATGCCGACTTTTGAATGGATATGTCATGATTGCAAGGTATTTTGGGAAAAAGATTATTCTGTAGGTAAAGCACCTTCTAGAACTAAATGCCCAGAATGCAAAAAACTGTGTGAGAAGAACTGGCAGTCACAGAATGTAGGCTTATCCTTCGGAGACGATAGGGACTACCATACAGTTCGTGCTAGGTATAAAAAACACTCTGAAAAAGGTTTTGATAAAACTGCTGCTGATAGGTTCTTAAACAGAAGTATTGATGATACTAAAGAGCGTTTAAATGATGAGGCGGCTAGGTACAAGTCTGTTAGTATTGATTATGCTAAACTAGCTAGAGATGGGAAAGTTCGTAAACTTTCTCAGAAAGAGGCTTCAGAAAAACAAGAAAGAGCTAAAAAACTAACTGAACAAGCCTATGATAATGCAAACAAGCTTGGGTACAAAGATGTAGGTAGCACTCAGCTTGATATTGCTAAACCCCAAAAACAACAATAACAATGGCATACGATTTTTCTGAAAACATTCAGAGAGGTATTTTGTACCTCCTGAAATCTGATAAAGATTTCTATCTACAAATTGTAAACCTGATTAAACCTGAATATTTTGAGTTTCCTTCTCACTCAAATATATTTAAGGTTGTTAGGGAGCACTACGAGAAGTACGGAAAACTTCCTAACGATGAGTTTATTGTACAGGATGTTAAATCAGTAATAACATCTAAAGAGAATGTTTCGGATTATGATGATGAGTTGACGTACATCAATAATCTTGATACTTCTACAATAGGTAATGGGGATTATCTTCTTGATATTGTTGAGAGCTTTGCTAAGAAGGAAGCTATGAAATCAGCGATAGCTGAAAGCATCTCTCTAATCAAGGATGATCGTATTGAGGAGGTAGAGGCTCTTGTTAAGAAAGCTCTACTAGTTAATAGAGATGTTGATACGGGCCAAGATTATTTCACATCTATTAAGGATCGCTGGGAGAGGACCTTCCAGAAGAAAAACGAGAACAAGTACAAAACCATCCTACCTTCTTTGAATAAATCTCTTGAAGGTGGTTTGGGGTCTAAAGAACTTGCCATGGTTGTTGCCCCTCCAGGAGTAGGAAAATCGTTATACCTTGTAAATCAAGGTGTGCATTCTCTAATCGAAGGCAGGAAGGTTTTGTATATATCACTTGAAATGAGCGAGGATAAGATTGCACAAAGATTTGATTCAATCATGACACTCATTCCTCAGTTCAAGCTAAAAGATCCAACCAACCAACTAACTGTAAGTGAGAGGTTGAGTCTTTTCCAAAAAGAATTTCCAAACAGTAAGCTTGTAATTAAAGAATTCCCTACGGGGCAAGCATCAATCAATACGCTGAGAAACCTTTTGGTTCAACTAAAAAACTACGACGAATTTGAGCCAGATTTATTGATTGTGGACTATCTTGAGCTTATGCGCCCCGTCAGAGACATTCAGCACGAATACCAAGCACAGCAAAGAATTGCTGAGGAAATGCGAGGTTTAGCCATGGAGTTCAACTTCCTAGTCTGGACCGCCACCCAAACGAACCGTCAAGGCCGCGCTGTAAAGGTAATTACTGACGCTGAACTTGGAGATTCTTACGGTAAAATTAGAACCTGTGATTTTGCCATTTCTTTGAATCAAACGGAGGAGGAGTTTGATTCTGGGCAAATGAGGTGCTATGTTATGAAATCCAGAAATGGTCGTCCAAGATTCTCAGTCCCGATGAAAGTGGACTATAATGTTTTGAGGATGTCCGAATCGGACGAATTCACTCATGCAGAAGACTAAAAATATTCTGGACATTTTAGTTGAAAAAAATATAACTACTGTAAATGCTGGTTATAGGACTTATCAACTAAATATAAAGAAGGGTCTTAAAGATTCTGGTGTAAAATGTTATGGAACGTGTGATTTTGATGAGGGAGTAATCTCCCTAGAGAAAACGATGGCCCATGAAACGGCCAGAGAAACATTATTCCATGAATTGACACACCTAGCTTTAGAGATTTGTAGTTTAGGCGGTGATGAGGAAACAGGTATAGTTCCTAGTAAAAGCAACGAAGAAATTACAACATTGATTTCTAGAGCATTCCTTCTTTTAATGACCCTTAATCCAGAATTATTTGAGGTTTTGAATGAACAATCCTAAGAGTGAAAATATAGTAAAAACAAAAAAAGTAAATACTACTAAAGTTTCTACTTTTGTAAATGGAAAATGGATTTATATAAACCCATCTCAATATGCTTTTACATATAAAGGGTCTGATTATTATCAAATTAAAACTAAATTTGGACTAGTTGAACCTTTGTTTTTACCAAATCAATATTCTATACGCGGTGAACCTGGAGATTATGTTTCTTTTGGTGCTGGGGGTTATAAATTACTAAAAAAATCAGAATATGATAAATTATTTAAAGATACTTTTATACAACCAAAAACTGTTAATAAAGAATATCCAAGCCATAAGGATATAAAGATAGATAAAAAACTTATAACAAAAATTTATAGAAAAAAACCACAGTAACTATTATAACGCATGAAAGAACTAGAAGAAATATTTGAAAATTTGACAATCGGAGAGTATTATGAGCTACAGAGACGAGCTGTAGCCTTCGATGATAATAATATCGAAGAAGAAATGACTAAACAAGCTTCCAACTATGCACAATACCATGCTCTACTTATGATTGGTAAGAGAGAGCTGGATAAAGCAACTAGAGAGCTTGATAGGGTATCAGCAGAACTTAGTCAACAATATAGAAGAACAACTGCTAAAGCTACAGCTAAGGCTGTAGATGATTTTGTTTTCTGCCACCCTGACTATATTTCTCAAAGAGAAACTATGGACGATATTTCTTTCCGTTACGGTCTGCTCAAAGGATTAGTAAAGGCCATTGAGCAACGGAAGGATATGCTACAACAATGTAGCGCAAATAAACGAGAAGAAACTAAACTTTACAAATAACATACTATCATACACTAACCACTAACAAAAGGACTACTACAATGGCTATTGATCTAGACGCACTACGTCGTAAACACGAACAACTTAGCAATAACTCAGCAAGCAACAACTCTAACGCTGATTTCTTAAATAACTTCTATCAGATCCCAGAAGGGTCTAGCGCAGTAAGAATTCTTCCTTGGAAGGATGATGAGAATGAATTTTTTGCTGAGACCAAAATCCACAGGGTTCCTCAGCCTGACGGTAATATAAAGAATATGCATTGCCGTAAAGTTCATGGAGAACATTGCCCTCTTTGCGATCTTTACTACGCACTATGGAAAACGGGTCGTAAAGAAGATGAGGATCTAGCACGCCAAATTAAGCCTCGGGCTCGATACTACATGAACATTGTAGATCGAGAAACTGAAGACGTTAAAATTCTTTCCGTCGGGGTAATCTTGTTTAAGAAAATTATCGGCGCTATGCTAGATGAGGACTTTGGAGACATTACAGATCCAGAAAAGGGTCACGACTTCAAGATCGTAAAAGAAATGGAAGACAAGTGGCCGAAGTACGATCAATCTGCTCCTCGTCCAAAGTCTTCACCTCTAGGGAGTAAAGCGTTTGTTGCTTCTGTAATGGATTCGCTTCACGGTATTCATGATCTAGTTAAACTTGAAGATTATGATGATATGAAAAAGGCCGTATCAATGCTAACTGGTATTGATATTCAGGATAGTCGCACAAATGAGTCTGAAGAAGTTTCAGATGGAGACTATCTCTCTAAATTGCAAAGTTGAAATATGAATTTTATTAAAGCACTTATCGTAGCAGCAGTTGTCGCTACTGCTACATTTACAATGACTGGATGCGCTGCTCTTGAAGAGTTCTTCGGAGGTCAGGATATGGTACTAACCACTTCTGATCAAGTTGTAGACTCTGAAAGAGCGGAAGTAGTACCAGCAACAGCGGTTCCAGATGAACTAGAAGCAGAGCTTCCAGATGGTGCAACCCTTGTACTAACTGATCGTGAGAACGTAGTTCCTGGAGGAAAAGCAGTTTCTATTGCTGACCCAGCAGGAGAGGGTTCTTTTGAAACTCTTATTGATGTTGCTCTTAGTACCGCTGGTGCATTTATTCCTGGCCTTGCTGCTTGGGAAGGCGTACTAGCACTATTGTTCCGTCGTAAGCGTTCACACTACATGAATGCTGCAAAATCACTTGTTCCTTATGATAAGAACATTGATCTTGGTGGAGCAGTAACTTCAATACTAGCAGGGCTTGGTGTATCACACTCAACTCCTGAAACCGAAGCTGTTTTCGAGGGTAAAGCCGCTGCTATTGAAGTAGAAGAAGATCAGATTTTAGAAGGCTGATCTAATTAGATAGGACTATAATAGAGGGGGGTCTTTTGATCTCCCTCTTCTTTTTACCATGAGCGATAAACTAAAAATACTTTGTGTCCCTGCCAACGAAGGCGGATGTGCTTATTATAGAATTATAGCCCCTTACAAAAAGCTTGAGGAGTTATACCCTAATGATGTCGAAATACGTTGGGACAAGAATCCTTTAGGTATTGATGAGAAAACTGGACAATGGATCCAAGATTGGAAGTTTGAAAATATCAAGTGGGCGGATATTGTTTTCACCCAAAACCTTTCCAACTTTGGTGGCAATTATACAGCTAGAATTATTGGCAAAGCCAAGAAGTATGGTAAGTTTGTTCACTACGATACAGATGATTTGCTTACTAATATTTATCAAGGTCATAGATTATATAATGTATATAAGGAAAAAGGTCTTGAAGACATAACTAAGTTTATTTATTCTCATTCTGATCTAGTAACTGTAACACAAAGAAAGTTTGCACAACGGGTTGCACCTTACTGTAGACATGCGTTAGCTGTAGTTAAAAATTCAATTGATTACAACTTGCCTTGTTGGAATATGGAGAAACTACCTAAACGTAAAAAAAATTATACTAGATTTGGTTGGGTAGGCGGAATTCATCACGAACAAGACTTGAAATATTTTTCTGGTGTTCCTCATTTTGTAAATCAAAGAGCAGGTAGAGAAAATTGCCGCTGGGATTTTTATGGGCACCCTCCTCCAGGCACACCTTCCGATGATTGGCAAGTTGATGTTTGGAAGAAATATAAACAGATAATTCTAAGAGGATTTAAGGGTGGTAAAAATTGGAACACTCATTACGCCCTACAACCAGATCGTTATGGTCAGTTTTATACTAATATGGATGTAGCTTTAGCTCCTTTGGAAATGAATGAGTTTAATGATTCCAAATCTGAAATTAAAGTTGCAGAATGTGGTAGGTATAAAATTCCACTTGTAGCATCTAATGTAGGATGTTATGATGAGTGGATTGTAGATGGAGAAACAGGATTTTTAATTGATCCAGAGAAAGGACAAAGTGATTGGGTTCGTGTATTAACTAATCTAATAAAGAATCCCGATTTAATTAAAAAAATGGGTGAAAATTTGCATAAGTTAACTGAAGAAAACTTCGACATGAACAAAGTAGTCGGAGCACGGCTTAATCTTTATAGGGAGTTGATGAGTGCGGAAACAGTCAGTCAAAATAATTAGTGGATGGAGTAATCCTGGAGGAAGTACGCTACATCATATTGCTTTAACTAATTTACTAAATGCTAATGGGTATGACTGTACTTTTTATGGTCCTCATGAATGGCATATGGATAAGTGCAAATCGGCATTGATTAATGAAGCTAATCCAAATGTACATGATATTGTAATTAGCCACTTTATTCTTTTAAATAAAGTTAATTTTAAAAAGCATATACTCAGTTGTCATGAAACTAATTTGTTTATTTTAAAACATTTAGATTTGAGTAATGTAGATGTTATTCAATTCGTTAGTAATTCACAAAAGAAGTGGCATTCGGTTAACCACCCTTCTGTGATTATACCTCCCGTTGTTGATAGAATTAATTGGGTTAATCCAAATAATAATATAGCTGGAGTTATTGGTAGCATTGATGAACATAAACAAACACACGTTTCTATAGAGAGGGCTTTAAAGGGCGGGTTTGATAAGGTTTATCTTTTTGGTCAAATCACAGATAAACCTTATTTTGATAAGATGATATTTCCGTATGTTGTTTCAAATCAAGTAGTAGTTAAAAACCATTACGATAATAAAGAAGAGATGTATAACTCTATTGAAGCAGTTTATCATTCTTCTAAAAGAGAAACATATGGATTAGTAGAAGCTGAATGTACTTTAGCTCATATACCATTTAGTGGTCCAAGTAATAACCAAATTATTTTGGAAGAACAAGACATATTAGAGCGATGGAAAAAACTATTGATCTGACTCAAACAACGAATTATGTGATCAATGTAGAATCCTCTACCGAGACTCTTCTGGAATGCTCAAAGGTCTTGGATAGCCTGGGTATACCTTTTGAGAGATTCTCTGCTGATACAACTCCATCGCCTCCTAATCCGTATGGAACACACTTTGTCGGCTGCGCCATGTCACACCTGACGCTGTTGAAAAACATGAAACCCAATACTGTGGTATTTGAAGATGACATTGTTCCTACGCAGTTTGTAACCACACAGCTTACGGTTCCTGAAGACACCGATATGGTTTACCTAGGTGTGTCAAATCATGGAACTCTTCGTAATCATAACTTAGCTTACCCAGGACTAGTGATGGCAAGCCAAGAAACAGAGTCGATGAAGAGAGTTTACAATATGTGTGGAACTCACGCCATGCTTTTCTTGAGTCAAGAATACATTGATGCTGCAATAAAGGTTATTGAATCTTTCTTGAATCGTCTCGTCCCTTGTGATGTTGCATTAGCATCAATACAAAAAGACTTCAAGGTCTTGACACCTAACGATCCTTTCTTCTATCAGAAAGATCAACCAGAGCTAACCAACTTTAGTTTACAAATATGATTACTTTTGTACCAGGGTATTTTGGTTGGCTAGGGAACCAGATGTTTCAGTATGCTGCTACCTATGCAGCGAGCAAACGCTTGAACACCACTTGCGGATTTCCTCAAAATAAACCAAACTTGTTTGAGTTGTTTAACATAACGAGTCAACCAATCGACTTCTACCAAGAACTCGTTTATTATGAGCCTCACTTCCACTATGCGCCTATTCCAGAGCAGGATCATGTAACTCTGCATGGCTACTTTCAATCTGAAAAGTATTTCGCAGACTACAAAGAGGACATCAAAAGAGAGTTCAGTCTGAAAGATCCAAAGCACCCAGACAAGTTAGATCAAGAATATATTGGTCTGCATGTTCGCAGAGGTGATTACCTAAAGTATCCTGATGTCCACCCAACTTGCTCGCTGGAATATTATCAGCAAGCTCTAGATATGCTGCCACAGAAACCTGTGAAGATCTTTACTGATGATCCTGAGTGGTGTAGACAGAGTTTTGTAGGGGATAGGTTTGAGGTTTCTGATAAGGACTTTATAGAAGACTTTGAACTTCTAACGAAATGCAGCTATCATATCATAGCCAATAGCAGCTTTAGTTGGTGGGGCGCTTGGTTAGCTGACAGCAAGAAGGTGATTGCGCCTAAACAATGGTTTGGTCCTAAAGCTCCAAGGCTAACAAAAGACATTATACCAGAAGAATGGACACTCCTATGAAGAAGCCTAGTTTCTTTACTACAGATCCAAGCATACAAAATAAACTAAAAGAACGCGAGGAGTCTATTAGCATAACCTTGGATTGTCAAGTCCTAGATAACTCGGCAAACAAGAAGGTGTTCATCCAACTCGAACCTCCCTCCATCAAGGACTTTCGACAAGACATTATAAATAATTACCACTTGTTTGATTTGATTCTAGCATGGCATACTGATATCTTAGAAGCGTGCCCCAACGCAAAGCGATTCATCTTTGGTGACTGCTGGATTGATATACCAAACTTCAAGGCTGACAAAAAGAATCAAGTTAGCTTCTTGATGTCTAGCAAAGCTATGACTGAGGGGCACAAGCTTCGCCATGAAGTATATGATTTCATGTTGAAGTATCGTAATCAAAACTATACGGTAGCAGCGTACAAGACACCACCACGGCTTCCATCTAAGGATGTTGTGTTTGAGCAAGCTAAGTTTTCTATCATCATTGAAAACGAGCAACACGATAACTGGATTACAGAAAAGCTGATTGATTGTTTTGTAACCAAGACGATCCCAATTTATTGGGGCGCTCCTAATGTGGGCGAGTTCTTCGATGAGTCTGGTATGATAACCTTCTCTACTCTTGAAGAGTTGGAGACTATCCTAAATGAGTTAGACATGGATGATTACGAGCGACTTAGTTCTGTTATTGATGTGAACTATAATAAGGCAGTAAAGTACATTAATTTTTATGAGCGTGTAGACAAGGAGCTAGACTTATTATTAAAGAATAACAAATGAATAAACTAATTTCAATTCTAGTCCCAACTTACAATTTGGGAGAGAACTCTCTTCTATACCTAGAAGAAAACTTATCTTCTATCAATTCACAAACTTATGATAACATAGAGATTGTCATTTCTGATAATTCAACTGATAATGAAGTTAAAAACTTTGTAGAGAACTTTCCATTCAGAAAGGACATCAAAGTAATCTACAGTAAAAGTGATAGAGGTCGCGGCTGGGGTGCTTCACCCAATACTAATAATACGATTGATCTAAGCACGGGAGATTATCTCAAAGTCCTGCTTCAGGATGATAAGTTCTGCAATAATAAGGCCGTCGAAATAATTGTATCTGCTTTACAGGAGTGTGATTGGTGCGCCTTTAATTCAGTTACTCAAGAAGATATTTCCTCAAACTACTATCAATACGCAGGAAATTTTCCAAGGATTGATGTCTCTTACCCCCAGGCCCTGTTGAAAGGTGAAAACTATATAGGTGGTCCAACATCAGTTGCGTTTAAGAAGACTGAAATTAGGATGGATGAATCATTAAGGTGGTTAAACGATACTGATTTATACTACCGTTTTTGGAAGTCTTGGGGACCTCCTACTATAATAGAAGGACCAGAACCCCTAGTCTGCTTTAGGGTTAGGAACCAAGCTTTGAGTAACACTATTCCGAGAGAGGATCAACTAAAGGAAATTGCTTATCTTTCTACAAAGGTTTATACACAATGATTCCATTATTTAAAGTTTCGATGAGTGAAGATGTCCTTGAGCCTCTTAACGAGGTTCTGATGTCTGGTTTTATTGGAGAGGGTGAGCGGGTTAAGGAGTTTGAGCTACTTCTTAAGAGACATTTTCAAAACCTGATGCTTGTAACAACTAACTCAGCAACTTCAGCAGATCACCTAGCTTTACGATTATTAAAGAAAGCATTTAGTGATTGGCCTGGAGTAAATGAAGGCGATGAAGTTCTAGTTACGCCTTTAACATGCACGGCTACTAACTGGCCCGTCTTAGCAAATAACTATAAAATAAAGTGGGTTGATGTTGATCCAGAGACTTGCAACATGGATCTAGATGATCTTGAGAGAAAGATTTCTAAAAAAACAAAGGTTATTGTAGTTGTTCATTGGGGAGGCAATCCTGTAGACTTGGATCGTCTAAAGCGGATCCAAAGTAGAGCAAAAGAATTGTACGGCTTCAAGCCAGCGATCATTGAGGACTGCGCTCACTCTTTTGGAAGCAAGTTTAATGGGGAGTTTTTGGGGAACCACGGCAACCTAGCATTCTACAGTTTCCAAGCAATTAAACACTTTACTACTGGAGATGGGGGAATGTTGATGCTCCCTCACCAAGAATTGTTTAAAAGGGCAAAGCTGCTGCGATGGTACGGGATTGATCGAGAGACTAACTCTAAAGATTTCCGATGTGAGGAAGATATTCCTGAGTGGGGGTATAAATTTCATATGAATGACATCAATGCTACCATAGGAATACATAACTTCCCCCATGCCTTAAAAGTTGTTGAGAGACATCATGATAATGCTGAGTATTATCAGAAAGAATTGCAGGGCGTTGATGGGGTCACTCTTTTGAAGAGAAATCCTAAAGCTTATTCTGCTGATTGGATTTACACCATCAGAGTTAAGAATAGAGATGCTTTTATGCGTCATATGAACAATCGTGGTATCATGGTGAGCAGAGTTCATGAAAGGAATGATAAGCATAGCTGTGTCGCAGAGTATAAAACACTACTACCCAATCTTGAAAAGTTAACTCAAGATATGATTTGCATCCCTAATGGTTGGTGGGTCACAGACGAGGATAGAAAGTACATCGTTGATTCCATCAAGGAGGGTTGGTAATGTTAATTAAAAAAATACTAATTTACGGATCATCTTCTTTAACTAGAGATACTGTAGAATTGCTAAAGCAACACTATGATTTAGTAGGGTATATTCCCTCAGATAATCCAACGGTGACTGGTAAAATAAATCTACCTGTTGTAGATGATAGTATTGAACATGACATCAAACTTTCCATACAGTATGACAAAAAGTTACATGATATAGATAATGCTTTTAATGTTCATACTGGGCTATTACCTATGTGGGGTGGGACTGATATACTTTATCACACCTTAAAAGAAGGAGTGGTGGAGCAGGGTCTTACCTTTCACAAGATGTCAAGAGACTACGATTATGGACCCATTATTTCAAAGCAATCATACCCAGTCACATCAGAGGACACGATAGTAGATTTATTTGATAGGATGCACAGGTGTTGTCCTGAGTTTACTTTGGCATCCCTTAAATTACTAGAGTCATTAACAGAGGAACAGGTTAAACAGTTGCCTAAGATTAGACCTCGCCTGTTTAAACGAGGTATGGTTGAACCAGAAGATTTAGAACTATATAAGAAAACCCTTCCAAAACTAAGAGAGAGACATGCCAATTAAACTAGCAGAAGCAACAATTGATGAGCAAGACATGGACGCTCTTGCAGACTGGATAAAAACCTATCCACGGCTAACTAAGGGGAAGTTTACTTTAGAGTATGAAAAGAAGTGGTCTGAGTGGTTGGGAACTAAGCATTCAACCTTTGTGAACTCAGGATCCTCCGCTAACCTCTTGATGCTTGCTACGCTGCTGGAGGCAGGCGATCTTGAGCCAGGGGACGCAGTAGTAGTTCCTGCGCTTTCTTGGGCAACCGACTTGTCCCCCGTCATGCAACTAGGACTAGAACCTATTCTTTGTGATTGCAACCTAGAGGATTACTCGTATGATTTAGATCACTTTATATCAATTATTACTGATGGTGTAGTTCGTAAACTTGGAGAACATAAAGTAAGGCTAAGGCCCAAAGCTGCTATTCTCGTATCTGTCCTTGGTCTTATTCCTGACATGCATAAGATTGTAGAGATGTGTGACAGAAATAACGTAATCCTTCTTGAGGATTGCTGTGAGTCTCTAGGCTCCGCAGTAGAGGGTGGGCAGAAGCTAGGAACCTTTGGTGCCATGTCAACCTTTTCTACATACTTTGGGCATCATATTTCGACTATAGAGGGCGGTATGGTATGCACTAATGATACACGATACGACATGATTATGAAATCTGTGCGTAGTCATGGCTGGTGTAGAGATTGGAGTGAAGACCAGCAAAAAGCTTACTGTGATGAGTGGGGCGTATCTGAGTTTGATGCCTTCTATACCTTCTTCCATGCGGGCTTCAACATAAGGTCTACAGACCTACAAGCTTTCTTGGGGATTAGGCAGCTTGACAAGCTCGATATGATCTGTAAGCGTAGGTCTGAGAACTTCGCTATGTATCAGAATAAGGTTAAGGAAGAGTTCAAAGTTCCTGTTAATAGTGGCTTTGTTTCTAACTTTGCCTTCCCTATCATATCTAAGAATAGAAATAAAATTGCCAATGCGCTGATGAAGAAAAATGTTGAGTGTAGACCTCTTATTTGTGGTTCAATGGGAAAACAACCATTCTTCGTAAAGAAGTATGGAGAGCAGGTACTACCTAATGCTGAAAAAGTTAGAGAGCATGGAATGTACCTACCAAATCACCATCTTCTGAGTGAGCAAGAGATTGACACTATTTGCGAGGTCGTCAATAGATGAAGGTTATAGTAACTGGAGGATCTGGGTTTGTTGGCAGAAGACTTCAACTAATCAGACCTGATTGGATTTACTTGTCTTCTAAAGATTTAGATTTATTAGACGCTGACGGGGTGGTTTCTTATTTTAGCAAGGAGAAGCCTGATGCAGTAGTTCATTTAGCAGCTAAGGTAGGAGGTATAAAAGATAACGCTGAACACCCAGCAGACTTCTTCTATCAAAATGCTAAGATGAACATAAATGTTGTAGACGCTTGTAGGGCAGTAGGAGTGCCTAGATTATTAGCTTCTTTAAGCACTTGTGCATTCCCAAATGTACTGCCAATGTACCCTTATGATGAGTCTGCGCTCTTAGAAGGCCCCCCTGCTGAAACTAACCTTGCTTATGGTTATACAAAGAGACTAATGTGGGTACATATTAACTCACTAAGAAAGCAGTTTGGGTTAGATTACTCATGCTTCTCCCCAAGTAACTTATATGGGCCTGAAGACAACTTTGATTTAGAAACATCACATTTTGTTGCGGCTGCAATTCGTAAGCTACATGAGTCCACGAATACAGTAGAGTTTTGGGGCACAGGCAAGCCACTACGACAGCAGTTATATGTAGACGATTTATGTAGAGCTATTCCAATGCTTTTAGATCGCCATCATACTTGTGATCCTGTTATCGTTGCTCCTAATGAAAATTTAAGTATTGAAGAGATGGTAAATGCCGTTTCAACTATAATAAATAAAGACCTTATTATCAAGTATACAGGTGAGCTTGATGGACAATATAGAAAAGACGGGGATAATGCCAAATTCTTAGAGTTGTGCCCAGAGTTCAAGTTTACTTCGTTTACTGATGGAATTGTAAAAACATATGAATGGTATGAAAAGAGCACTTATAACAGGAATTAGTGGACAGGATGGTTCTTATTTAGCAGAATTACTATTAAATAAGGGATATGAAGTTTGGGGCGTAGTAAGAAGACATTCCATTCCAGAGAACCAAACATCTAGACTAGAAACCTTTAGAATATCCACTAATGAAAGGTTTCATTTAGTGTACGGTGACATGACGGATATGCCCTCTCTCATGTCAGCTATTTCTAAATGTAGACCTCATGAGATTTATAATTTAGCTGCACAGTCACATGTTAGAATTAGTTTTGATCAACCAGCATTTACTACAATGGCAGACGCTAACGGGGTTCTAAATCTCCTAGAAGCAGCAAGGATGCTTTGTCCTTCAGCTAAAATATATCAAGCGTGCTCCTCTGAAATGTTTGGTAATGAGCAAGATTCTGATGGCTTTAGAAGAGAGACAACTCTTATGCGTCCTGTGAGTCCTTACGCTTGTGCAAAACTTTATGGTTATAACTTGGCTAGAACTTATCGTTCTTCCTATGGAATGTTTATTAGTAATGGCATTTTATTTAATCACGAATCACCTAGAAGAGGTATAAACTTTGTTACTAACAAAATCGTTGACGGTGCCTGTAAAATTAAGCGAGGAGAGGTTGATAAACTAGCTCTAGGTAATCTTGATGCTACAAGAGATTGGGGACACGCTAAGGATTATGTAAAAGCTATGTGGTTAATGTTGCAACACGATAAAGCTGATGATTTTGTTTGTGCTATGGGAGAATCGCATTCTGTTCGTGAGCTTTGTGATATGGTCTTTAGTAAGCTAGGACTCAACTATAAAGATTACATTACTATTGATCCAAAGTATTACAGACCTACAGAGCTTACTGATCTCAAGGGGGATTGCTCTAAGCTAAAAGAGGTTCTAGGCTGGGAGCCTGAGTATACTTTTGAGAGTTTGGTTGAAGAAATGATTCAAGCTAAACTATGATAATTCATGGAATATCATGAAGATGATCAAAGTGGAGATGAGTTTGATGCCTACTTATATGGAGTAGGACCAGAGTATCAAAAAAAAAAAGGAAAGTCATGAACTTCAACGAGTATCAAGCAGAAGCGAATAAGACCGCGATCTACCCGAATAAAGGCAACAACCCCTACTACCCCACTCTAGGACTTTGTGGTGAGGCAGGAGAGGTAGCCGAGAAGATCAAGAAGGTTATGCGTGATGATGGTGGGGAAATCTCCATTGAAAAATCAGCAGAGATCATGAAAGAGATTGGTGATGTTCTTTGGTACATCGCTGCTCTTTGTGAGGAGTTAGGTGTTGATATGGAAACCTGTGCTATTTTAAATATCGAGAAACTTCGAGATCGTCAGGCTCGCGGGACTATAATGGGTTCAGGAGACAATCGCTGATGCCTACTTACGATTACGGATGTTCTGCTTGCGAAACCAAGTTTAGTACGTTTCAAAGCATTCAAGAGAATATAGATAACCCGCCCACTCATTGTCCTGATTGCGACCCCGAGATGGAGAAGGGTGGAACTTTGTATAGGTATTTTGGATATGCTAGACCTGGATTTAAGGTCAACGGCGAAGGTGCATACGATAATAGGATGAAATGATGGAAGCACCGCCGACCGCGCCGCCGATGAGGGCGGCAATAAAAGAATCCAGAAGATCGACTCACCGTTTCAAAATGGGAGCAGCTATAGCCAAAAAGAATAAAGTTTTGGTTTCTGCTCCTAATAGTCGTAAGACTCACCCTAAGTTTGGATCAGGATCGTATAATACCTTACACGCTGAAAGCCACGCGATTTATAAGGCTATCAGACAAGGTATTGATATTCGTGGCACTACGATCTATGTCTATAGAGCTAACAATAATCTAGCTAAACCCTGCTCATGCTGTATGGGTTTGATTCACAAATACGGAATCAAAGAAGTAATATACAGCGGAAAAATACAATGACCAAAAAGTCAAATCTTTTTGGAAACTATGATAAGGTATGAATAAAGAAGTATTAGATCGTTTAAAAAATGCTGGCCTTCTCTCAGAACAAGTACCTGATATGGGTTTTGTTTCTACTGGTAGCTTCGCTCTTAACAAGGTGATCTCTGGTGATTATACAAAAGGTATTCCTATTGGTATGATCACACAGTTTCACGGAGAAGCGTCTACAGCTAAAACTGTGTTCGCTACTCACATTTTGAAAGAGGCACAAGCTAAAGGCTACTACACAATGTTAGTAGATTCTGAAAATGCTTACAATGCTGAATTTGCAAGACATCTTGGAATTGATCCTGACAAACTAATTTATGCTGCGCCTGAAACTTTAGAAGATTGTTTTAAAGTTATTGAGGACACAATTATTGCTATCAGGGAAACAGATCAGGACACACCTATTGTTGTTGCTTACGACAGTATTGCAGTCTCTCCATCAAAAGCTGAGTATGAAGCAGATAGTTACGATGGAAATAACATGCAAGGTGCAGTAAGAGCTAAAGCAACAGGGGCTTGTTTGAGAAAGATAAATCCTCTCATGCGAAAGTATAAGGTTGGCCTCATAGTTATCAACCAAATCAGAAATAAGGTTGGTGTTATGTATGGCAGTCCCGATACCATGGCAGCAGGAGGAAAGTCGTTAGAGTATTACTTAGGCGTAAATTTGAAGACAATCTCGAATAAGACTAGCGACTTGGTAAGAGATGAGTTCAAGACCGTGATAGGTATCAAAGGTTCAGTACGCAACACAAAAAATAAGGTTTCTGTACCTTTTAGAGAGTGTGAGTTTGAGCTGATGTACAACGAAGGTTTGAACCCATATGCAGGTGTATTGAAGCAGCTAGAGGCAGAAGGTTTGGTAAAAAGATCAGGAGCGTGGTACTCTGTTGATGGTACTGATAAGAAGTTCCAATCAAAGGAGTTCCTAGAGCT
>Ga0208795_1000598_pt1 | contig 17431 bp, 31 predicted proteins | sample CB_VirMetaG_6_FD_184541 | JGI IMG/M metagenome (GOLD analysis project Ga0208795, IMG submission 184541) | Freshwater to marine saline gradient viral communities from Chesapeake Bay - CB_1508_2 Viral MetaG (SPAdes) (version 4) | ecosystem: Environmental > Aquatic > Marine > Coastal | place: USA... | reverse complement strand
CGCGTGCGAGCAAGGGGGAACCCCTGAAAACCGAAAACCTGCAAAAGTAAGGAAAATAAATGACAAAGTCAACAGGAATTTTTGTGGTCAAAAAAACGAATAAAAAGCACACAGAAACTATTGAAAAAAAAATATGGATAAATGACGCGCCAATAAAAAGAAAGTGGCACAGAACGCAAGTATGGGGGTCTAATAACAAACAAGAAGGGTTGGGTGAAGCCCAACAAAGGGCAAAGCCCTACAATTTTCCCCCGCGCGGTCTGAAAACCGCAAGAGTCTGGGGAGTATCCCGAACCGCGTCGACCAATTCCCACCCCTGCTCGATACTGAAGTAGCGTTCGCGCTCGAAGTAGTCGTGAATAAACATCAGCCCATCAGGTTTGATAAACTTTAATGCCGACATAGCACAGAACTGACGCGCACGCCCATCAATAAAAACCTTATCGAACTTGATTTCGCTGTAAGTATCAGGAATAAAGTTGATGTAATCGTGAAACTGTTCGTATTTGGTGGGTATTGTCCGTGGCGCGTTAGGCTCGACGTGAAACAACATTACTTTGGACATCAATCCAAGGTTCCGAACATAGCGTAAAACAAGATTATACCAATCCTTATCGTGTTCTATAGACACATATTTGTTTACCTGCTTGGCAAAATGAAGTGTAGAGCCACCTGCGCCCCATTCAAACATAAAATCAGTTGGTTTCAGGTATTTTTCAATTACCGATATTTCTTTTTGGTGCATCCAAACTATCATAGTTCAATTTCTTTACGCCAATCTACCAAAGGTGATAGCCATTGTAATTCACCGTGCGTTGCTTTTGCAGGCAAGCAGGATATTAATTTGCGTCCTTTTTCACGAAGCCGTAGGAACATACGGTAAGAATCAGTCATTGTGCCTTCACAGAAGTGATAATGAATTTCTTTGTCCTGTTTTAAAGTCTTTGCCCTGACAGCAAAAGTCATAGGTGTGCTATTGGTTATTTTCCAATGCGTGCTTCGAGTTACAAACACCTTGGTATCTTCACCACCATCTTTAACAAGGGGGTTTCCCATTTGCTCCCGTGGTAGATATTTATCAGGATGGTCATACAATGTAACATAATCTGCTATTTCCAAGCCCTCACGAAGCGTTTGAAAGGATTTCTCCCTATGGATGTAGTCATCTTCCACAAAATATATTTCTTCGTTGTCAGGAAGTTCTGTAGCCATTTCAAGAACCTTTATGTATGCTTTACTTCCATAACCAAAGTTGGTTCGGATATAATTCACCCCTATACGGGAAGCAATATCTTGGTCAAGCCATTGAACCGTTTCTTCTGAAACCTTATCTGCAATGATGGTAATTTCAACATCAGCAAGGTGAAAGTGCTTTAGGAAGTTGAGTAAACAGTTCTTTTTGGTCACATATTCGGGCTTGAGTTTATTAAAGCCCCCATCGGAAAATCTATAGTAAACTTTCATATTTTGCTTTTACGGTGCGTTTAAGGTTGATTTTAAAGAAAGTGTACCAATTGAATGCGTTCTTTCGACAGCGGGCTTCGTTTGGCTTCAAATCCTTTATGTATGTTTTTATTTCATCCCAAGTTTCTACCACAAGGAAAGGATGAAAAGGATATAATGGGTCAAAATAATCAGCGTGTTCTATTTTGATTACAGGAATACAGTTCCATTCCAAACATTCCATAATCCTAAAAGAATCAGCGTGATGCCACCCCATAGGACACGGTACAAGAAAAGAATCTTTGTAAACTTCAATCATACCATCTACAGGAATACCATTAGGGTCATTGAAGTGAGTAGTTGTTTTTACCATTGTGTTCGGGATAGATTTTAATACATCTACAACCGATTGGCGGTCTTGCTTCATAGAACCCGCGAATACAGCATCAATGTTTCTTTCTCGGTCATCAAAAACAGGTTCAGGATTCATAAACCCCGTCTGAAAACCCAACGGTATGGTGCTTACATTCTCAATGCCGTCATAACGCTTACCGCCATAACTACGCCAAACGTGTTTTGCGCCCGTGTAATGTTTTGGGTCAAACGAACATCGCTCATCCGACAGATGAACAAGGAAGTAAGGCAATTTTGCTTGCTTGTACCATTCAATAACTTTCCAATAGTCAGGGTCAGGGTCAGGAGTGTTGCAAGAAAAGATTAAAACAGCATTAGCAAACAGTAAATCATTGCCTCTTAATATGTTATCGCAAACAAATCCACCAAACAGTCTGTGTTCGATATACTGCTTTTCAAAGTTTGTTTGGCTACCTTGTTTGGTTAACCACACAAGTTTTATTTTTTCCATAGGTTTAAAAGTTCCTTTTCTATTAGTTCTGATTTTTCCATTCTGATAGCCTGCTCCCGCCTTGTTAATTCAAGGTTAAAGGCGATTTTCTTTGCTATACGATTAATTATTAAATTACTAACAAATCCTGTATTAATAAAAATTCGCCATTCATTTTCGCTTATCAAATTTATAGTGCCCACAGTTCTAAATGTTTAGTAATTGGGTCATAAGAAAAACTTCCGCACGAGTACAAAAAGCGTTTTTCATCATCGTGGTCATAAACTTGACAAGTATCATAGCAATCAAGACTGTTCACATCCAAGGTAAATAGAACCGAACGACCAAAATAATTCACCATAATTATGTCCAAATGAAGTTCGTCACAGTTGTCACACGAATAAATATTTTCTACAATAAAAATACAGTTATGTTCAGACATACGGTTAAACGCTGTAAGTCCATATAATTCAATGACTTCAACTTCATTTAAAAGAATATTTGAAATGTCAATAATCTTCAAAAAATTCTCCGATGTCAGCACGATATTATCCATAAAAAACGCTATAAAATTATTTTGTAAAATATTATTCCTTCCACAAACTTACGGTTCTTAAATCACCATTTCCGTGATATAAAACGTAAGATTTGAATCCAAAATCCCAACATTTCTGAAGCCAATTTTTCTGAAAAAAGTCGAATTCGCGGTCATTGCGATGGAACTCCGCAGAGATATATGCAAGTGACCGCAAAGCCGCGTCAGGCAAGGCTTCGCATACCATTCGCTCGGCTCCTTCGATGTCAATCTTCAAAAACTCGCATTTTGCCCATTTTTCTATTTTGAAAATTTCCTCTATCCCAAGCAGGGCGCAGGATTCCGAATGATGTATGTCGAGCGATTTATCGGCAAAATCGCACATACTTCCTCCTCCGTTGTGAGTGAAGTCAGTATGGATTTTGAAGTCCGCTATTCCCGTTTTATCCGAAACACCCAATTTGTAGCATTCAATGTTGGGGTCGTGAGCAGAATTTTTGTAAAGGCAATGGAATGTTGGAGTCATTGGTTCAAAGCAATACACGTTTGATGCACCGCGAAAACGAGCATAACGCGCAAAAGCCCCTATGTTCGCTCCAAAGTCCAATACGCTTACTCCTTCTTCAATTTTACATCCGAATCGCTCATAATCGCTCCCACGGCTCTCAAAGCCATAATATTGAAAGTTCTCATAATAAAGAAAGTTGTACGAATCCCATCTTGGGTTGTCGTGAAAGTCGCCTGCATTGAAGTCGACGTTTTCGTTTTGAAGGTCACGGTAAACTATGTTACCGTATTTATCAAGTGTGTAAAAGGAACCTTCTTTATAAGGTTCGCGGTTGGTTGACCATTTCATATCCAATTATATTTTTTTAATTCATTTATAACATCTTTCGCCTGTATGCTTGAACTACAGGAAAACTCTTCAGGTGTGTTTTGTTTTAAGGGACACCAATACCAATCGTTTTTATCGAATGTTTGACTTAATGCCGACCAACAATCTGTACAATGCGATTTTGATTGAACCCTAATGTGTTCTCCATTGCTCGAACCAAATTCATTATCATCATAAGTCCAAGGTGCAATCATACAGGTTTTCTTACCCATCGCCAACGCCACCCAACTCATTCCGCTTGAAAGCCCCACAAAAAACTCTGCATAACAAAGCATTTCTAAAACTTCATCAAAAGGACGACCAATAACTTTCTTGCAGTTTTCAGGTGGTTCGTTCCAATATGGAGCCGTCCCAAAACCGTAGTGTTTATCAACCAATACTCCTTGAATGCCGATGTTCTCCAAGAGCAGGCACAAATCACGCCAACGTGGCGAATCCGTTTGGTCGGTACGTTTACCTGAATTCCAATATTTGACTTGAGCCGTACTGTGCATCGAAAAAACAAAATATGGGTTCAATATTTGCCTTTTGGCTTTTGGCTTATATTCCATTTTTGGTTTAATGAAATCCCAAACGAATTCTTGTTTTAAAGATTGGGGGATTTGATACAAATCAAACGCAAAGCCTTTTTGTACAGGCAAGTCAAAATGGTAGTTTAAAACAATTTCAGGGTTTTCTATTTTCGTAAATTCTATTTCAGGATATGCAGGAGCCAAGTATTCCCACATCCAATCAATACAGTCGAAATAAACTTTTGGAAGATTGAAGGTTTGTCTATAATGTTCAACTACAGCAACACACGCAAGGGTGTCGCCCAAAGCGAATGAATTACATTTAATAGTCACATATATCTTCATAAGAATTATTTTCAAAAATAAAAAAAAGGCGGGGATAAACCCGCCTTATACTCAATTATTTACTAACACTAAATCAATACTCACGCTTCACTCTATCCATATATTCAATGACCAATTTTTGCATCCAATGATTTTGGCAATATTCTTCCATCATAATTTCAATCGCTTGGTACTGATTCAATTTATTGGAACGCAAAACCCCATTGAATTGTTTACCAAGTTCTTCAGGATAGCCCCAAGCAAATGCAATTGTTTTACGCACATTATTTGGAACCCAAATACGCTTCACCGCACGGTCAACAATTATATTTCTATAGCGTCCACGGTCAATAAAGATAAGCATCATTGCACGGGCAACTTGCGTAACATTTAATCCCGAAGTAGCCAAAAGTTGTTTAAACTTATCGCCAATTACAGGGTCAATTAAAACCTGTGTACCTTTTTTGACTTGCTTCTTGGGTGCTTGTTTTTTGACTTCGGGAAAAGCATCGATTTGTTCAAAGCCATTTTTGCTCACCTTTGGTGAAGATAGGCTGTCTATATATTTGAAAAAGTCATCTGCAACTTCACCCGCTTGCTCCAAGGGATGTGCGGAATCAAGTTCTTTTTGAAACTTCGTAACCAATTCGTTTTGAGCCTTCAATTCATCGCGCAAGGAAAACGCTTCATTTTTCAACTCTTCCCAACTTTTGCGGAATTCACGCAGTTCGTTTTTCAGGTTTTCGTTTTCTACAATCAATTCACGATTGTAATTCATTAACTCACGGTAGATTGATGACTCTACGCTCTGTGGTGTGTGTTTTTCCATCATATTAAAATTTAAAGTGTGACAAAATTTTGTTAAGGGCATCGTTTTGAATGCGTAGGGCGGTCATTTCTGCTTCTTCGACTGAACCCACTACGAAATGTGTACGATTAACATAGACTTTGGTAGCCTCATCCGCGCACGCTTGTATGCACAAGGGTGCTTGTTCAATGACTTCGTGGTTTGCGTAGGTGTATCTGAATTCACCTTGTTCCGAATAGCGAACCAAAGCAGGCTTTATAATTTCAGCCCGCAAAGCCATTTTGTCTTTGTAAGGAACTAAATCCTTGTCAGCAATGAATTCAAAAAACGTGAACCCATCCAATTCTTTCCAATGAATACTTCCGTTGGTATTAACGGAAACTTTACGGTGTGCAATCGCCTGAACACGGACGATTACTTGTTGTGGTGTTAAATTCGACATAACTGATAAATTTAAGTTGTTTCTGATGTTGTTATCCTGATTTCTCACTACAATGTTAGACAGAAAATGAGATATATGCAAGAAATTAAACGAGAAACAACATTTTGTGGAAAAGTCGCTTAAAAGATAAAAAAGTTTTTCTGTTTTGATTAAGACAATCAAAAAAGTCCAAAAATTACAGAAACTAAAAGGAACGCTTCAGGGAACGATATAGGGAACGGTATAGGGAACGGTAAATGCAGTTCAAACTGATTGATATATAACATAAAGTCCAAAATTTACAGCGACAAAAAGGAACGCTTGACGGAACGCTTTAGGGAACGATTCAGGGAACGATGTTTGATATATTGGAAATATGTGTTCCTGTGGATAAAACGGGTCAGGTTCTGAAAGAATATATTTAATATTGTAATTATGACAGCCAAATGGATTCAAGTTTACCTGCGGCACGAAAACGGAACTTGGAGCATTACCAAAGAACCAATTCCTTTTATTGAAACCGACCAAGCCAAGATTTTGGCTTCAGGTAATGAAATAGCGTTAACACCTTGTGATGATAAATACCTAATGGGGGGTTCCAATCATTTTGACCTTGAAGGATACAAAACTGTACAGCCTGAAGAGTTATTTGAGATAATGGAAAGCACACATCTATTTATGCAATGTCACATTGACGAGCAACAAATCAAACCAACCACCCTTGCGGGAAAAGTAATAATCAAATGGAAGAAGTAACAAACCTATTAGAATTTGCAATCGAGGATTCAACTTTAAGTTATGACCTTGACGACAGACCAATTATTGACAAAAATAAATTAGTCGATATGTTAAACGAAATAATTAATCGACGCGAAAACGCCCTGAAACACCGAATAAAGAAGGAAGCACAGGAAGCAATAAAAAAAGTTTTGCACGAAGTTTGATTTATTTTAGAAAATAATTATTTTTGACGCATTAAAATGTTACACAATGGATATGAAAATCAATTTTACGTTTACCGTACACGAATTAGAGTTGCCTTCGGGCTGTATTATTCACGATGCTGAATTTGAAACTTCAGGTCGCGTAGTAGATAATGGTATAGGGGACTATGAATTTTGGGGCGCAACAGGCAAAGATGTTCGCTACGAATACGAAGCCGACGAAATACATTACTTGGGCGAAACCAATCAAGAAGAAGTAGACCAATACATAAATAGCAATTGGGACACACTCAATGACATTGCCCACGAGGACGCTTACAGCAACAATTTTTACTATGACTAATAATTTATTATTTTGGCTTTGCATATTCCTGTTAGGGGTAGGAGCCATTCGGTTTATTTATGGGAAACTTGTAGTTCGAGGAGCAAAAAATCTTTTACGCAACAGAAAAGGATTTGTTAACGAAATAGAAGTAAACCTTCCTGACGAAATTGATTTATTCAAATTTATCGAACCGTTACGACGTAAAACACAACCCGCTACACTTGAAGCGTGGTTGGAAAAAGTTGGAGTGTTTCCAATCGAATTTGCAGAACATTATGGTATTCGCAATTTGAGCGCAGTTGTTTCTACACTTGTAAGCCGTGGATGGGAAATTGAATTAGTGAACGACGAAAGTGGTAAAGGAACACACTATCGCAAAAAAGATTAAAATGGAAATAACCAAATTAGCAAAACTGCTCATTCTGCGAGGAATGACGCAACAGGAATTGTACAATCTTATCAAGGAGCGTACAGGAAAAGAAATTCAATTGTACCGTATATCGACAATGGTTAATGGAAAACTTAAAGACTATAAAGTGTCCACAGCGAGAATTCTTGCTCAAGCACTTCAAGTCCCAACGGATGCAATTATTGAAGACGAATTTTGAAGATAAAGGAATTCTTTCGCAGGGTGATACAAATGGGCGACTCCTATTCAAAGGTGTGGGTTGTTGTATTCGCGTACCTTGACGAAGAGGTTTCTTATGGTATGTTGGCAAAGTTATCAAATGTGAGCAAATCCCAAACTTATAGAATTATTCAATGGGGTACATATGTGCTTGAAGATTTGGGTGTGCAATACGCATTGATAGCGAAAAATAATTCCATTGTTATATCAATAGGTAAAAATGTTCAAACGCTTGTAAAGTCTGAAGAACCCAAGCCCAAATCAATTGATAAGAATAAGGAATTGATACAGCATATCATTGAATACTTAAATCAACAAACAAATAGGTCTTATACCAATAAAGCAAAGGATGCTGTGCGCGCAATTAATGCACGCATATCAGAAGGACATAAATTGGAAGACTTTAAAAAAGTTATAGATATAAAAACAAAGCAATGGATGGGTACAGAATTTGAAAACTACCTGCGACCAATTACATTGTTCGGAACAAAATTTAATTCATACATAAATGAGCGACCAACAGAAACAAATAACCAAAGCGCAATCGCACGCACTATCGCAACAGCAAACAAAGTGGCAGACGAACTTGGTGGGGTTTACGAGGAATGAAACTGAAAAGCGTTTTTTATCGTCCCTGAACGACAAAACAATCGAACACTATAAAACGAAGGAAGATTATACGCGTTTAATCCAAGTTGTTACGAAGTGGAGAATAATGCTTGGTTTGTCAAAAGATATGAGTGAAGAAGAATTGAAGATAAACGTGCAGTTTATTAAGAATTCTTATGCAAAGTTGACCGCCAAAGAAATCGAATTGGCAATTGATTTATCATTACAAGGATATTTGGGTGTCGACCCACAACCATATGGAAATTTTTCACCGCTTTATATCAGCAAGATTTTAAACGCATTTGTTGAAAAACACAATGAAAAAATCAATGCGTTGCTTCAAAGAAAGCGTCAAGCCGAAATCGATGCCAAGCGAAACGAGGTTGACAATCGCACTCCAATGGAAATAGCGCAAAGTATAAAAGACTTTATACGGGATTGGGGGAAAAGGGTTAGGGATAGCGATAAGTATTATGGCGACTTTAACTATTCGGTTTGGAATTTTTTAAATGCGGGTGGTTACATTGAACCCGACGACGACACACTAAAAGACGCGAAAGAATTTGCCGATGCAGAACATCGCAAAATGGAGGAAATAGAAAACAAAAACATCTTTATGAGGTCTATCAGGAATGCTCAAAAAGAACAGGAAGTAAAAAAGCGGAAAGAAATGTATGGCAGGTTTTATGTAATGCGTGCCTTTTTCAGAAGTCTTGAGGACGTAGATAAATTTATGGCGCAATTTGATGTGAAGTTGTTTTTACCTAAACCAAAAAAGAATGGATGATTTTGCAACATTAGCCTTGGGAATACCAACGGTAAACCAAGCGGATTATTTAAACCAAGCCCTTGAAGTGTACAAAGACACATTTCACGGACGACATATTTACATCATTGATAACGGTAGGCAGAACATCAATCGACCTTATCAAGGAATCAAGATTTTGGTACAACCAAAAAATATCGGTGTTGCCGCTTCTTGGAATATTATATGCCGAGTAGCCTTTTCTTCAGGATATACCCACGTCGCAATATTGAATGACGATGTGATTTGCGAAAAGTATGCTGATTTGCTTGAAGACTATATTGACGATGTGCAGGCAGGACTATTTATAGGATATAAGAATTGGTCGATGTTCGTGATTTCCTACGATACGTTCAAAACCGTTGGCGAATTCGATGAGAACTTTAAAGGAGCCTATTTTGAAGACAATGATTATTTGTGGCGATGCAAACAGGCAGGAATTATTATCGAACAAACGGAATTGATGAATCCCGAACAATATCAGCAATCGATGTCAATCAAAACAGACCCGTCATTAAACGAACACTTTGAAAACAACAAAGCATACTACATCGATAAATGGGGTGGTGTGCCTACAGAAGAAAAATATATTAAACCCTTCAACATATGAAAAAACCAACTTTAGTAAGATGGATTGAATTGCCTGCGTCTTTATTGCTTGCTATTTATGTGACAATCCAACAAATCCGAATTGCTTTTGTAGAAAAGCACGAATCTGAAGATATTATCGATGCAATTAACCGAACACATAAACGTGACAGGGATATGTGGACTTGGTTCTGTTTGCGATGGCAGACTCCTATTGCGGTTGCATTTTATATGCTCTTAATAATATTGATACTATGACCTTTCGCGACCCGAAAATCTATATCGTCGAAGTATTGTATAAAAACCCGTTTAAGCATCAGTCTTTGGTGGGGGAGTACATTTTGGACGTAACGATTGGTGGCGCATATTTTTCGACCACAAAGCATATGGAATGCGCTTCTGTTTTTACGCTCGATAAAGCAAGCACAATTTGTGCAAACTTCAATAAAATGTCCCCTGAACATTTTGTGATTAAACTAAAACAAGATTTAAGAGTGCCAATTGAATATGGAAAAGACAACTACACGTTACCGTCCAAACTTAATGACTTTCATTCTGATTCTGATTCTATGTCTTTTGACAATGAAGATGTGTCAGGACAGTCGAAGGATTGAGCAACTGAAAAGCATTAACCAAGAACAAGTTGTCCGTTTGGGAAAAAACGGTGAGCAAATTGTTTCCCAAAAGCAAAACATCCTTACTTTGAAGGATGCTCTTGCATTGGAAAAAATAGAAAAAGAAAAATATATGAAGTCTGTTCAAGCCCAAGCAAAATTGGGACTACAGAACACCGTTACAGGGAAAACGGTTATATACCACGATACAGTCGAAAGACTTGTGTTTGTGGATACTTCATATGACGGATTGGTTGACGATACTTCTGTGTACATAAAGGTTCCTTTAAAACTTGAATATAGGGATAGTTGGAATCTTTTCCAAGGAACATTGGGCGAAGAAGAGTTCTTTATTGATTCGATAACGGTTAGAAACGAACTGCGATTAACCGTAGGTTACGAAAAGCAAGGATGGTTCAAAGAGCCCAAGCCTATTGTTGAAGTCAAGTCAAGCAATCCTGAAGCACAGGTTACAATCATAGACAACGTAATAATTGATAAGCCCGAACCTTTTTATAAAAAGGCTTGGTTTGGAATAATTGTCGGGGTGGGGGCGACTTTACTTTTACTGTGATAAGAAACAAAAGGCTGATTGATGCTTTCCTGTTTTTTAACGAAGTAGAAATGGCTTTGTTCAGGATGGAAATGTTAAATGCCGAGGTAGACCTGTTTGTGGTCGTGGAAGCAAAGCATACGTTTTCAGGAAAACCTAAACCACTTTACTTTTTTGAGAATCGCCATAAGTTTTCCAAGTTTCGCCACAAAATTATTTACCGAACCTTTCGAGGGGGCAATGACGCAAACGCTTGGAACAACGAAATAGCCCAAAGAAATTACTTTGAAAAAATATTTCGTAAAATATGTTTTGATGACGATTTAATTTCATATTCTGATGTGGATGAAATACCAAACTATAAAGCAATTACTTATAAACACGAATTTGATAAGCCCTGCGTATTTATAATGGATATGTACCGTTATAGTTTGAAATACAGGGTAGGAACAAATATTTGGTCAGGAACAAAAATGATGTTTTATAACGCATTCAAACAAAACTTTAAGACAGTTGAAGACTTGCGTAGTCGTTTTAAAGACTATTGTGTTCAAATAAAGAACGGTGGGTGGCACTTGACTTACTTTGGTGGTGCGGAAAAGATTGCCACAAAAATTGATTCGTTCAGCCATACAGATTTGAATTTACCCGAATACAATAATCAAGATAATATCCTGAAAGCAATTAAATATGGAAACGACCTGTTCCGTAGACCGAGTATTGTTGAAGAGGTTGATTTTGATGAAACAGGATTGCCACACAATTTAAAAAACCTAATATGTTAAAAAACCTTATTGAACAGTTTGAAGAAACCGAGTTTCTAAAAGCAGACGGATTCGACGAAGCCGTAATCGGTTTCGATGTCAAGTCGGACAGATTGATTTACAGCATAAGCAAAATGATAGAAATACTTATGCAGGACGGTATGGACAGGATTGATGCTATTGAATATTTAGAATTCAATACCTTTGGAGCCTACGTCGGAGAAAAAACACCCATTTATATGTGGGATTTAAAATAATATTTTATAAAATAAAATTATGGATGCAATTACATTAGAATTTTACAACAAAAGCCCAATTAAGGACTTGACAAATGACCAATTATTTGAAATGGTTTACAATTCCCAACACTATTGGCGGTTTGCGACAGAAGCAGACGGTACGGTAATCGAAGACAGAAGGGCATATAAACAGCAATTTCAAGCCTGTTGCTTATTGTTTGGTAAGCCTGAAAACCACCACTATTTTACCCATATTATGTCTAAACACGCTTATCCAAAACCCACTTATGAAGATGGAGTTCGTGAATTAGCCCTTGAAAAAATAAATGAATAAATATGACTACTGAAAAAAAACCAATCCAATTCACTCACGTCTACACGGTAGAAGAGTACGACCAAGTCCGTCGCAAAGCCAAAATGCTTGTTAAAGACGGTAATCCCGTGAAATGCCATAAGTGCGCTCCCGCAATCGTTCCATCACACGGTGGCAACTTTGTGCCTGTGTACGAACATTGCACTACGCATTGTTCAAGAGCCCTTATTGGTATGGAAGGCGACAACGTGGTTTATGTTCAAACCTGTGAAGTTCAAAATCAGAAGTTTTTAATTGATAACGCAAAATCAGAAGAGTCCCTGAAAATTATAAAATGAAATTAGTTTTGTTCTACTGTGACTTCCTTGCCCCTTCAGGGTTTAGCAGGGTGTCCGAAGAAGTTGTGAACCGTTTGGGAGCGTGGTGCGAACGGGAAAATGTAAGAATCGACATATGTGCGACCAATTTTGGCAAGAATGAAAAGGTCATAGTAAGCAAACACATTACTGCATACAACGCCCGCTTATTTGCACACAACGAAAAAGATATGTGGTACAGGGATGGTTTCCTGAAATTGCTTCAGAGCAAGCCATATGACCTTGTATGGATACTTAATGACTTTCCTGTCATCACACCATTAAACGGGTTGTTAAAACGCATTAGGGAGCAAAAAAAGCAGTTGCCGCTTAAAACACACAATCAAATTGTGCATCCTGAATTCAAAGTAATATTCTATACACCGATAGATTCACTTCCCCCTAAATCTTGGTTTAAAGATATTTCAGAGTTTGATGAAATTGTGACTTACACCCAATATGCTAAAAAGGAAATACAGAAGCGTTCTAAAACGTCCGTGAACGTCATACCCCACGGATTCGACACAAAATCCTTTTATCGCATTGATGACAAAGCCAAGTTGCGAAAGAAGTATAAACTACCTATAGACAAATACATTTTTGGGACAGTAAACAAAAACCACGCACGGAAAGATATTGGTAGTACCCTGATTGCTTTTACACGATTCAAAGAAAAATACGGTTCCAATGCCGTGTTGTATTTACACACATACCACAGCGACCCAACAGGGATTAACATTCACGAAGCCGCAGAACGATTGGGTTTGAAATTCAATAAGGACTATTTTCTACCCCTTGAAGAACGCTACAAGAACGCTGAATATACACCGTCAGATATGAACGAAGTGTATAACTGTATGGATTGCTTTATTACCACATCGATGGCTGAAGGATGGGGACTGACCCTTTCTGAAGCAATGTGTTGTGAATTGCCTGTCATCTACGGGAACCATACTTCATTTAAAGAAATAATGCAGGGCGACGGCAAACCCGTTAAAACGCTTCACGAACACATTCAGATTTATGATGGCGAAGGAGTAAGATTCAAGTTGGATATAAACGAAACAGTCGAACGAATGCAGGAATGTTTTATCAGCACAAATAAAAATGTCAAATACACCAAGCAATTAGAAAAATACGATTGGGATAAAATTTCCTTATCTTGGCAAATAATTTTTAATAAACATTTGCGATGACTTGGTTTTGGATTACACTATTAATCTTATCAAATATAATTTGGTACTTGATTTACAATGCGTTGGTAAAAATGATAAAAACCTATCGACGCATAATTGAGTCGCAGGGCGGCTTGAAAGAAGAAGTTTTGAAGCGTTTGGACGAAATGTCCGACGGTTGGTAAAAGAAAAGGGCGCAACATTCCGCTACGCCCGCTTCCCAAGTGTGTTTGCACAGGCAAACTTGATACAAAATCTTAACGATTCTTGTAAACCAAGTAAGCGAGCAAAGCAATAGTAATGGTGTTGTGAACATTCACTCCACCCAACCAATTAGCACTTTTGATGTCGAAAAATCCATTCATCAGTTTTTTGTCTTAAATTTGACTTTACAAATATGCGATATATTTGCTTGCATACCAATGATTTGGAAACTATAGTAATTTAAAAGTGTGTGGATAAATTTATATCCGTAATACACACAGGGAGTTGAAGGTATTTAAAGTGTTGAAGAATCATATTATGTGAAATAATAAATTGCTTAATTACACTAAAAATACCAATGAAACGAGCAGGAAGAAAATCGGCAAGTCAAACACCCGCTCCGAAGCAAGAACGCATACGGGGCTCGAAAACTAACAAGGCGGGAACAGCGGCAAGCAAGTCTTCTGCTTCAGCCATAAAATTCAATGATGCACTTTTGGATACCATTAAAATGAAGGTGTCTGCTCATAACGAAAAGTACCCAACCAAGAAAGTTACTACAGCAACAGCGAAAGCGGTTGTACGCAGGGGAATGGGAGCCTACAGCGCAACCCATAGACCCACCATATCAGGCGGCAAACCAAATAGCAGAACGGCTTGGGGTCTTGCACGGTTAAATAAATTTTTGTTAAAAAAAGCGGGTAAGCCCGTGAAAAAGGCTTATGTGCAAGATGATGATTTGTTATGACAGAAGCATTAATCAATGCCGTATTAATTTCTTGGGCGGTGGGTGTAGTTTTGTTTTTAAGACTTTGGTGGATAAACAGAAAAGATGATGGGAAGAGGTGATTGTTATGAAGTAGCGGGGTTAATCGCTTTGCGGGACTTCAAAAAGGTTCCGATGCGGGCTGATTCCAAAAAAAACATTAGGGCTTATGCTTCAAAAGGTCTTACCCCGTCTGAAGAAGATTGGTCAGGGACACCCTATGTAGTTCACGCCCAAGTTGAAGGTCAGGGTGCTTTACAAGGGATTCCATATGGTCACGCTTGGGTTGAAGACAATTTGTTTGTTTATGACTTTTCAAATGGACGAAGCATCAGGATGCTCAAAGACGATTATTATTATTCGGGAAATGTGCAACGAAAGAAACCCAAATATTTCAAGTACACTTTTCCGCAGGCAGTTGCAAAGATGGCTCAAACAGGACATTATGGAAGTTGGGATTTGATAACAGATTCAGGATTATGAAAGGAATATTTTTTAACGAAAAACAGGACATTGGGGCTGAACATCAACCCATTGATATGGCGTATAATGAATTAATCAAAAAAAATCGCGAAATTCGTGGTAATATGCCAATAAACGACCAATCATATAGAAAATATTATATGGATGATAATTTCGCTGTTGGCGGGGTAGTTAAAACCAAAAAGGGAAATACTATGGACGCTAAACACGGTGGCACTTTCCACGGAAAGTCACACGACGAAGGCGGTATAAAAGCAATCAACGTCGATACAAACACACCCATTGAAGTAGAGGGTGGCGAAGTGGTAATTACCAAAAACGCGGTTGAAGACACAACTAAAAGGGAGTTTATGGGAAAGCAAATGACCAACAAGGAAATTCTTTCTTATATCAATCAAAGTGGTGGTGGAGTCGCCTTGAAAAAAGGTGGTGAAATTTATGACGACGGTGGACTTGTTTCAGAAGGAGAAAATTCTGACTTTAATGACCAAGTGGAAAAAATCAAAAGTCAATTGGATGAATTGGCTAATAACCCAAACTACAATCAAATTTTGAATGGGGGATTAAACGAAAAGGGTTTACAAGAGGTTAAAAATATTATTGAATTACTCACAAAGGCAATAGGCAGAATGCGTTTAGAACTTTCATTGCTTTCTCCAAGTATGGATGACGTAAAGTTTAATGAATTAGCCCGTAAGTTGTCAAAAACAAGTACAAAATTATCGGAATATAGAATGATGCTCAATTTGACGTTAAGAGGAAGAATTGACCATTTTTTAAATTCATTGAACGAAACAGGTAATGCTTTTAATATTAGGACATCCGATGTTCCTGTAAACCCAAAGAAAATTGACGAACCATTTAATCAGGCTATTTATAGCGAAGCATTTAAAGATTGGTTTGGTGATTGGGAATTAGCCCGCGAAACAAAAAACTATGTGAATGTTTCAAAGGCTGTGGATGAAAATGGGCTCCCTGAAATTTATTTTCACGGGGGACGACAATACCAAACGACCTATAGACCTATAGAACAGGTTTCTGTTTTTTATTGGGCACAGAATTTTGAATACGCTAAATGGTTTGCAGAAAACGCATTTGCCGCAGATGAAAAAGACGCAGTAATACTTCGCGCTTATGTCAATTGCAGAAACCCTATTGACTTAATGCCTTTAGGATATAGAGAAATTGATTTGGGAACAGCAATACGGTATGTAATTGCATTGTACCCGCAAACAAACCTACGCGCTTTCTTACCAAGCAAGTTTAAGGCAATGTTGAAAAGGAACGAGCCTTTTGGAATTAAGATTCGTGCGTGGCAGTTGATTCGACAGTTCAATCCTTGGGTGACATACATTCGTGACCAAGGAGTGTTCGATGGATTTATGTATGAGGAAAACAATCCAAGCCACATTATAAACGGGAAACAACATACAACTAAAGCATTTGCAATTTTTAGAAGTAATCAAATAAAGTTTCCAAATCAAACAGCGTTTAATTCATTTATGGATGACTTCAGATTTGAAGAAGGAGGGATTTTAATATGACCGCAAACGAAATAATTGACAATATAGCAGACCAATTGGGATACAATCGGGAGATGTTTAAAAACGTCGTTCCTACCCAAAGGGCTTTCGACGCATTGTTAATGACGTTGGACTTGTCACCTGAACAAATTGCAGAGGCAAGAACTGCTTACCCAAAATACATTGCATCCAAAAGGGCTGAAGACCTTATATTGGTTCAAGATGAAGAGGGCGATGTCGAAGAGAGTGATAAAGACGTAGATGAATCCGTTCAAAAAATACTTGATAAAATTCAGCAAAACGAAAATCAAGACTTGTCAGATATTTTAAATGACTTGAAAGATATTGATACAGGGGACTTGGATTTAACAAACGCAAAACCGACAGATGAAGAGTTTGATGGTCGCATAAATCAAAATGTAATCAAAGACGAAAACGACGACATTTACAATAGCCAAAAAGAAATGGATTCCGAAGGTCGAAGTATGGGTGGAAAAGACCAAGGCGACGGCAAAGGAACAGGTCAAGACCAAGGAGAAGGCGAAGCAGGTGAAGGCGACGGTGAAGGCGAGGGCGAAGGAAAAGGTAAAGGAAAAGGAAAAGGCAAAGGAAAAGGCGAAGGAGAAGGCGAAGGAGAAGGCGAAGGTGAAGGCGAAGGCGAAGGTGAAGGCGAAGGCGAAGGAGAAGGCGAAGGTGAAGGCGAAGGCGAAGGTGAAGGCGAAGGCGAAGGTGAAGGCGAAGGCGAAGGTGAAGGCGAAGG
>Ga0208795_1000594_pt1 | contig 17443 bp, 41 predicted proteins | sample CB_VirMetaG_6_FD_184541 | JGI IMG/M metagenome (GOLD analysis project Ga0208795, IMG submission 184541) | Freshwater to marine saline gradient viral communities from Chesapeake Bay - CB_1508_2 Viral MetaG (SPAdes) (version 4) | ecosystem: Environmental > Aquatic > Marine > Coastal | place: USA... | reverse complement strand
CTCCTTTGTCTTGAAAATCTGAATAGTCGGCACCCACGGCAATCTCTAATCGGTACCCGGTCTTTGTTTCTTTAACCCCGATCACCGAAAAGGAACTTGCAAGCTTACCACTATCGGCAGGTGAATATTTGCCTAGGTTGTCGACTATCTCAATGCCTAGCTTGGTCATTGCATCGGTCACATTTTTAACCAAGGCACCTTCAACCGCAGCAATATATTCGTTGCCCTTCAGGGTTCTCCCGCCTATCTTAAGATCCGCTACTTGAGCTTTTGTTGCAACTGCCATTTCTTGTATTCGTTGTCTTTGTACTTGTTATAATCCTTTAAATATGCTAGGGTATTTAAATACTCAATTACCTTTAATTCAAATGCTTGGTTTACGGTTATGTTTTGGAAGTCTGCGACCTGCTTTGTGCTGTGTACCCAGCCCCACCTTTCCATAAACGGACTGCCTTCCCCGCCAGCTCCTTGTTCTGAATTGAGGAGGTTATTGTAACGCTTATTAATTCGTTGAATAGTTGACAAAAAAAAAGCATGCAGCCGTAAACCTCTAGGAAGTTAGCCTCCAAGAGATCCTCAGCTACCACGTCATGAGGCACCACCCCATAGCCTTTGTACTTGTCACCCTCCATCGGGAGAAAGAAACAGGCAGCAATCTTATTCAGCTGAATTATCTCCCCTGCAAAGGCTAGGATATCAATGTACTGCCCCGCAGTAATCTCGTGCATTTCGTAACAAAACTTGTATCTTTTTGTTGCAACCTGCAAGTAGTCCACGGGCTTGGTCTCAGGTATATTATCAAAGAAAGAAAGCTTTTTTCCGTACTCCTGAATCAGGTCCCGGTACTTGTAGTTATCGTACTCGCTCTCATCTTTCCCCTCGATTACCGCTAGCATTTTTTGTTGCTTCTCAATAATGTTAAGGTTTCCGTTCACCTCGATATCGTACAAGGTTATGAACTGCCCGACTGTTAATTTGTCCCACATATCTAGAAATATATTTTGTTTGGTTTGTGTATTTATCGGAAGGAGTAACGGCCCAAATGGCTTTGAGAAATCTTGTTTACTACCGAATAGCGCAGGGCATCCAATGCGTGGTTAAAATTGTCAACCGGCTTGTTAGTCATGTGCCCGTTTTTGTCCTCGATGTATTTGTAGTTACGCAGCTCCTTGATCAGGTTAAAACTGCTTTCGGTTGCGTGAAGCTTATATCTTCGGATGATGTCTATCCCTATGTTGATTGATCCCTTAATTGTTGGCTTTACATTCCAGCCCATCCGGTAAATCTCCTCTATACTTTTTGGCTCAGCTGAATCCGCATAGATCTCGTTACTCCTGTCAAGGCCCAACACCTTCATCTCATTTGCGATGTCTTGGTTGGTCATCCCGGTGCGGTAAAGCAATTCGTCCACGTACATATTGTCCTCTAAAAGATACGTGCGAACCAAGGATGTCGGATCTGATGAGTAACCAAAGTCAAGGCCGTAGCTTACAAGCTTCGCTTCCGTTGGGATTTCTTTGCAGGTGGTGAAAGTATATACCAAGGATCTAGCAGTACCCCTTTCTCCGAGGCCGTACACCCTCCAGTAGTTTTCATCTACCCCTCTAAGCCTTTCGATTTCTTCTTTGATTACATCGCCTAAAAATGGGTTATCCTTGTAAGTGGTTTGAAAGAAGTCGACATCCTTTCTAGGTAGCACCTGATCATAAATCCAATGGAATTCTTCAGATGGGTTGTAGTCTAAAATCACCTTTTCATTGGTTCTAAAAAGTAGCTGAGTCCAATCCTCCTGCGTTAACTCATTGGCCTCGTTTGCAAATAGTAGATCCCTCTTGCGGCCCCTGATCTTCTGAGGCATATCCAAAGAAATAAACTCGATTGTATTTTTATTTATTGTGTATTCGTTGGCAGTCTTGGAGTGCGCTTCTTCGGTGTAGATCTCGTGGTCTTTAATGATCTGAAAAAAGTCACGCATCACAGTACCCCTTAAGGCTGGGAATGACTTGCGGCAAATGGTTATGATCTTACCCTCATTTCTTTCGCAGTACGAAAAAATAATCCAAAGTAAAATATTGAAGGTCTTCCCTGATCTCGTGCCTCCCTGCTGAACTACAATTTTAGCCGTGGAGGTTTCAAGCTGCTTAAATACTTTGTTGGTTTTTAGCTTAATCAGTTCCATCTACAATGGTCACCTCGAATAGTTTTTTGCCATCGGCCCCGGTTACCTCTTGACGTTCGATGTATCCTCGGCTTTTACCTTGAGTCTTGAGAAAGAAAATAATGGCAGTGGTATCACCGCTATCTATCTTCTGATCAAGTTTGCTTTCAACAAAATCTAGCCTCGTATTCCTGCCTTCGATTACGGCCTGTTCTAGGCCCTCCTGCTCGATCCATTTGTAAAGGGTGGCTCTATCTACCTGCAAAGACCTTGCGGCCGTAGAAAGGTTCCCAAATGACTTCACAATGGCTTTCTCGATTACTGATACTTCAGGCTTTTTCATAGTGTTGAATTTTGATAATTATTCAAGTCCTTTAAATGCTTTCAACGGGTAAAAAACTAGACTGTTCCGGTACCCTCCTTCGTGAGTTGGCACAATCGGGGTAACCCCGTGTACGTTCCTCCAAGCCGGGTAAACTAAAATTGAATTATCTCTTTGTCCTATTGTCGCATTGTAATCAGGAATGTGGAGATCACCTCCTTTTGAATTTTGCTTTTTGCAAATAATGACATTTACAGCCCCAACTATGTTTCCAGTGTCTCTATGAAAAGGAGCAGGAATATTGTAGTTTGAAATAGAGCTAGTAAATAAATTTGCGAATCTCCATTTTTCAGGAACATCAGAAAAAACCTTTACTTGCCTTTCATATTGTTCTGGAAGTATTTGTTTAATTAACTCTTCACTTTCCCTTGCAAGCAAAAGCATAGCTTTTATAAAAGTTTGGGCTGTCTTTACTCCATGAACTGAAGATATAGAAGGGTATGGCCTTCTCATGTGAGGTCTTGGAGGAGTTGAGCCAATAATTGTTGAATACTGAGAAACTCCTTTTTTCATTTCTGACATTCCTCCTTCCATAAATTTCTTTACGGCATCACTTCTATTCATATTTGACTTTGGCACATTTTTACTTCTTAATTCTGCGTTTGCCAAATCTGCTAACTTGCACATTTTTTCAGGCATTTTGGTTAAGTAAAATCCAATCGGCTCACCCTCTGAATAAAAAACACAATCTTCAATAACATTTGGTTCAATGTATTCGCAAACCTCACCGATCTTCCGATCATGGTCTATTTTAACAAGATCAATTCGTTTCATTTATTATTTGATTTATTAGTGATAAAGCTTCATTGCTATTTTTAACTATCCTATTTTCTTTAATATTGTTTACTCTAGTTTGAATTGACGTAAGATGTCTTTGGGTTTGATTTGATCCTCTTGCTTTTCTACCCATTTCGCCATTATCTTGAATCTTAATTATAAAAGGATTAAATGTTTTTATAAAATTTTGATTCATAAATCTATCTCCTTCACAAATCACTATAAAATTTTCCTTATCTTTTATCTTTTTAAAGTTTTGAAAATCTAAACTAACAGCCATTGATAATTTGTCTCCTCCTTCAAAAACGCTTCCATCATAATTGCCAAGAACGCATATTTTTTTATTAGTTCTAAAATGAATTAATTTCGTTTTAGCTTTTAAATTTAAATCGTGATGTTTTATTAGGTTTTTCATTACCCAAGTTTTCCCACTTCCACAATATCCAATTAACAAAATTGTCATTAACTAAATTCTTTTAAATATTTTTTTTCAAATGTCTCTTCTCTGAATTGCCATAATGTTTCCCAGGCTACCCCATCAGGGAATCGCTTCTCCATAGTATCTATTTCTTTCCTCATGCGTTCAATATAGTAACCAACATATCTTTTACCAAGTCTGTATTTTTTATATGCACACAAGGTGGTTTCAATTTGATAAATATTTCCTTCGTGAGTTTTTAACAAATTCAAAAAAACATTATGTAAATGAACTGCTTTTTCTTTTGTCAATTTTTGGTCAATCCAATCTTCTTTTCCTATTGCAAAACAAATTCCATTCCTACAACTTTCAGCCTCAAGCATATTCAAATATGTAGGCGAATGGATGGTTGAGGTTATTTGGTTTAACACATCAAGATAATTGAAGGTGCTAAATCTGCCGAAATTTTTAATAGAAGTTATTTTTGAGTAGCAGTCTTTCCAATCCTTTGAATCATTGAAATATTTTTCTTGAGAAGATTTTACTAAATTTTTATAACTAACGAATGCAGGGATAAAACCATTACCTGTTTTTACCCTTAGGCGATCTGTTTGGAATATTAATTTTTCTTTGTTTCTATCCCACCAATTTTGCATTCGTTTCAAATCAACTAATTCAAAATCAGGAAATTCATTATACATTAAAAATGTGGTTGTGGCACAATAATTAGTTCCGTATAAAAAAGAAATCCAATACCTTTGGGATAAATTCAATTCAAACCTGTCAGCCAAATACTTCAAACAAATCACAGAAGGATCAACATCTTTGGCTTGCATTGAATGATTATGGTAATCCGTATAGCTTACATGACCCATATATTCATTTTTTTCTTTTTATTTTTTGAAAGTTTAGTGCCAATGAATTTCATACCCATTTTTTTGTAAAATGAATTGCCCTTTTCGTTGTTAGTATTACAAGTCAGGTAAACTGGTCTAGGTAAATTTTTAAAGAACAATTCACCAAACCCGCATCTCTGTTTTTCAGAAACAATACCAAAATCCTTAACCACAAAGGCATTTATTCTTTTTGAGAAACCAAACCTTATCATGCCTATGTTTTCAAGAATGTAAAATTTATATGGGCTTTCTTGATTTAAATAATCGTCCCAGCAGTTGTAAAGATTAAAACTTCCAATCTCATTTTTACAGTCTTTATAAACTAGTTTAATAAATAATTCATCCGATTTTAAGGCTGGCCTAAATTTCATAAAATTTATTAGGTTTCAATTTCTCGTAGCTTTTTAATCCACTTCTTGACAAAATATCTGAAGTGCTTGCTAAATACGTAGCATGTTTATCTTTTGAAATAGACAAAGGCCTAAGATTATTTTTGATTGCAGTTATTTGATTTTCTTTATTTAGAAAAACCCCAGCAAAAGTCCGTTTATTTTCGTTGATAAAATTTAAAAATGAATCCTTGCCTTGTTTGTATTTTATAATTGCAATCTCACCATCGTTTTCAGTCTCCATTTTAATATCAAATTTATTTTCCATTTCAGTTTTTGAACTCATGTCTATAACTCCATTGAAGGCAAGACAAAAATCATCTAAAAAAATTGGCTGATTATTTTCAATAACTTTCCAATCACCACTAGTTGAATAGCGAAAATGTGCAATAAACTTTTTGGGTTTTTTTTCAATCAGTGATTGTATAAATTTTTTATAGTCAATAAATTTTAAATTATAGATTTGATTTTTTTTAACAAATGAATATCCAAAACTATGAAGCCCTCTTATTCTTGAGTTTTTTATTATCTGTTTAACAATCTCTTCGTCCCAGCTACCGGAAACTGCAATTATAGAACACATTACAATTTATGTTTTTCTGCTTTTAAGTATTCAACTATCATAGCCCCAACGTATGCTCCTTGCTCTCTCCAAAACTTTACAAGCTCAAATGCTTCTTCATAATGCTCAGGCTCAAATTCAATTTGAATTGCTTTTTTAACTCCGTTGCTCATCTCATCCATTTGATCGCTTACATCTTCCCCATCTAAAATAGAATAATCAGGAGCTTCACCCCAATTAGGAACTGTAAGGCCCCAAGTTTCAAGCTCCTCAGGCTCCCATTCGTTTGCTAGCATATCCCAATCCCATTCACCAAAGCCTACGTTATCTTTGATGATAAACTGCCTTTGCTCATCTTCTGTGAGATCATCGGCAAAGATTATTGGCACCTCTTTAAGCCCGGCTTCTTTGCAAGCTTTTAGCCTCATGTTACCACCTAGCACGATCATGTCAGCGTTCACCACTATCGGCCGTATCTCCAGCATCTTAGGGAACTCCTGAATAGACTTTACCAGCTTGCTAAATTTATCGTCCTTGATAATCCGAGGGTTATTAGGATTGGTTTTGACCTCAGATAATTTTACGGTTTTAATTTCCATTTTCTGTCTCGGTTACTGGCTCTTCAATCAAGGTCTCTTTAATCGTGTTTTCGATCCCTGCATCGTCAAGTAATTTTTTGAATAGGAGTGCTAGATCAAAGATGGCATCCTCTTCCACAAGTGAAATGGTAACTACCTTTTTGGCTGAGTTGAAATTTAGTTGAAAGTTTGACATGGTTTTTTATTTAATTTGATTCATTTTTTGTTGGTGCTTTTCCTCCAGGTATTCCCTTTGGCTTTTGATATCACCCATAGTATCGTGACAAGCTCGGCACAATGCCATGAGGTTTTCTATCCTATCCGCTGATTTGCTGCCTCCCATCCCTCGAGCTTTGATGTGGTGAATGTCGACCGCCTGAGATCCGCAGGATTCACAAGGAATAAAATCAGCTATCGTGTAACCGAAATATTCCATGTAAATCTTGGTATGCTTCTTCACTAGAAAGGCAGGTCGTAAGTTTCTTGCTCCATTACGTTTGCCTTTGGTACCGCTGCTTCCTTTTCGAATTCATTCAAAGTGATTGCAACATCCTTGCCGTATTGGTTCGGCTCATCGTAAAGATTGATATTGATGTTTACGTACTTCTTGCCGTTATACTCGTAAGCGTGCGCCTCGGCATCCGTGATGCAAAAAGAAGATGTCATCCAAGTAGGGTTTCTCTTCTTGCCGTTTCCTAGTCTTAGTTTTGGTTTTTGTTCCATGGTTTATTTGGTTGATGTTCTTCTCTTTCTAGTGGTCGGTGCTGGTGCTGCTGCTGCCAAAAGTGCTGCGGCCTCCTGCTCTCGGTACCAAGTTGTATTCTCTTCGTTGGTGTACCATCCATAAAGATAGTTGACTAGCTCCATTCGGCAGGAGCTGCACCAATGTGAGAAGGTATGCTTTGCGTTTACGTAGGTGGTGTACAGGTGAATCAAGTCATTGTAAACCTCCTTTGAATAGTTCCGGATGAAAGCGTGCTTTTTGTAGCACTCATAAAGCTCCATGTGCTTCTTGAATAGTTCGTGATCTTCAGGTATCATAGCTCAAATTTGTTAGTTAAATAATCCTCAATGAAAAGGTAAATAAATGGTGTTGTGCTTCCTATAAATATGGCCTCAATAACAGTTGTATTCCAAAGCAGGTAGCTAAGACAAATCCAAAAGGACATACAAAAGGAGCAGGAGAAAGGCTTAACCATTTTCCTTCCCGTCACTTCCTTAAATTTTTTAGGTAAGTTTAGAATGTAGAAGTAGATCAGGGTTATACCGATCGACCCTAGTAAACCAACTGCTGCTTGATACATTTGCGAATGTTTTTAATGGTTATAAATATTGAGGTATGTGGGATGCCTGTTTCTTTGCTGACCTTCCGAACGCTTCCCAGCTCCACGTACATTTTTAGGATCTCCTGATCGTACCAGTAAAGCCCTTCTACTATCTTGGTAATTCCATCGGCTACCGCTTGGCTATTATCAATCTGCTCCTCCTCTTTGACAAACTTCATGATATCTTCCACGGGAATAAGGCTTGCATACAACCTCCCGAACTTACCGTACTTTGAGTTGGTTTGATTGCAACAAATCCTCACTATCCAAAACTTAAATACCTGCTTTCCTTTCTCCTCCAGCTCGCTTATTTTTTTGCTATCGTATTGCAGGACTATATAAGCTACCTCCTGCCTCAAGTCTTCCCAAAGGTCTTTGCCTATATTCTTAAATACGTACTCAAACTCTCGGTCATATAGCCAGCCGATGGACTTCATTTTAGGCTGATTACCTTACCGGTGGGGTTACCTTCAAAATCACAAAACGATCCAAACAAAATAAACCGGACTTCCTTCTCCCGGTATTTGTAAGGGCTTGCCAGCAATCTAATTTGGCTCTGAACTATTGTAATGCTTTGGAAGGTACCTTTGCCCTTCGGTGACCACTCACTCCACTCATTATTTGATTTCCTGTAACGGATCTCCAAACTATAATCAGGCTTTGTGAATGGTAACTGTCTAGGCATCTTGAATTACTACTTTCAATCCTAACTCTTTACAAATCGCCCTTAGGTTGGCCAAGCTGATCGACTCCTTCCCGTTCTCAAAGTGATGCACTGGAGCATGACTTAAGCCGATCTTATCGCAAAGCTGCTGCTGAGTGTACCCTAGTAACTTGCGTCTCCTTCTTATCATGATTCCTTCTAATTCTGCCATGTGTTTGTTATTTCTTCAAATGTAATTTTTATATTTTAATCAAATGTAAAAATAGGTAGGTTGTTAGAAAAATATTTAAAAAGGTAACATCGGGTAGATCCCTATGTGAATAAAATCATCCCCTTTTTTTACGATGCATTTACGGACATTTAACTCAAATACGTTTGAGTCATTAAAGCCGTACTTCTTTTGTGCGATATCCAGCAGGAGCTTGACTGGGTTATCTAGATCGCTGGCCTTGTTGCTGAAGCCGAAAAAAAACTCGATTCTTAACATCTGCTTTGGATCTATTTTTGCCCTCGGCATCATTAATAAAATCGTTTTTTCGTAGGCCTTGTATGCTGGCGTTTTAAAGCGTTTACCCTGCCAAGCTAGGTTAACACTCAAGGGCTTCTCGTTAAGCTTAAATTGAATCATTTGCAAGCCTTATATACGAAGTCCATTGCGATCGTGTACAAAGCCACCAGCACCAAGAATAAAAATAGGTTTGAGATGTCTACCTGCATCAAGCCAAAGATGGCAAGCAAAGTGGAGGATGCGCTAAAAAGATCTTGTTTTTTCATATTAATTTGTCGAGGTTTTTGTTTTCCTTAATTGATTCCAAAATAAATAGTTTCCAAATTTTATTCTTTGACTTTGCTCCTACCGTGACTTCATCTATGTACCGGGTAGTTAATCTTAATTCCCTACGGACATCCTTTTCGATTTCGTCTACCTGATACAACCAAGGCTTTAAGATTCCCTTTTCCTGAAATTTGTTAAACCAGTTCCCTCCCCATTCGGATAGATCCCGGCAGAACCCGCTTTCCTTTGCGTGTTGGTAATTATCTCGGAAGATCTGCTTGCCGATTTCGATCCATTGCGCAATCTCTTCCTCGGTTGGCTCCCGGTGTTGGGTATTCTTTGCCTGAACCTCCTGCACGATTTGACTTTGGTGGTGATTGTAGTATTGATTGATCCATACGCTCACGGTCTTTTCGTTTACGTGGTAGAAATCCCCGTACTGCCCACGCATCCCAGCGTGAAGGATGTAATTGACTCGCTCCTCAGTTATCCAGCCATAGCTAGTAAAAAGCTTATTAAGGCAGTTCAGTAATTGGATGCCATCATCTTTTGAATACTCCTTAAATTGCTTCAGCCCGCATACAAATTCCATCTTTTGCAGGTGTGTTAAAATTATCCCTTTCATCATTTTGGTTTGTTTAGTTCTTCTTCATTTTTTAAATCTTGATAAATTTCATCAAAAATATTTTTCCCCTTAGGCTTTTCTTCTTTTTGCCTGTAGGTATTTTTTGCCTGCTTAAATCTGCTAGCGTTATTTTTGACAAACAAGATAAAACTATTTTTTAAATGCCTTTCGCTTTCAAAGGTTTGATCCTCGTGAGTAAGGCTCCACTCCTGATAAAGCTTTTGTATTTGCTCTTCATTTAGATCGTAAATGTGTTTCATATCTTCAAAGAGATTTTTACCTCCTAGCCTGCTAGTATTAAAAATAGTAATAGAAGAAATTACATTTACATTACCATTTACATTTACATTATCATTTACAGCTAGGTTTGCTAGCTCATTTGTAGCATTGCTAGGTTTTGCTAGAACTTCGCTAGCATTGCTAGCTTTTGCTAGACCTCCCTTCCTTCCAGCCTCAGCCCTTTGTACCTTCTTTTGATCCCATATCTTTAAGTCCCTTTTCAGCTGAGTCTTAATAGGCAAAAAAGCTACCTTCAAAAGCAGGTCTTCCGCAATCGGATCTTCATCATTTACGTAAGCAAAAATGTGCTTGATTAATTTACCAGCCGTGACGTCATCAAGTTCGTCAAATACCTCTCGCTGGTCGGTATACATTACAAAGGATTTTTTTCCTTCCATGATCAAAAATAAAAAAGCCCAACAGGTGGAAGGCTGCCGGGCTTGGGTTATAAATTAACCTTGGAATTATTCTTGCTTCCACACAGGAATAATTCGATACACAAATATAAGTTTTTTTCTAGATTATCCAACTAAGTAGCGTTTTTTTAGCTGCTGATATATGCAAGAATATGTAACCCCTAATGTAAGTGCTATTACTTTTGTAGGTACTCGATCCTGCCACATTTCAAAGATTACAATTTTTTCGTATTCTGTTAGGTTTCGCCGTCTCATCGCTTTTCGATAACTTCAAAATCCTTGATTAATGAATATCGTGCAACTCGCTTTCCGTTAATATCTATCATTTCTGTCAGGATAGGTAAACCGGCCGTTCTGAGGTTATCAATCCTTGCGGCTAACCGGAAGCATCTAAACATTGTTAAAGCCTCTAGGGTGGTCAAGGAATGGCCGTTTAATAGCCATCCCTTGATTAGTGCAGTTTGTGATTCTGTCTTCATAGCTGATCGATAAATGTCATGCAAGCGTCAAACTGCTCGGTGAATTGTTCTTTAGTGATCTCAACAATATCCTTGCCTTGAACGTGGATATAAAGGTGCTCTACCATTCTTACTTGGATCTCCGGGTAGATCGTTAATGCTTCCATTTCCTTCTTACTTAAATCGTGAAAATAGACTAATACATAGGTCTTGTCGCTGACTATCCGGTAGTACTGAGAGTGGTTGATTCGAAAGTACTCAGGCACTTCCGTAGTGCCCTCCACAATCTTGGTTGTTCTTAAGGTTAGATTTTTCATTTGCTTTTTGGTTTTGGTTTATGATAATTTCATCCCTAGCATATAGCCAAGGGCAAAGATTGGTGATAAGGCAATGATGAAATAAAGGATTTTGCCTGTGATTTGAACTGCTTTTTTCATGATGGTTTTTAATTTTGATTGATCCAATAATTTTCCAACTCTTCGAATGAATCGAAGGTCATTTCTTCATCCGTTTCGAAATCGTAAATGATGTATTCAACATCTTGACCGAATGCAGAAGCAATCGTAGTTCCGTTTCCTAAAGCGAGGTAAACGTATCCTGAATTTGGGTTGAATCCCTCCTCCATTATTTCTTCGCCTGCAAAATCATTTGCGTAGGCCATCCAAACGAGTGATTTTCCTTTGGCTTCGAGGTAAGCGACTGATGTAAATTCCATGGGTTATTTGTTTGATAAAATTTCGTTAATTCTAGATCTTACTTTTAATTGAGCTAATGAATTTGGGATCATCTTTAAAGCTTGGCTGTAAAGGGATAAAAGTTCTTTATCAATGATTTGGGCTGCTTGTAAATTTTTCATGATTATTTTACTTAAACTATTTCGATAAAATTTCTTTTTCTTGAGCTAAGGTTAAAAATTTCTACATATCCGATTTTTAGATCGGTTACGCATTCGATTTTTCCCTGCTGGATCTGTTTTAAAGCCGTTTTAAATTTTAGAGTTTTCATGTGATTTGGTTTTGTGTTGCTGTTTTGATATTCAAATATATAACATATTTCTTAGATTCCAACATTTAGCAAAACTTTTTTATTAATTTTTTTTTCAATGCTACCGTAACTATTTTGTTTACATCCCGGTGCGGCAGATCCTGATCCTCCGCAATCTCTTTGTTGGTGTACCCGAAGGAAGCCAGCATTATAATCTTAGCCACCTTTTCCTTTGGTAGGCATTCAAGTAGATCCTCTCCAGTCTGCTTTCTTGGGTACCGCTCGTGAATCTTTAGCTGGATGTAAAGGATGTAACCTATCAAGTCCTGATCTACTTTTAGCATCTCACTTATTCTCTTTCTAGTAAAGCCTTCGATGTACAGGTCTCGTACCACCGGTGCTAGTTCTTCGTGCTTGCAAGTTGCCATATCCGTTCAAAGGTTTCGTTAAAAGGTAGCTTTTCGTTTTGGCAGGTAGACCTCACCCCCTTAGGGGCAAGATCACCGGGCCGCTTTATAAATTTTCCGAGGTATAAATAATTCATTTTTTCGTTTCGATTATTTCGTTTATTTGATTCCAAATATTAATTTGATTTTCTCCCCAATACATATCACACTTCCCATCCTTGATTGGTGGTTCTTTAAAGTAGGATTGATACTGACTTACCAAGTCTGTGTACCTATAACAACTTTCTTTATGGGGACAGTCTGTCCCTAGGCACATTGTGATATCAGGACTCATTTAATCTGAAGGTTAAAGTTTTCAACTATCCTTGCACCCATTACGTTCTCTCCTCTTTTGATCGCCTCCTTGATGGCTAGCTTATCGGCAGTCACTACGTTCTTGATATTCTGAAAAGCATTGGGCAGGGCTTCTACTACATCCACCTCCACGGCTTCAGATCTTCGCAAGGATAGCTTAAATAGGCTTGACTCGATCTTGTCTATACCGCTTACCAGCATCGCATCCCTGAGGGCTTCTTTTAGCCTGCTTATGGATCTGTCCTTAGTATCCTTCATCGCCTTCAATCTCTTGATTTCGGCATCGATTGAATCGCTATCGCTTTGGATGTTGGCGATCACCTTGGCATAGTTCCCCGCCTTGGCTTGTAGCTGATCTTGGTTGATGAGTAGTGCTGCCTCCAGCTCGGGAGTAAGCTCGTCTGTTTCTAGTAGGAAGGCCAGCTCTTGGGCCTCCCTTGTGATTTCATATAAATTCATAGTAGCCCGTCTAAGGTGTCTGTTTGATCTTTGGTTAACGTGTATTTTTTTAGTGCCTCCTTGGCTGCCTTCTGCTGCTCAGGTGTCCCGTTCAAGTACTGAACTATCCCAGCAAACTGAGCTTCCGTAGGTGGTACCTTGCTAGGTGCTGGTGCCTGCCTTACCGGGCGAGTTGCTGCCTCCGCATCATCATCGGCAATGGCTAGGTTAAGGATGCTTGTAATCGCATATCGCCTTGCGTAGCTGATCGCAGATCCTTGCGCCTGTGGATCGTTCTGCCTTACCACCTGCAACGTGTAGGTAGCTGAAATAAACTCTCCGCTTTCTGCGTGGATTAGCATCGTGGTAAGCCCGTCTCCATTTGGGAACTGACTCAGCACTAGCCCTGCTTTTTCTAGTGGCTCAGCTACCTCCGTAATGATGTGCGGTAGGCTTGCATAATTAGATTTAAAGAAGGGGTTCTTTGCATCCTTTGAGATGCGGCCTACCATTGCGTGAAACTTGGCTAGGCCTTGAGTTAGATTGGTAATACTTGGTGATGTGTTCATTTGGTTTTTGGTTTAATGATTGCGTTCAATTTCTAATTCTAAAGCCATGAGCATAGACTCGGTTGGCTTTATTTCAATTCCATCCTCATAAGACATGAGACTGTATGTGTGATCTATCTTGACTTCCATTTCGCCATAGGCTGGAGCGTACTCGCTTTCCTCTTCGCCGTAGGTTTCAATCGTGTAGTCACCCACCCACAGGTAATCCCTGTCTTCGTAGCTGAAGGTGATTTCTTGGTCGAAGTAATTTTCTGAATCGTGCATTTTGTATGTGTTTTGGTTTTTGTTTGATTAATTACTGATTCAAAATTAAAACAAATAAATTAAATTCCAACATATTTCTAAAAATAAATCTCACAAAAGTTGATTTTTTTTCTCAATCCCAAAAAAATAACCCAAAGAAGGGCCGGGTAAGTATGGCAGATCCGCCACTTTTAGTAAAAATTCATGCAATTTTTCGGAAGCTTTCCGAAGTACTAGGGTAAATTTTGCAGTTTTTTACCTTTGAACTGTAGACAATCCGTCTACGCTTGTCCCAAAAATTCACTAAATGTACGACATATCCGACAAAACCTGCATTAATGCAGCTTAATGAAGGATATATCCGACAAAACCAACCTTTGAGTTCAAAAAAATTAAAGGCTTGTTACCTTATAAGTTAATCGAATTCCTCATCTTGGCTAAGGTGGATCAGCTCATCTCGGATTTCGGCATAGGTACCACGGATCAGGCAAGAGGTGTTATCGTAAAAGAAAATTACTTGTATATCGTGCACCAGCTCTTGAACGTAAGCCACATCCTTTACCCGCACCATCCTTTTACTGAACTCGTGCTTTACCTCAAGGCCAAGTTCCTTCCAGTCCATCGTGCTTCCCGCCAGCATCACGTCAATCTCGATCCACATCAGAATAGTTTTTTACTTACACTTAGCGTGTGTATTTTTTCCAAAGGCTGGAACTGATATTGAAACAGGTACTTGTTATCTAAGTAGCCTACTTTTGCGCTCGGTTGTAACAAGGAGTTAACCCCTGCGCCTAAATAAATTCCTTTGCTCTTCTTTATTATAGTCTCGGTTTTTGTCTCGGTGATCGTGTTGGTTACCACGGGCACAGCGTAGTCATTCGTAGCGGTCATTTTAAGCACCTCTCCAAGGACTTCTCCACTTACCTTAGTACTTCCATAGTCGAAAGGAAAAGTGGTCTCAAACAGGCTAATTTTAGGCTTATATTCAAGAAGGATTGTATCTCTCAAAACTTTGGTTTTTATCTTAGTTTTAGGAATGTAAACCGTGTCCGTGGAGGTGATGTATAGGGTGTCGGTCAATCGATCATATTTCGTTTTGTAAACTGTCTCCAGCTCCCTTTTTGGGAATAGGATAATAGCCACCACGGCCCCGATTAAAAAGAAGATTGCTGCTATCCTTGTTTGTTCTCTGTCCATTACCCTTCAATATCTAAATTTTCTTCGTAAAGTAAAGTTCGCAAATGATCTCTGCACCCTTGATAGACTTGATATTGCTCATCGGTTAGGTCTTCATACTTTACCTTAGATCGCAGCCACTGGTCAAAGTCCCATAGGACTGAACGCATTTTACTACCCTGCGTTGCGTTATCAAACTCGTGACTTTCTTCAGGAAGATTAAATATAAGGGTAGCTTTCATAACGGGAATTTGTGTGAATCAATTAAGACTTCGTAATGATCTGAATCTTCTTGCCGATATCTTCTACCCGTTAAGGTCAAGATTCGCCCACCCAAAGGTTTTACCGGTGCCCCTCTTTCAACGTGCCAACCACCAAAGCCGTCCACGTATTCTTCCTTATAAGTACCGGTTATAGCCAAGTGAATTTGCTTTTGAATTAACTCGTAATTTCTCTTTCCGGTATTGTATTGAACAGAATCCCGAACATCATTTCTGCACGAATTTTCGTGTATATGGCCCATAACAAATATGTCCATATTCTCGTAAATTTCTAAAGCCCTAGTAAGATTTATAGCACCTCGTGTAACAATTCCACCGCCTGAACTGCCATGAAAATACTTCAATAGCTTGCTCATAGTAGTGTTTCCCTTTAATTCTTTTTTAATAATTATCCAACCCCCGTAACCTCCGGTAAAAATATTGCTCTTGTTTTTGTAGTTCATTAAATCAACAAACCTCTGAAGCAAATCTGTTTCTTGGTATTTAATTATCCCGGTCTCGTGGTTGCCGTATCCGATCACCGTGAGAATTGAAGCGTAAGGGCTGAACCATTCTACCGCAGTATCTACCACACTATCAAGATACTTTGCGTTGTTATGCTCAGGAAGGATATCGCTCTTGTTCCCCCTACGATCTCCACGGCCTTGCATTAAACAAAATGTATCCCCTACGATCATCACAGGTATTTCATTTTCAAGACAATAGTCTAGATGTCTTTTAAGCATTACTCGATCACACTTAGGGTTGTCCCAATGTAGATCCGATATAATTGCAAGGTTACTTTCCTCTTTGCCTAGTTCCAAGGTGTGAAGGTTTCGGGATACTTTGCTTAATTTCATTTGATAAGGTTAAACCTATTTAACAAATTTGTCGAATTTGGAAAGTATAGCATCAGGGCTGAACATAAGCACTACCCCGATCCCGATCCCGAAAGAAGCATCCGCCCAAGATAATCCCTTAACAAATACCGAAGCTATTGAGGCAACGATAATAACTAAGCCCAAGGCCGTGGTTTTCCATTGCTTTATGTTAGTTACCTTCATACGATGCTCCGGTATTCTGCCTTTGCATCAAAACAAGGGCAAGCTTTATTAGCGTTAGGAAAGTCCCGGTGTCCTTGAATGATTAAACACTTATTATCTGACCATTCAATCACCTCATTTATGCACAACAAAATAGCTTCTTTTTGCGCAGCAGTTCTGTTATCTACGGGCTTGCCTTCTTTGGTTATCCCTCCAATATATGAGATGTGAACGCTATGGTTGTTAAAACCTTTTACCCCATTTGCCACACCATCAAACGGCAGCAAACGGTGAATAGTGCCGTTAGTTTCGATTAGCAGGTGGTACCCCGGTGACTTCCATCCAAGGGTATCTTTCCAATGCCTTTGAATAGCTGCCACGGTTGCACTTGGCTGGGTAGCCGTGCAGTGAATAGCGATAAATTTTATGCTTCTTTTCATCGGCCTTGACCTCTATATTTTTTTACCTTGCTACCCTTCGGGGTTTTCTTTGTCTTACCGGATCGCTTCTTTCCAAAGCTAGTTTTAGCCTGAGCAGTTACTTTAGCCTTCGCCATTTTTGTGCTTATCGTTTTTCTCCTTTTCGTTCTTTATCTTGTAAGAAAGAAAAATTATTGAAAGGATAGATATCACTATTGTTAAACCTACGTTCACAAGCTGAAGGCCTGCAATGGTAGTTACGTTAGCAAAGATTGCAAGCAGGGTGGAGGGTACTCCGAGTTCATCACTTTTCAATGGGTTCATATCTTAAATAGTTGGGACTTGACAAAGGTTCAAAGGCATTGGGCTTGTCACTTCAATTTCGATGCTTACTCCAGCGGTAAAGTCATCAAATCGTTCTTGGAAGAATTCGACCGATGCCTGAGGCTGGGTATTAAAGTTGTAATCGTTATCCAATTTTAATTTGGCCAAAACATCCAAGGCCACAAGAAGCTGATCACTTTGAACCTGCAATCTGTTGCTTTTATCCTCCGTGAGTAGATCCGCAAACAAAAGAACCAAGCGGTACCGCATCGTCATGTTTGAATACTGCGAAGGCCTTACTACCGTCCAAAAGACAGGGTATACTATCTCCCCACCATTGTCGGTGTAGTCATAAATATCACCCTCGCCGAAGGTCCGAATCATCGGATGATCTTCTTGGATTACCTTTAGTTTTTCGATCAGGTTTGATAATGTCATCTTGCTTGCTTAGAAATGCTTTTAGCTTCTTTTCGTTTTTGGAATATGCCATCTTTTAGAATGGTTTTTTATATCTGTTTCCTTGG
>Ga0208795_1000589_pt1 | contig 17498 bp, 19 predicted proteins | sample CB_VirMetaG_6_FD_184541 | JGI IMG/M metagenome (GOLD analysis project Ga0208795, IMG submission 184541) | Freshwater to marine saline gradient viral communities from Chesapeake Bay - CB_1508_2 Viral MetaG (SPAdes) (version 4) | ecosystem: Environmental > Aquatic > Marine > Coastal | place: USA... | reverse complement strand
GGATTGGGATTGGGCCACTGCCGACGATGAAGGCTGTGAGGATCGCGCTAATAGAATCATTCAAGCCAAAGATCAGGTCGAATGCACGGGTTGCTCATCAGAGAACGAGATGATTCAAAACGCGGTAGGCGCCGCATTTGATGACATGGGCATTCAACGATAAACCAAACGAGGCTTCGGCCCCACAACAAAGGAACGGGGAATACAAAATGAACAAATCAGAAATCAAGAATCTGCAAGACATCGTAATGGGCAAATCTTGGGATGTTTCCGTGATCACCAAAGCGATCAAGTTTGCAGACACCTTCGAGATCAAACATCTGCTGATTGCGTTTAGAGCGGGTCGGTGCAGCTTTGAGTCGCGCATGGCGCTCCAATCATTTATTTGCCGGTTATCTGTAAAGTAACCAAACGGGGCTTCGGCCCCGCTAACAACGGAAGGGGAACAAGATGGCTACTTTGACATACTGGAAAGCGGAAATGGATGGCGGCTACATGGCCGACGCGCTTCGAGCGAAAACAAAAAAAGAGTTGATTCGTCAAATTGAGGAGTCCAGTGATTCGTCTTATGAAGCTCCAGAAAAAATGGTTATCGTCTACAAAGACGCTTTTGATTTGATGGAATGTGTCGTTTTTAATAACGCATAAACAAACGGGGCTTCGGCCCCATCAACAAGAGGGGGTAGTATCATGCTAACACAAGAGCAAATAAGCCAGTCGCTTCAAGAGCTGTCCGATGCTTCGTTTCACCTTAAAATTTTTGCGGAAAAGTCTCATGTGCCAGACGAGCTTGGCGCTCGCGTCACTGAGATGGCTGACCTGATGTGCGTCCTGGCGGACGACATGGAAGAGCACTTCTATGAGCACGGCGACCGCGTGGTTGAGGAGGAGGATCAAAATGCTGGCTTCGACCAAATTATGGACGCCGACATAACCTCGATGCTTAAGGCATTAACCGTTAGATTTAAGTAAATAACTGGAGGTAGGCGGCATGATTGATGATCCTGTAGAGCTGGTCGTTGCATTTATCTTAGTTTTAATCATGGTGATTTATGAGGAGTTTGATCAATGAGCGAAAAGGAACAAAGAATGATCGCAATCAAAAGCTATTCAGTGACCCTGGCTGACGGAACAACGGGAGCCTTTTCAACGTGCTTTTTGAACGTTGACGACCTGATTGGCAAGACGATAAACGTCAGGACGAAGGATGAAAACGGGATGCCGATTGAGAAGCGCGGTGTGTTGTCCGAGATACTGCAGGAGTGGAACTAAGTATCGTCCAACTTCTCTGCAGCCTTGCGCTTAGCATAGTCGGTAAGCTTTTCGTCAAACATCTTCTCGAACCACTGCCCCCAGGTGTAGCCTTTACCCTCTATCACCTGGTGCCTCCTCCTCCAGGCAGAACGGGCGGCGTAATACTTTTTATCAGCCGCCCACTTCTGCTCCCGCTCTAAATCTTCACCAGAGATCTGCAAGGTCAAACTCCGTTACTCCACCCCCGTTGAACGGTTGATATACGCCGCTATCTCTGCACCTGATGCCGATATCAAGGGCCTGCTGGTTCTTGGCGTGGCCGTACTGGACCGCCTTTTCCGTCAGCGTATAGACGCCAAACGGATAAGGGTGAGCCTTTTCTTGGGCCAAGAAATAAAACTTCTCGCACTGCATCCCCAAAAACTCAGTTGCAGCCAAATAAAACGCGGCCTGCTGGTAATAGCGGAATCCATTAACGGCGCTCTTAAAGCCACGCGGTGACGCATCACGGCAGGTTTTGAGATCCCAAATGTCGGTCCCAGTGTACCAATCAAGCTTGCCCTTGCAGGGCTGACCGCACCACTCAAAAACCAACGTCAGCTCAACCTTATGCTCTGGCTTCGGAATAAAATCTTTGAGCACCTCTCTGCGCTCCATGCAGATGTTGTACAGATCCTGCTTGCAGGCCGTGCGACCTTCTAGCCCAGAGTGCCAGTCCTCGTAATCTTCCTTGCCAGCCTTAGTCCGCCGGTCGAAGCCTGGGTCAATGGCAAACTCATCGTGGAACTTTTGGTGCTCCAAAAAGACAGTGTGCTGAACTCGACCCTCAAGCAGAGCCGGTGACTCATTGAAGGGCTTGGCGTTCTTCCATGTATACGCGCACTTGATCAGCGAGGTAAGGTCGTGCGACCTCCACGCTCGCTGGCCATCGACGGTTATGCTGGCGTAAGTTGGATAGTCGAGATCCTCATATATGCCATACTTCCAGTCGCTCATGATGCACCCCACAGCGCTAATGCGCCGATCGCCATACCGGCGGAAAAGGCGATGACAACCGCCCACCCAGTGAATTGCACCACGGACATCTGCTTAAACGCCAGAAGACTTGCGAGGATCGTCGCCCATCGCAAAACGTGTATACCATATCTTTTTTCTTTTGTCGGTTTTGCTGTCACCCTTCTTCCCCTCCCTCCAAGCGTACTTAAAAGCCGTGATCTCGGCGTATTCTTCAACTCGCTTTTGTCCAAACAGTTGGATCATCACGTCGATGCACTCGATCCCGCCATCCGCCAACTTATAGTGTGCGGGTGAGTTGACCAAGTCCTCTACAGCAACGTCCTCACCGTCATCTGCTCGCGCTGGCTCAAATGAGCGCAGCGCGGTTAGATATAACTTATTGACCTTAGCGGTGATGTTGTTAGTACTTTTAACTTTATAGAACGTCGATTGTGACAACTCATGCTGCGCTAAAAATTCAGCCAGCGAGACGTTCCGGTCCTTGAGTGCTCTTTCTAGCCGAGCAAGCGTTCTCGCGGCGTTCATTAAAAAGGAATGTCGTCGTTGAAGTCATCGTCAGGCACAACTGTCTTAGCTGTTGCCTTAGCTGACGACATCGCGGCCAAACCCCCCTTAGCCTCAGCCGACTCAGCCTTTCGACCCTTGGCGTAGGCTGCGGCTATCTCAAAAGAGCCATCGATCATCTCGCACAGAAATGTCGGCAGGTCAGCGAAAACGTCGCACGCCAGCTTACTCTTTTCATTCGAGTGGCCGCTAAATTCTTGGCAGTAGTCGTCAAGGTCAAACGCGACCTGGTCGTTGACGGTTGCAACTTTCTTGGCGCCGCCGTCTGGTTTAAATATTGAAACGATCTTGGCTCGACCACCGGCAGTATGCTCAACCTCGATATCGCAGGTCACGCCCAAGATATTGTTGAGGTCAAAGCCTCTCAACTCCTCCTCTGTAAACGATTTTCCGCGCCAAGACTTGAGGTCTTTGTGCAGCGCAGAATTTTCATTCAGGCTCAGCGTGTACTGCTTGAATATGCTGAACGGCTGATCCTTTCCCGTTCGCAGGTCTGGCAGCTCGAAGAAAATAAAGACGGTGTGCCGTTTTTTGGCATCTTCGTCCTTAAACTTTTCTTCACGAGTCCCGGCGTCTGCCAGCTTGTAACAAATTGCTCGATGCGTGCCGACTGGCACTGCCTCGAAGTCTCCACCGCCGCTACTGCTTGCTAATAATCCCATGGTTCTTTCCCTTGTGTTGTGTAAATGTTTGCACTATCGTACACATCTTCAAATGAAACGCAAGCGGAAAAAAGACACATGGTCATAAAAGTATCTCGCCCCGAAAAAAACCAGAGCACGCCATTTACGACAGATGCGCGTGGTGAGTTTGAAAACTTCCTGCTGTCTAACGGGATGACGGCAGACCCAAAAAAAGGGCTTGTTTCAGACGGTTCAGTGGGTCGCGCTTACATGGAGGTGGACGGCAAGCGCAAGTTAACAGGGTGGTATCAGCTATGGTTAAACCAGTCAGTACCCTACGGGCGGTGCGGCGACTACAGGCTCGATCACGTCAACCCAACGGCTCAATGGAGGCCAAATAACGGCGCCAGGTATCAGATGACGGAGGATCAGAAGGACGAGATCAGGCGGCTGCAGGAGGAGGCTAAGATCGAGCTGGCCAACAAGCAGACAAAGGCCGCGAAGATTGCGCAGACTATTTGGGAGAAGTCTACGCTGTGCGAGAAGCACCCGTACCTGGAGCGCAAGAAGGTGCTCGCCCACGGTCTTCGGCAGCATGAGGACGGCAGGCTGATCATTCCTTTGCTCGACGCGCAGCTTGAGATTGTCGGGCTGGAGTATATTGATGACGATGGCGGCAAGAAGTTCCTCACCGGCAGCAAGAAGAAGGGCAGCTTCTTTTTGCTCGGCGAGCACATGCTCAAAGATGCTCAGGTCATCAACTACGCAGAGGGCTATGCGACTGCGGCCAGCTATTTCCAAGACTCGCAGCAGCCGGTTATCTGCTGCTTTGACGCAGGCAACCTGAAGCCGGTTGCTGAGACGATCAGTGAATTTTTCCCGAACGCGAAGCACGTCTTTATCGCTGACCAAGACGAAAGTAAGACCGGCGAGATGAAGGCGATAGAGGCGAGCCAGGCAGTGCGAAGCAGGGGCGCTGAAAGCGAGGTGCTCATCCCTGAGACGCTTGGTGACTATAACGACCACGCGGTTGAGGGTGAGTTCTTGCCCAAGCTAAAGCCGGTTAACGTGCCGGTCGAGTATGACTTCGATCGCAACGATCGGGGGCGCTACCTGAACACCAAGGACAACGTCAAGGGTGTGCTGATGCTGAACAACATCGATGTACGCTATAACGTCGTTAAAAAGCGAATGGAGATCGATGTACCAGACACCAAGTTTATTGCTGACATGCGCGACGAGTCGGCGCTGATCGAGATCGAAGATCGTTGCATCCAGATGAGTATCCCGAGCGAAAAGGTCCGCGACTACCTGAAGCTGCTGGCGGTTGAATACAACCCGGTCAAGGACTGGATGGAATCGCGGGGGTGGGACGGGCAGAGCAGGCTACAGGCGTTCTTAGACAGCATTACCAGCACCAACCAGCCGCTGAAAGAGATGCTGATGAAGAAGTGGTTGATCAGTTGCGTGGCGGCAGCTTGCGAGCCAACCGGCGTTGAGCTTGAGGGCATACTGGTCTTCCAGGGCGCCCAGGGCTTGGGCAAGACACTATGGTTCAAGCGCCTGGCGAACTATGAGGAGGGCTGGCTGCTGGAGGGTGCAACGCTTAATCCCGCCGACAAGGACAGCGTGAAGCAGGCGGTAAGCCACTGGATAGTTGAGCTGGGAGAGCTTGAGAGCACGTTCAAGAAGTCGGACATCGACATGCTGAAGGCGTTCGTTACAAAGAAGACAGACGAGCTGCGCCTGCCGTATGACAGGGCCAGCACAACCTACCAGAGGCGGACAGCGTTCTATGCGAGCGTCAACGCACGCGAGTTCCTGACGGACACCAGCGGCAACCGGAGGTTCTGGGTGATACCCGTCAAGGGCATCGACGTGAACCATGGCGTTGACATGCAGCAGCTATGGGCAGAAGTGAAGGATACGCTCTATCGTCCTGGGCAGAAGAACTGGTTCCTGAGTCCTGACGAGCGAGCGCAGTTGCAGGAGAGCAATGAGTTCTACCGCACCCAGAGCAGCGTCGAGGATCTCATCCTAGAGCACGTTGACTTTGTTTCGAATGACACGAAGCCGGTGCAGATGACCAAGCTGCTGAGGGACTTGGGCGTCAACACACCACGGATGGCTGACTTCAAGGACGCTGCAAGGATCCTCAGCGAGCATGGCAAAGAACCACGCCGGAGCATGGGTCGCAAGATCTACGACCTCAGCTATACACCCGTCGATGACAGTTCCGACTCGTTCGGATTCTCGCCGAAGGCTTGGGATTGACGACCCTAAACCAATCGAAGATGCGAACTTGAGGAGTGTGGGGTCAAGCTTGGGGGGCTGGGTGAGGGTGCAGTTGGGGGAAGAGGTGGGGCTGTTGTGCCTGATTTAGGCTTCATGTAAATGCGATTTTGGAAGATTTCGTAGTGTGGGTAAAAAATATGACACACTGTACACTGTATGACTATTGGGTTAAGTTGTTGATATGACTGGGTATTATAGTAGTAGTAGGTAGTATACTCTTTCTAAAGAATATATATAGGTAGGTATGTAAATAGAAGTAATGGTATTTACATGATGTTTATATAGGGTTTGTGGGCGGTGCATACACTACCCCCTACCCTTTTGAGCAAGAAGGAGCGATGGCATGGTAGACTATCAATTCAAGTGGAGCTTCGACCAGGACCGCGAGGAGAACTACCGGAGGTGGCGGCAGTTGAACAACGCTGAGCGGGACGCTTACAACGTCGCGCAGGAGCTGGAAGCTGGGGCGCGAAAGATATTTGATCAGATGGAGGCAAGATGGCGGAGCGCGGAAGACCAAAGAAGGAAAGAGCGCAACTGGCAAAGGCACCAGTTCAGTTCGATGAGGACGACGAATTCGGCCTGACGAAGATGCAGGCGGCGTTCGTGTGGCACTACACGAAGGGCGGGTGTGGGCAAACGGAGGCTGCGCGGAGGGCGGAGTTCAGCTTCCCTGCGATGAGCGCCAGCAAGATGATGAACGGGCGCGACTTCCCGAATGTGATCAAGGCGGTTCGAGCAGAGCAGGAAGAGCTGCGCCAGAAGTTCGCCATCACGCCAGAGAAGACGGGGGCGATGTTGTGGAAGATAGCGGAGACATCGTTCGAGAGCGGGGCTTACAACGCCGCTGTAAGCGCGGTGAAGGAGCTTAACCAGCTAGCAGGCTTGACGATACAGCGGAGCCAGAACCTTAACATCAACGCCAACCTGGACAGCATGACGAAGAAGGAGATCAAGTCACGGTTGAACGAGCTGCTGGGCGTGAGCGACGAGATGAAGGACAGCGATGTATAGCACTGAATGGCATAGCATAAGCCTCTTGATAGAAGATAAAAGAATAACCGAGCCAGAGGCGCCTCTCGGATTCCGGCCCGGTTTCGCTGGGTAAATCGATTTTCATCAACTGATTTCAGGGAAATCCTTTTAAATCAAAGGCTTACGCCGCAAAGCTAAGGCTGTTTAGAGCTTAGCGTGACGGGCATTGATCAACGCCAGTGAGCACAGGAGTCAAACGCCTTGCTCAGAACCCCCGCCCTTACCGGTTTGGCGCCGCCAGGCGCATCCTGAGCGCCCCTGAGGGGTTTTGAGGCAAAAACAATGGACCCCTATGGATCGAGTTTTTGAGCCTCACTGGGGCCAGAAAAAGGAGGGGGCACCCCCCCTTTTGTGGCTGGCGCCAAGGCGGATGGCTTTAGCTGAGTTCGCCGCATAAGATCGTAAAAAAAATCTCAACGTAAATGCCCAAAGAGCGGACCCCCCCACCCCCCCATTTCCAATAAAATGGATTAGGAATCCCTCGTAAATTGTTGAAATATATATATATTATGGTAAATCGGAGTTGAAAAAGGGGGTCCATTGGTGGGCGTATAGGGGTGAGAGGTCGCCCAAGGGGTGGAGTTAATGGACCCCCCGCTGCAGATTCTCTTGCATGGCACCCCTATTTGCAACAAAATCATCTAAACTTCATTGGTACTCCGGCATGGTTGATTCTCGCAACAAGGGGGCGGCGTATGAACGCGACATTTGCAAGAAGCTTAATGATTTCTTCGCCACACATGGTTTTGACATTACCTGCAAGCGCAACCTTGACCAGTACCAGACCGCCGACCTAGCCGACATCAAGATCCCAGGCCACGCGATCGAGTGCAAGGCGTACAAGGACGGGTGGTGGTGGCGCCCCGAGTGGTGGAAGCAGGTCAATGCTGCCTGTGGCAATGACATCCCGGTTCTGGTATACAAGTTCAATAATAAGGCGACCAGGGTGTGCCTGCCGCTGCATTCTATTAACCCAAATTTGCCGCGAGATAACTCTCGTACAGCGGTTATTACCCTAGAGGAGTGGTTCGTGCTGTTGAAAGAGTATTTTGATGGTCAGCGAGAGGTCGCGTAATGCCTGGAATTGATGATATTGAGATATTTGACGGCCCTGTCCAGGGCGCCACGGTCTCGCCTATTACCGGCTCTAATCGTGACACTGACCTCCAGACGGCCAAGGGCATGGTTCGGGACAGATACATTGACCCGCTTGTGGATCAGGTTACAGATACCTTGAAGATGAAGGTGTTTGAGGCTCTCGAAAGCGTTCCCGGCATCACTAGCGTTGCAATTGCTCAGGTGCTTGCAATGGCAGATTCTAGAGACCCTGATGACAAGAAAATTTTCAACCAGATCGTTTCTAGACTTAACCTTCCGTTTGATGTTCGGCGCACTGGCGACGACTATCGCGTGTCCAAGCGTTTCCAAGGTGCTTTGGGCGATAATTCTAATGTAGGCGTGTCCGCATACATACCCGACCAGGGTGATAATCAGTACCGCATTGAGGCGTCAAAGCGCTTCCCTGACTTTCTTGGCGGCGAAGCAAACGTGAGTGCCAATATGTCTGCGGAAGGCAAGCCTGAGATCCGTGCGAGTTTTGTAAAGCGATTTGCAAAAGGCGGCGGCATAAGCGATATCAACATTTTTAAGCCTGTTCAAAAATTTGTCGGCGGCGGCGGGGTGATAAAAAAAATTCTGTCCAGGAAGACCTATAAAGCGAAAAACCCCTATGCTGGGATGACGCCTGCACAGAAGTTTAACCTCTACAGCCGCGCCGAGGAGGTTGCTATCAATATGCGCCAGGCTAAGCAGCCTGGCGAGGATGCGCGTCGGCACTTCATGAAGCAGGGCGTGACCAAGGATGAGCTACAGGCCCTTGGTTTATCTGACCTATTTAAGCAAAAGCGTGTCACCCAGCAAGAGATTATGGAGACAATCGAGGACAATCGCATTGTTCTTGAGGAAAAAACCAGCTCTGAGCGCGGAGCTGTCGGTGGTCCAGATGTCCGGTTTGATACAGAAACATTGGATTATGAAGAGGCTCATGGCTACGGCTCCCTGGGCGAGGATGCATACAATGAAGCTAGATCCAATCCGGGTAACGATCGCATGTACGCCGATATTATTGCGAAGGCTGAAAATTGGCCTGATGCCGAGTCAGTTTTTGCAGAGGAATCGAAAAAGTTTTACAAGTATATAGATGGCGAGCTGGATTTAGACGACCTAGACGACAGGTTTATTGATGACATTGTTGAGGCTCACTCAGATGATCTTCTTGCGCGTTACAACGAGGATCCGCTAGAGGTCGTTAGCTTCTCACCCGAGGGGTCGGACAGGATATACCGACTGGTCGGCAATGAGGAGCAGGGTTACCGTCCCCACGGGCAAGACATTAACGCCCAGACTAATGAGTACATGATGGACCGCTATATGCCAGGAAATGGTATATACAGCAGGTCTGAGGCTGAAGTAGTCCTCCGAGCTGCCGCCCAAGACCGGGGCGACCTTGAATTTATGGACGGAGACACCCAGTGGTCTGAGTATACGGTCCCTGGCGGGGAGAACTATACCGAGTACCGGTTCCAGCTAGATCCTGACGCGAAAGAGCTTTTTAGCGAGGGCACCCACTTCCCTGACGACCTGAACAATATTTTTCACATTCGGACAACTGACCGCGTTGGCCCCAACGGCGAAAAGGTGTTGTTCGTCGAAGAAATTCAGAGTGACTGGGCGCAGACTGGGCGCAGCGAAGGCTTTATGGATCAAAAGGCTATCGACGAGTCGCAGGCGGCGCTCAAGAGTTTGCTGTTTGAGATCGATATGTTCATCGAAGACCCTAAGTTGCTCAAGGAGAGCGGGAGCTTTTTTGGTTCACGAATCAAGGAAGCCAGGGAGCTTGCGGCAATGGGTCCGCAATACTCGGCCTCCGTCATCAACAACCTCGTCCAGGCACGTCGAGACTTTGAACGATCACTGGGTCCGAGCGCGGTAACAACCAGGCTTGTGGATAGGGTCAAGAAGGACTTTTCTTTTGACCAGAAGATAGACTGGTTGAACAAAAATTATTCAGACACTGTTGCCGCTGCGCTCAAGAAAGAAGGCTTTCCTGATTCCGACGTTCAAGATTATATCGACGGCAAGTGGGATGAAAAATGGCTGAGCGCCAACGACACCGGCAACACTAAAAAGGTAAGCCTGTTAAATTATTTTGACAAGCTGGCCTCCACTGATGCGCGTATTGTCTCGGACAGGCGAGCCGCCATGGGATCTCCGTCGCCTGAATTCTATAGGATCAAAAAAGCCAGGGCGCTTGAAGGTTCTGGATCCGCCAAGGGTGAGATTGATTTTGACGCCATGTACGACGATGTCTATGTGGACCTTGAAAAAGAAGTTTTTAAAAATATGCGAGCCGCCGGGGTCAGCCCCGACTTCCCCGAGTGGGTAGAAACCACGATTGAGAGCAGCAGGCCCAATGTTGAGAAGCTTGAGCGCGAGAAGGGCAAGCCTTCGACTGGGCCTTTTGTAACAACGACCGAGGGCTGGAATAAGCTTGGCGTTAAGCGAATCATGAACAAGGCCGCTGAAGAAGATTATGACATGGTGGCCTTCTCGAACGGTGATATTCAGTTTGATCGCTGGGGCAACGAGAACCTTAAAGAGCAGTACGATAAGACGCTTCCCGGCGTTATTAAGACTGTAACGGGCAAAAGGCCCGATGAGACCATTGATATCGGGGAGTACGAGGTTCCCGTTATCCGCCTCAACGACAAGGTTGGCAAGGAGACGATCAAGGAGAGGTCGCTTCGTCCGCAGAAGATGTTCAGCTCTGGCGTAGGAATTACTGCCCTGGGCGCAGGTCTTTTGTCTGGCCTGGCGTCCCAGGAGGCAGAGGCATCCGGTGTCGGAAGCATATTCAGCGGTCCGCGCATATCCACCAGGGTTCCGACAGCTAAGGCCGCGACAGAAAATCCCCTGACGGATAACCTGGTTATAAATCGTCGGTCTCTAGAAGACGCGCCAAAGGCATTCGACATAAATGCCGAGTATGTGTCTCGATACCCGACAGTTAGGACCGACGCTACCACGTCCGCTGGCCGAGCAGACGCCTTTACTGCCGAAGCTGTCGATAACTTAATATGGCTTTATAACCAAGCACCTACCGCAGTTCGGAATATAGGTAAAAATTGGTATGTTGGCGCCAACAAGATATCTGCTGAGTTGGCAGAAAAGTACGACATAAGCCGCGAGTCAGCAAGTGCTGTATTGGCAGCACTTTCGCCGCAGAAGGATTGGTATCAAAACGTCAGCCTGGCAGAGCGCGTCATCAACGGGTATAAGAAGTCATCCGGTAAGGTGCTTGACGCTGACTCGCTAGAAATGGCCAGGACAATCTATAGCAAGCCTCAATTTGCAGAAAATATCAAGGTCATGGAGACCACCCCGTTTGATGAGTTGAACGATGTGCAAAAAGCCATGTATGTGCGGTCGTTAGATCAGACCCACAACGACAGGGGTTATCAGATGATAAACCCCAACGGAGACCGTGTTGGTCAGGCTTTTTCAGACAAGACGGGCGAGCCTAAAACCACGGCTTGGGGAAGCAATGCTGAAATTGCCAAGGCTATTCGGGTGATAGAGGATCCTTCGATTGATAATATCAGTCAGCAGATGGGTGGCGCACATAAGGTCAGAAACTTCTTTAACAACATATCTGACCCGCAATACGCTATTGATAACCCCGAAGTTGGCGATGTTACCATTGATACACATGCTGTTGCCGCCGATCAGATTATGCCATTTAGCGGAAATTCCGAGCCTGTGGGCGCCGCATTTGGCACGGCCAAGGGCGTGGCTTCCTCGTCACAAACTGGCGCCAGAGGCACATACGGTTTACACGCTGATGCGTACCGAATAGCCGCCCGTGAGTTGGGCATTCAGCCAAGGGAGCTGCAGTCAGTAACATGGGAAACGGTTCGGTCCCTATTCCCTAAAGAGTTCAAGACAAAGGGCAATGTTTCCGAGATTAATGAGATTTGGAAGCTGTACAATAGTGGAAAATTATCAAAGGGGTTGGCGCGTGAACTTATCCTCGACAAAGCCGGTGGCATTCCAGACCCAGACTGGGCCGCTGGACTCGATACAGCAGCATCTGGCCAGCGAGGGCTTGGAGCCAACACTGGAGAATTATCTTTCTCTGGCGTACCCGGAGGGCAAACTGCCGGAAGAGCTAACGCCGGAAGAAACCTCATTGCTGCCGGATTTCCTATTGCACTCATTAGCACTCTGGGTATAGGTTACTCTGATCCAAGTCAGGCTGGCGTTATTGACGCTGTTAGAAAAAATGTTGACGAAGTCCTTTTGCAAGGGCAAGATTCAGCCCGTGGAGTGGGGAGCCTCGCGGGCGCGTCTGGTCGCACATTTAAAAATCAGTTAGACGAGACAGTAGCGAGAGTATATGACAACCTTAGAACACAAAAAGACCAGTACGGAGAGCCAGTATTCGATCAACTTCCGGTCGGAAAAATTGAGGGAGCGACGGGAAGATCCGGAGCTTCTCCAATTGCACGGTATCGCATGCCCGAAGGATACGCTGGAAGTCTTGATGAACTTAAGCGTGCATCGCCAGACCTAATAGAAATAGCCCCTGATTCTACTGGGGCAGAATACTTTTCTCAGAAAATCACTTCAGCCAAAGACGCAAACAAGTACGGCGCGTCAGTCTATGTATACCCTGAAAATGAATATCAGCAAATGCGGCTGTTCGTCACAGAGGACGGGTCGGCAGGTTACGCGCTAAAGCCAGACGGGGACGTGGTGTCTGCGTTTTCGGCAGGGAAGCACAAGGGTGTCGCTCAAAATATCTTGCTGCATGCTGTTGAGCAAGGCGGAACCAAGCTGGATGCGTTCGACACCGTTCTACCAGACCTTTACTCTACTATGGGCTTCCGAGAAAGCGGCAGGCTCCCTTGGGATGATGCACAAGCGCCAGATGAGTGGAACAAGGCCGTCTTCAGCGCCTTCAACGAGGGCGAGCCTGACGTTTCATTTATGGCATACAACAAAGACCCGGCCATCCCTGTAGAGCCGCGATACGCTAATGACTACGACGCAGCGATGAAGGCGCAGGGTCGAGATGTCGCACGCCTTGCCTCAGCCTATGAGAAAGTCGCCAGCCCACAGGCAGAGGGTGTCGCTAGAATGGTTGAGCAGGGCCAGATCAGCCCTGAGCAAGCCGACAAGTACACGAACACCATTAAGGCATACAAGCTGTTTAGGACAAAGGGCGGCAACACTGATGAGTTGTTCCCGTTATTCGTAAACGCCAACAAGCCGGTAAGGATGGGCGAATGGAACCCGGCAGAGTCTGGATCATTAACCGACGCTGGCAAGGTTAAGTCGAGCATTGGCCCGTTGGCTTATCGACCAGGTTGGCACGCAGGAGACGCGCCAGTTGCTACTCATATTGGCGGCAAATCTGATAGCTCATTAAAGGCTCCAGATTATCGTCCAGCAGACCAAGTATGGGCCGAGGTCGAGATGCCAGCAGATGTCGATTGGCAGTCTGTTGCAGACTCTCGAATGGAGTACAGCAAGGCAGGCAGGCCGATACCGAGAACGGCGCAAATAACCGACCAGATACCAGAAGGTGGATATTACCGATACAAGACCAATCCCAACATGACTGGCGATTGGTTGATTGCAGGGGACATGAAGGTCAACAGGGTTCTAACCCCAAGCGAGGTCTATCAGATAAACGCTGAACGTGGCGTTCATGATCTGCCGCCAGTTGATGAGAACGGAAAAATGCTGTGGTCTTTGGCTTTAGGGTCTGGGCTGACGGCTGCCGGGATAGCGCCAGAAGAGGCTAAGGCCGATTTGTTGTCTAAGGTTCCGCAAAAGCAGGCACAACAACTGCAGGACAACTGGTCTCAGATAGAGGCGAACGCACAAGCTGTAATGGGCGGGATGGGGGTCAGGTCAGCGCCAACAGCCCAAGCTGGAATGGGCGGCATGGGCGTCAGGTCAGCGAATCAAGATTCAGACCGCCCCGAGAGAGTGATTCAAGGCCCCCCCAGGACGTTTCCTGTGGAGAGACCGACCCCTGGCCTGCCGTCCCTAATCGGCCAGCTAGGCTTGGGCGCTATGAGCGAAATCGCCGGGGGAGTCCTCGGCGGGGCAGCGGGGCTTGGTGAATACGTCCGTGGCGGTGGTTTGCTTGGACAGCCTGCGGGAGAGCCAGCAACCGCCGAGAGTATTCGCGACGTTCGAGAGGGCGTTGGCGAGTATGTCGGCGGATTGTACGACGCCGGGCCTGAAGCTCAGGAGCTTGGCCAGGAGATCATGCAGAATGTTGGGGAGACAGTTTCTCCGTTCATCGACTACGCGATGAAGGGCGATATAACGGACGAGTATGGCATCAACATGGTTCCTCTAATAGCTCAGAAGCTTGGTATTCCGGCCTATGAGCTACTAGAGAAGCTCTACTATATGATGCCTGAGCGAGAGCAAGAAGCTGTTAAGAGCGGCTCTGACGTTTATCTCTAAGAGATAACCTCTCGGAGATCGCCGCACTTCCTGTACAGGTGAAAGGGGGTGCCCGAGTCTTCGAGCTTCCTCATTCTTGGCTCGATCAACTCGTCAAAAAACTCTTCGCTACACTGCCGAGTTTTGACAAAAAGGCCGATCTTGCCATCGTTGTAATACTCTTCAAGCTCGTAAATGTCATACATGACTCTCTCTCTCTATCCAAAGGTTGAGTAGGTAGGCGGATTCCGGCCCTGCGTCGTGCTCTCGCTGCAGCGCCTTTCTGACGGCCTTTTTCTTTTGGTTCAAAGACTTATGTTTCGCGTGAAACATAACTCGACTGATTGTCTCGAAGTATTTTTCCATTTCTCTTGGTCTCCGCTAGGATCTTTTCGAGCAGGACAACAATCTGCCCATGGGTTTCTAAAACAAGTTCAGCTTCTTCTTTATCAAGTTCAATAATGATCTTGCTCATGTACTATCCCCTTTTCCGCGTCCATATGCAACAACTTATAATTTATTGCACAACGACTCTCACTGTGTTTTAATTCATTTTCTATTACGAGGAGTAAGTATGACCGCCAGAGACAAGAAAGTGTATTACAACAGGGTGCGCCGCACCTGTAAGCTGCATGAGATTGAGATTGTTTATGACGGCGTGCCGAAGATGTACTGCGCGGTTGAGCTGGTCAAGGATGGCAGCGTGATGTTTGCCGACCGCGCCCAGGGTCGCAAGCCGCTCGATATAGACTGGAAGCGCTTGCACGAAGAGATGATCGGCTATGGCTACAAGGGAGGAATAAAATGATCAAGCCTTATACTCAGATTAATACGATATACGGATACTGCCGCGTATCGACGAAGGAGCAATCAAAGTCTGGTGTCTCGATCGAGACTCAGCAGTCCCTGATCGGCGAGTTTGTCCAGAACAAGTACAACCGCCCGGTCGATGAGTGGTTTATCGACGACGGTGTGAGTGGTACGATGGATATCCTTGAGAGGCCAGCATCGCGGGGTATGACCGACGTGATGGATGAGTATGACGTTATCGTCTGCACCCGCCTTGATCGTCTTTCTCGATCGACCTCTGACCTGCTCTCGATGATTCCGGTCCTTCAGGAGACCAATATCACCCTGTTTTTCTGTGAGCAGTTTGGGGATATGCCCATCGTTTATCCTAAATTTGAGGGTGAGAAGGGTCTCAAGTCGCGCTTCGATATGTCCGACATGGCTAACAAAATCATGTTGATGGTGCTATCTGCTGTCGCTGAGATTGAGCACGCCAACATCAAGGACCGTTTCGGCGAGGGCAAGGTTGACTGGGCCTCTCGCGGATTTTCTATCGGCGGATCCGCGCCCTTTGGTTACACCTTCGAGCCTGTGAAGATTGGTAACAAGACCCGCAAACGGCTTATTGAGCACCCTGAAGAGCAGCGGGTCTTGAAGTCGATCTACCGGCTGCAGTCGCGTGGCCTAAGCGACCACAAGATCGGCAAGCAGATTAACAGCTTGTACCCTGGTCAAAATATGTACTCTGCCAAGATAAAGCGTATCTTAAACCGCAAATATCAGGGCTTATCAAGCGCAGCATAAAGGATTAATATGGGGATTCAAATAGGAGTTGTTATGACTGCCATTCAAGAAATTCAATTAGCTATCGATAAACTTGACGCATCTTTAGCCTCTGACTTTATGACCGACTCAGTCCGACAGATTATGGTGACGGCGGTCCAGCACCTGAGAGATGCTGCGACCCAGCTAGGCGGTTAACAATGTCTCAAGAAGGATGGGGTCGCGGTACTTGGGGCCTTGGTGCCTGGGGAACACCGCTATATGTCAATGTCGCCGTCACCGGACTCCAGGTGGGCGTTGACGTTGGCGCCTTATCTGTCGTCGCAAAATCTATTATCCAGGTCGCTGGCGTTCAAGCTAATTCCGGCCTTGGTGCCCTGGCCGCAGACGCCGAGGCGAACGTTTACCCGGTCGGGCGGCAAGTTAGCTCGGCGATCGGTGCGCTTACGACCAGGGCGGAGTCTAATGTAACACCAACGGGTCAGTCGATCACGTCTGGCGTCGGCTCAATTTCTGTGGTAGCGGCGTCGATTGTTCAGACGACCGGTCAACAGGCCACCTCTGCGGTAGGCTCGCTTGCCGTATCGTCTGACGCCAATGTCGCCGTATCTGGCGTGGCCATTACGGCAAGTCTTGGCGCCGCCTCCGTCAGGGCGGTCGGCAATGTTTTTGTGCTTGGCCAGCAGATAAATTCGGCCATTGGAGAAGTTTCAACGGTTGCTGCCTCGGTAGTTTCATTAACTGGACAATCGTTTACAATTAATGTAGGAAAAGTTTTAGTGTGGGGTGAGATAATCCCCGACCAAGATCCTGCTTGGGGCAATATATCCCTGGACCAGGATCCTAATTATGTAGAAATAAGCACATCTCAAGGATCCGGGTACGCGCCCATTTACGCCAGCTAGCTGTTTGGCTAAAATAAAATTAAAGCAGGGTGGGATTCCACCCGAATAAGAGGATTAAGCATGGCAACTTACGTCAACGACCTTCGTTTAACTGAGCTGGCAACTGGAGAGGGAAGCGGCTCCTGGGGCACGACCACGAACCTGAGCTTGGAGCTGATTGGCGAGGCGTTGGGTTACGCGACTCAGCAATCCTTTGGCTCTGATGCCGACGCCACAACGACTGTTGCTGACGGCGCCTCAGACCCTGCCCGAGCAATGTACTTTAAGATCACCTCCGCTGGCAGCTTGACGGCTACTCGCACGCTGACCATAGCGCCGAATACCATCTCGCGGGTGATGTTTATTGAGAACGCCACCACCGGCTCTCAGTCGATCACAATCTCTCAAGGATCTGGCGCCAATGTCACGATCGGCACCGGCAAGACTGCCGTTGTCTACCTGGACGGCGCAGGCGCTGGCGCCGCAGTTGTTGACGCGATGGCGAGTGTTGATCCCGGTGTGACCGATACGTTGGCCGAGGTTTTGGCGGCTGGCAATACGTCAGGCGGCACCAATATAGAACTTAGTACAACAGACAAAGTGCAGTTCCGAGATGCGGCTATATACATTAACTCCAGCGTAGACGGCCAGCTTGATATTGTTGCAGACACTGAGATTCAAATCGATACAACGACAGTTGATATTAATGGTGCTGTTGATGTTTCAGGCA
>Ga0208795_1000585_pt1 | contig 17518 bp, 21 predicted proteins | sample CB_VirMetaG_6_FD_184541 | JGI IMG/M metagenome (GOLD analysis project Ga0208795, IMG submission 184541) | Freshwater to marine saline gradient viral communities from Chesapeake Bay - CB_1508_2 Viral MetaG (SPAdes) (version 4) | ecosystem: Environmental > Aquatic > Marine > Coastal | place: USA... | reverse complement strand
GATACCCATAAAAGCCAGCATTGACCCTAAAAGACCAAGTACGGCAGTTCCCCAAGGACCAATCCAATCAGCTACTGCGGCTATCCCCTTCGCAGCGTTTTCAGCGGCCACTAAACCAAGTGATTGAGTGGCATAGGTAGCGTTTTGATACGCTTGGTCAATAGATATTTTCCCAACGTCAGCCGCCAGTTGTTCTGTATTTGTTTTGTGTAGATCGTTGAGTGTTGTTCCTATCTGCCTCTGTAGATAGAAATCTTGTCTCGAAAGGCCAAATTGTTTTTCGAAAGCTTGTAAAGTGTACTGGCTTCCTGCTTGTCCTCCAGGATCAAGCTGTTGAATTGCTCCTAAAAGCTGTTCAAACTTAACAGCCATCTCATCTAGAGATTCTTCTCCAGTAAATGTAACACCTAATCTAGCAGCTTTCTGGAATCCTTCAGTTCCAGTAAGGAATGATGTAACAAACTTGGAGGCTACTTGTTGTAGCTCAGAATTACCCTGACTCATCATAGCCGCGATCTTCTGAGCGTTTTCAGCTGCTTTCGGACCAAGTTCTACTGATGTTCCGATTAGAGCATCTTTCATGCTGGCGATAGCATCTACCAAGCCACTAATTGAATCCTTATTAGCTGCCGCTGTGCTTATTAAAGTATCGACCAGTTTAGCTGAGGAGTCACTTGAGGAACCAAGTCCTTGTGTGTTGAACCTCATGAGCTTCATGGCTTGTTTGTTGTCCAAACCTAAAACTTTCATTTGCGCTGAAAGTCTTAGCGCTCCATCCGAAAATTGTGAGATTCCTAGTTCAGTTGCTGTAGCGAAAGTTTTAATTGCTTGCGTCATTCCTACGCTTGCATTATTGAACCTTTCTGTTACGGATCTACTTCCTAATGTTGTTTGGTCTAATTGGCCGAGAGATTGAGATACCTTTGCATTCATCTCTTTTACGTTACCCAGCATACCTTTCAGGGTAAGCATGGATGTAGTAAGTCCTACCAATCCAAGAGTATTTTTAACGATGGACTTTGTGTTTTCTCCTAATTTTCCTTTATTACGTTTTTTTTCTCGTTCTTCCGCAGAATCCTTTCTTTTTGTAGTGGATGCATCGTTGATAGCATCAGTAAGATCTTCTAGGGCTTTTTGTAGATCCTTTTCGTTAGCCATGATTAAACCTCTACTTTATGTAGGGCACGAATATTTCTCACATTATAAGTGCGAATACAGCAGCTTGGGTCTGATTTTGTAGCATTTTTAAGATCATTAAAACTTACTGAACCAACGGGTAACTTTCCAAATTTTTCCAGTAAAGATGTTCTAGTATTTGCTTTCAATGAATTGATATTTACTCCGCTTATATAAGTCTTTCCATTCTTGGCTGTCCATTTAGGTCTTGTTATGATAATCACTGGAGTAGGGTCAGTAGCATTTTTTGCTGTGTACTTAAAAGTGAATACACAACCTCTCTTTATTCGGTCTAATTTTTTTGTTGTACCAATAAAACTGGTTTCCAGCTTATTTTGTGTTACTTTTCTAGCAGCCATGACTATATTATATATAAAATATAAAGAATGAATGATTCAGTAAGGTTAGCAGAACTGATAGAACAAATAAACTATGGTTTATCCTTGAAGTTCAAAAATAAATGGAGACATAGATTTAGTGAACACTTTGTTCAAATCTTCCAAAATAAGATGTATATCTCATGGAAGAATCAACGACCACTAAAACTATCAGCTCTGTATACTGCTTACAGAAAATACAAATATTCCGACGCTGAGATTGCTGAATTTCTCAGGTTAATAGAGATAGAGGAATACTATCCTATCGTATACGAAGACAAAAAGTATTTAGAGATGAAGCGAACCGCTTCAAAAAAGGGTTAACATCAGCCACCCTTCTTTCCTAACGGAGTTTTTTTCTTAGCATTCTTTCTTTCCTCTACAGCTTTATTATACTCCGTCAGATGATTTGGGTTGAACTGAGGACACATGTCCTTGTAACCACACCAATCACAGAACTGATTCATTTGAGGAAAGAACTCAGACTTTTTTTTCTTTCGGATATCCCACACTTTCTGAGTTAGCTTCCGAATGTACATCAGCACATGAGCCTCAGAGAACTTTATGTTTACTAGCTTGTCCAGGTGTGGGTAATAATGTGCTAGAGTAATGTTTCCTATCGGAACTTCGTACATTTTATGTACTGCAAAAGCATATAGAAGCATTTGAGGATCATTGTAAAGATCTCTCTTTGAGATAACCCTCTTGCTGGTCTTGTAGTCAATTACAAGATATTTACCTTCTTTGCTTTTTACGATACGGTCAATAATACCGTTTACAGCGTAACCCTCTTTGAGTTCCACTGCAAAAGATTGCTCTGTAGAGACTGACTCAGTAGCTGAAAGAGATTGGTTGAATCTAAAGAAGTTATCAATACATGGCTTAAGAAGCTTCTCTTTTTCGTCGCTGAATTTGTAGTTATCGCGGAATATCTCAGCAAGATCCCATAACTCATCCGTAGAAGTACTGTGTACTCCTTCTTCGAATATTTTGTGAACATACGACCCAAACTGAAGCGCGTCGGTGTTCGTAGACTTCTCTGGAAGATAGTCGACGTACTTGAATTTATACTTCAGTTTGCACTCGTCGTAGACTTTAATCTTACTGGGTGATACCTTATCGATAAACATGAGCATTCCTCCGAATACTATTATAGACTATTTGACTGAAAAATTCTCTGATTGGACCCTCGTAGGAAGTGAGTTTCGTACAAATTCGCTTTTCACCGAGGACATCAAGCAGAAGATGTATGTCAATACCGATACCGGTATGTGGATAGACTTCAAGTCAGGCGAAAAAGGAAATTTCTATCATCTAGTTTCTCATATAGAAAATGTTCCATATGCCAGCGCGAAAGCGTTTATAAGAAGACTCGTATTCAACAAGGGATTCTCTATTCTAGATGTATCTACCCTTAGTGTGGATAATCGTCCGATTCAGAGCAGCAGGAGCATCGAAGAGGACATAAAGGAGTGGCTGTCCGTAAACCCAAAAAAAGACATAAACTCACCAAATTATTTGCGTCGAGCAGCATCTAGATTCGCAATTGAGAGAGGTCTTCAGGGATTCAAATTTTATGTAGGAAAAACTGGAAGATATCACCAACGCATAATTATTCCTTATACTCACAACGATAGTGTGTTCTACTTTCAAGCGAGAACACTCATAAATAGAGATCCAAAATATCTGAATCCAGGCAAAGATACCTATGGAATAAAAACTTCCGAAATACTGTATCCTTACAATGAATCCATGGATTATGTAATCGTTACAGAAGGTCCGTTAGATGCTATGACGCTACAGGCTGCTGGGTACAACGCTACCTGCACTCAAGGATGTAAAATGTCCACCGTCCAAGCCCGTGATATAAAATGCAAAAAAGTTATTATTGCGTATGATAATGATGAAGCTGGTATCGAGGGCGTAAAAGAAGCCAAGAAAAGACTTCTATCACAAAGGCGCGAGAAAATATATAAACTCGTCCCACCCAATGAATACAAGGACTGGAACGAGTTTTGGGTAAGTGCTAATAAGAACAAATTTTGTTCCTACGTAGAGCAAAATATTCTGGAAGCTAACTGGGAAACTTCAGTCATCGAACGATTAGCTTGAATCGCGGGCTATAAATGGTCTGATCAAGAACAGTATATTTTACTTGTACTTCGTAAACTCCTGTAGACCCTCCAAGATTCTCGTCGTTATAGAAAGGTGTTATGTTAGAGGTATTCCATAAATATGAAATAGTTCCGTGAGAATCAATCTCTACGTCTGTTGATTGGAATCCACCAACACTACCCTTTCCGGTAATTTGAACTCTAGAAGTTAGCCCTGGAGTCTCATTTATTTTTGTTATAGAGATTTCTGGCGATTGAAGAAGTGCGCCAGTTTCGATAAGATTTCTAAGACTTTCTTTGATCGGTTCGTTATCAACAACAAGATCTGTTTTTATACGAAGTTTTTTTATAGAACCAACTTCAACATATCGATCTATTAGTTTGTTTGTGGTAGTAACCGCTAAAGGCTCTGTAACAGCATATGTGTTGGCTGTACTTAGTTTGAACGTATTTACATAGATCTGGGGTTCGGAACCTTCGGCATCTACTACAGTCCAAATATCAAGGTAACCCCCAACAGAAGAAGCTGAGTTTTCAATTGTTGGTAGAGATACTATATCTGTGGCTGATAATGGATAAAACTTTGTTCCAGTCTGTAAAATTACAGAGAACTTTCCAGCGCCTGTCCTGAAAATACCACTAGCTGATTGTGCGTTTGAGTAAGCTGCTTCCGTAGGAAATGCTGATGGCGCTCCGGTAAATCCATTTCTTTCTCCAGTCCCACTATCAACGGTTTGTACTCGGAAAACCATCTTTTCTAGTCCTGTAGAGCTTACAAGACCATATGTCTCGGAACCAGCCTCTAAATCAAGATATTGGTCTGGAGATCCAAATTGGGTATCGCGAAATACGTGAACAGAGCATACAGCATACGGGTCTGTGTAAGACCCTCCTTGTACCATAAAGAAATCAAGCTTGGTTGGTACTATGGGAGTCGGTCTGTTTTGTCGGTTTATTACCGTTGTTCCATTGAAAGTAGTCATCTCTTAGTTATTTAGACTACTTAGAATCTGATAATGCTTCGTTATCTCGTCTATTTTCGTCAATCAAGAATTCCATAAACTCATTCCGCTCCAGTGCCGTCATAAGCAAAATATCACGATAACTGAATCTTGCGTGTCGCACCAGATAGTAAATTTGCTCCGCTAGACTGTCTAGTACAACGTCTAGCTCACTGAGAAAAAATACTCATTGAACGGGATTTGACCTTCAACCTCTTCCTCACAAGAAGCGCATACGAAAGACATTTTATTCTCCATTCCGTAGTAGTCCTTTAGGAGGTGTTCACGGAAGAAGACGACGTCCTTTACAGTTGTTCTTTCAAAGAAAGCCTTCTTGATTTTTTCGTCTGTGTACTTACCTACAGAAATAGCAAATCTCCACAGATTATCAGTAACCTTTTCCATGTCTGCAAGATATTTTTCATCCTTGTTTCTTGGAGTAACAAAAACGACTTCTTGCTTGCTATCAGGAAGAGTGATTTTGATAGGTTCTTCAAAACCATCTTCTGCGAACTTAATAGGAACTTGTGAGATTTTTACAACAAGTTTGTTTTTAGCTTCACAGCTAGTGCATACTGCTTCGATTGAATAATCATCTCCGTATGACATCTCTCTTAGTTTGAAAAGAATGTAATTCTTATCCGCTAGAGTCATGGAGTCATAATCAAGACCTCTTACACAATCTTTGAAAAGAGTTTTGATAATATCTTGGCTTGCATTTACATTTTTTATACTTCTAAGTTTCTTTTCTTGTAAAAACGTAAATGGTTTTACTTCAATATCTTCATCGCAAGAAACATAAGACTTCCCTCTTGAAGGAAGAGTTATTTTGATCCAGTCGGAAACCACGTTGATTTCTGATAGAAGATCGCCGAGAACGTCCTCATACCGACCCTCTACTATATCTGTTGTTTCTTTAATCTGTGGTTTAGCTTCTACAGGAGCAGGGGTTGGTTGGGGCGTCGAAGTTTCGTTCATATTTTGTGCCGGAAGAGACTCCAGGTCCATTCCTTTGCTAGGATCAATTCCAGCGGATTCCATGGTTTCTCTTGCGAGATCTATGAGTGATTTTTCTTTAGACATAATTTTTATAAGATAATGTAGTCTTTTACTATAATAGTAAAAGTAATGAAAATTATTGTAAATAATAATTTTTCTGTATTGCAGACAGACAACAAAAAACTGTTATCTACTTTAAAACAGAAATACAGTGCGAAAATTCCAGGATATCAATACTCCCGAGCATACAAAAGAGGTTGGGGAGGCGAGAAGTATTACTTCTCTGATAAAACAGGTAAGTTCGGCACTGGTCTTCTCTCATACATTGAGGAAGATCTCACTTATTTAGGTATCTCCTATGAAATAGAGGATTTCCGCGCAGAGGATCACAACGACGATATATCTCTCCCTCAGATCGATTTTAGAGACTATCAGGAGGACTTGGTTCGCAAAGCTCTGTCAGAGAAGGGTTGTATTATAAAGTCGCCCACAGGCTCTGGAAAGACCGTTATATTGGGAGGTCTAATTAAGGCTCTTGAGAATAAAACAGGACTTATCTTCTTCACAAAGAAACAACTTCTATATCAAACTTACGAACAACTAAAAAAGTGGGGGTTTGACGTCGGACTCGCTTTCGGAGACGGCGTTATATTGAAGCCGATAACTCTCTGTACAATACAATCAATTGATAAAGTAATAGATTCTCATCTAGAACAATCTGAATTCATAATTTTCGATGAGGTTCATGAATTTTCTAAAGGAAAGATTGCTTCAAAAGCCATAAAATCATTTCCTAACGCAACATACAGAATTGGAATGACTGCTACAGTTCCAAGAGATCCGATAAGTAAACTAAATCTTATTTCTGGGCTAGGAAGAGTAATAGAAGAGGTAAACGCAAAAGATCTCGTAGAGATGGGGTTCCTCACAGAACCATTAATACAAATCATTCCAGTAAAAGATACGGCGAATGTTGATGACACCGAATTATCTTATCGAGAGGTTTACGAAAAATTTGTCACCAACAACGAGCTTCGAAACGAAATGATTTCAGAATTAGTAAAAGCTATTTCGCGAAAACCGTCTAAAACTCTAATAATAGTAAAAGATTTAAAACATGCTGAGATATTGCATGAAATGATACCAGGATCGCTAAAGTTAGAAGGTAAAGATGACATTATGGTAAGAAAAGCTACCATAGAAAAATTTACTTCTTCTGATCGCTCTGTTCTGATTGGAACAACTATTATGCAAACAGGAATTGATATTCCAGAAATAACCCATTTAGTGAATGCGAGAGGACTAAGGTCCGAGATTGCTACTCTTCAAGCTATGGGTCGCGCATTAAGAATACACAAATCAAAGAAGCGCGTGTACATATATGATTTCTTTGATAGGGCGCCATATTTAGAAAAACACGCAAAAGAACGAATTAAATCCTATAAATCATTAGGGATGGAGATTAGAAAATGAAGAAACTTAACGAAGAAAAAAGAAAGCTGAATGAGTTTACGCCGACAACAGTTGAGAGATTAACTGTTATCGAAGAAAAAATCAAACAAATAAAAGAAGGAAAAAAAATCGAACAACAAACAATAGTGGACCTCGATAATTTAATATACGAGGTCCAAGTATTGCGTTCTAGTTTTGTGCAGAATCTAATAAATTGGATGAAACAAGGTTATATTATTGACTAAGCCTCTGGTGTTTCTTCGACGGCGTCTTCTTCCTCGTCATCCGCTAAATCAAAATCTATATCCTTTATAGCTTTTTCGATATCAGAAACTAGGTCTGTAAACTCTTTGTCCTGAGCTTCCTTTTCCGCGCCTAGGAACTGTTCTTGTTCGGCGGCAGCGGATTCCTCTTCTTCTACTTCGGCTGCCTCTTCTTCGGGAGCCTCTTCTTCTGATACTTCTTCTTGCTCTTCTGAGTCTAAGCCCTCCTTCCGAAGCTTCTTCAGGTCAGACCCTTCTATCTTTCCGTCCTTATCCGCGTCAAGCTCTTTTTGCTTGCCTATTAGTTTTTCGTCGTTCTTGCCCTTTTCTTTTTTATCACACTCACAAGGTGATTCCTTGCATTTTTTGCATGATTTGGTGTTTCCACCAGAATTAGACATCTCATCGTCGTCGCCGTAGTATTGAGCTTCGTTGATTCCGTCTGATAGATAATCTGAAAGCTTCTTCATATCGAAGTTTTCCTGAATATCTACGACAGAGAAGTTTGCTTCGGTCATAACATCACACAAAGTGTTCGCGATATCTAGAACTTGAACGCCGCCTTTCTTCTGCATGGTGTTTGAGAACTCCTTCAGAACGTCACAAAGAATACCTTCCTCTGTAGATTCTGCTAACATAGCGAATATTTCTGATTGAACTTCCGCCAGACCCTTGAATGAAGGTACGAATCTTAGGCTTTGAACATTTATACCGTAGGTCTCGTTGAGGTGTTCTAGTACCTGAGCCTTTAGAGGCTTTTTGAATTCGTATATTTTGTTGACAAAATCTTTGATGTCCTTCTGAGAAATTGTTCCTGGGTTTGTAACTTCGAATACAGACTCCATTAAGGACACTAAATCAACTTTATTTGAAAGTGCCATATAAGGAACTTCTTGGATTGTTTCCTTGAGGGCTGTCTTGATAGTTTTATCGTTTGAATAGATATGGGAAGCTAACGCACTAACGCGATCATTGGTAGCCCAAACATAATGGAAAGACTCCTTGGCTTCCAGCAGTTCCTTGCGGACAAGTTCTTTTTCGCATACCATTTCATATAAAGTCTTTTTGCTATTAGCTGGAACAACAATGAACTCGTCTTTTAGATTCTCAAGTGCCAGAACAGGAATATCGTATGTTTCGCCAACAACCTTTGAAAGACGTAATCCTTCAATAAGCTTTTTGTTTTGAGACAGTTCCTGTTTGTTATTTTCAAAAAAGTGTTTGAGAAGAGGTAGTGCCTCTACAAATTTTCTGTAAGATTTAGTTTCTTTGATGTTGTATACTTCACCGAAACGCTCTGTTCGTTTGTTCAGCTTCTTTCTGCTCTCCTCTATTTTTGCTCTCATAGTGAAAGCATTGAGAACATAATCAAACGAAGCTTCGGCATGATCATAACGGTCATGAACAATAGAATCTACAAACTTTTGAACATTAGACTCAACAAGAGAATCAACATATTCATCTGATGTAACTTTACCGAGATTTTCTGTAACAAAATTCTCAAACGTAAGCTTACCTTTTATTTCTCTGTAGTCGCAAGAAATTAGAACATTGTTTTCGCTAATATAGGTAACTTTGTTATTAGCGTCATCAATTTCATAAATAGTAAGATTTTCTCTTAGTCTGCGACCTAAGTAGTCACCAGCCTCGGTTAGACGAACAAAACTCTTGTTCCGATCATTGAAAAGTGATTGTAAGTTCATGACAATTTGAATCTAATTTTATATAGCTACTCAGAATACTGTATTTTGATTATTTACCCTCTTCTTGGGGTGGAGGTGCGGCTTCCCCGCCCCCCTGTTCAGGAGGTGCTGCCCCTCCAGGAGGAACCGGAGGAGCTTCCAGTTCTTTCTGTTTCTTTATCTCTTCTATCTCTCGATCATTCATATCGTAGAAGTTTTTGTAAATATACTCATTGGAGAATAAGTCCAAACCTTTTACTGCTTGAATAACGCGAGCTTTTTGTTCCGCTAGCTCTAGCTTCCTTTTTTCACTTAAATCGGAAGGTGGTGCTAGTTTTATTTCTATGTTTTTGAAAGTACTTTTTGGAAATTTACGAATCTCTAAATGTCTTTTTATAAGTTCTGTCAAACCTACTTCCGTATCTCTTTGTACACGCATTACAGCTTTAGCAAACTTAGCATCAAGCTGAGATAGGTTAGCTTTACGTTCCGGCGATTTATCTTTCTCAACAATAAAATCTTTCGGGATCTTCATAGCAGCTAAGACTTTATCGCGGAAATAACGAACGTCATCGATTTCACCTAAGTTTTGGGCGCCTGGAAGGGTTTCTATTTTTGTTCCTCCCATTTTCTGGCTTACCGGAACGAAATAGTCCTCCTCAGGGGAAAGCGGGTTGTAACGCTCGTCTGCGTTCATACTTTCTGTGTTGAAGAATTTCTCTTTCTTGAACTTTGCTTTGATACGATCCATAAACATTTCCACCTTAGACTGTGGTAAAGTTCCTGTATCAATATAGAAAATTCTTCTTTCTGGCGCTCTCTGTAGACGATAGATAAGCATCGCATCTTCCATCATGCGAAGAGATTTCCATGCACGAACACCAGGAGCGCAAATGGACTTACCGTAAGGGTAATAATTAGAATCAGAAGTATGAAGTCTAAAATGTACAAGCTGATGTCTATCAAGGTCGATATTACTCTTCTTATCATGCTTACCCATACTAACATACTGCTGGGTCTGCGCTGTAGATCCAGGAACTTCCTGTCTAAATCCCTTGAGGTAGCCAAATCTATCCTCTCTTCTGTAAATGTATACCGGGTTTAGAATTTTCAGTCTTTGGATGCCGGCATCTGGATTATTCATATCAACGATATTTTCTACAAAACAATCGCCATATTTACACATATTACGAATAATATCCCATAGAAATTTATCCAGCTGCGTTTCGTTTACAAAGTCTTCAATAGCTTCTTTTACCGGAGTCTGGTCGGTAATAACTTTGATAATAGAACCGTCTAGGTGGTATTGTGTTGAGTCGTCCGCATAGATATCCAGGGCAGCGCCAATCTCTGGGTACTCATCCATCTTCTCATAATCATTGTACCGTCTTCTGCGCTCATACTCTACCTGAGGAAGCTTAGCACCCCCCTTTACCAAACCCATGGAAGCACTCGATGTTTCCTCAGGTTCTGCATCCGCTGATTTCACAACATCCCCTCTTACAGGGTCTATTGTTACTGGACGTCCGCGCTTTTTCTTAGTTCCAAAAAATGATTTAAAAAAAGCAGCAAATCTACCGGACAAAGGCGGACCCTCTCCGTAAGTTGTCGCTCCAGGGAATTCAGTAAAACCAGATTCGTCTAAGCGTTCTTCGATATCGTTATTTTCGTCTAAACCCATTTTTTATATTCTTCCCACTCTTTATTGTATGTACCCCTGGAGAACCCGGCTGTTGAAACTTTCCCTGTAGGTTGTAATAAATCACCTTTAACAAGAGGGACTGGTGAGGAAGCGATTACATCCTTCGCCACTTGAGCGGCAATAGCTAGACTCATAACCAGATCGTCGTTGAACCCATCTTCTGCTTTAATTTTTCCTGTTTTACTAATTATAAAAGTTGTAAGTTCTTTGAAAGTTCTCTCGGAATTCACTTTTATTTTTGCTGTTTTTAGAGACTCCTGTAAATTGTTCAATAATCCGTCTCTATTTTTAGCATTTACCATATAACCCATCTCTCTTCTCTCATCGAACCACATGTTCTCATATTCACACACCACAAATAATTGTTCGATCAAAGCAAGACCTAAACCATTTCTTTCTGGACAAACAAACGCTGTGTTGTATCGTAGAGCTTCTTGAGCGATAATTTTAGCAAAATCATTCAAACCAACTCGATTACTATAAAACTCAGCCACCTGTTCACCGTTATAAAGGTTTATGATGTGGAAGGCGGAGTGATCCCTGTCTCTACCAAATGAAGAGTCGGCAGCTAGGAGGTAAGAATGATACGGTTCAGGATCCTTCCATACACGCATCATGTTATAATGTTTTTTGTAGTAATCGTCGTTTGTTTGTGTTTTGAGCTGTTGAAGAGTTCCGCCATCAATGAATGTTTCGCCTGTTCCTAGGAACTCTCCTTCGTATTCTTGTAACCATGCTCTTTCACCTACGTTACTTCTAGTAGTTTCTGCCCACTTCTCAGTATATTCAGGATGTTCTCTCCAGTGAATATTGATAACATTGAAATTATTCTTTCCTAATTCTGCGTCACGATAAAGCTCGTAATATAGGTTAGCCATACCATTTACAGTAGACAAGATAAATGCTGAACCACCAGTCGAGATTGTTGGGTATATCGCCATCCAGAACTCTGTCATTCGTTCAATGAAGGCAGCCTCGTCAACAATCAATAAAGACACAGACTCACCTCTACCCGCACCCGCAGGCTGCGATTTTATCTTGCTTCCTGTGGATAGTTTTAGAACGTGCTTGTTTCTTTCAATCTCTTGCGGCTTCAGCCACTTCGGAAGATCGTCATACATATTCACCGCACGATCAAGAAAGTCTCTTGATTCTCTATCGCCAATAGATACAACCATGACATTCTTATCCTTATGGAATATAATGTACCATAACGCATAAGCAGCACAAATTGTAGTGGCTCCAGCCTGACGAAACTTTCTCATCAAGTTGAATCTATTGCTGTTGAATTCACCAATGATTCTTTCCTGAAACCGATAAAGATCGAATTTTATGCGACCTTTTACTGGGTGCGTAATATATACGTAATTCCTGATGAAGTACGCAGGATCTTCTTTGCACTTCGCAAATTCTTTCTTTAAGTCCTCAGTATCCATAAATTTTCACTATTATATAGCATGAGACGAGTTGCATTTATCCCCACAAGAGAAATCGAGAAACGCCCGATCACAGAATTCTTAGAGAGTGCTGGTTGGGAAGTGTTTTATCTTGTTGGAGAATCATCTATTTTTGAAGCATATACAAAAGCTTTAAAAGAACACAATATTATAGCAAAAGATATAGTTATTATGTGTCATGATGATATTGAGATTGTAATGCAGCCCGATAAATTCAATAAAGTTATTCTTGATAGTCTAGACAAGAATACAGGGTTTCTGGGTGTTGCCGGACCTAAAAAACTTAACAAAACTGGTTGTTGGTGGCATGGCCTAGGAAAGGAATTTCCACACCCAGAAGCTTTTCTTCGCGGATGCGTGTGGCATGGTAAAGATTTAATGGAATCCAAGCCAACATACTATGGTGGGTATGGAGAAGTCCAGGTAGTAGACGGTCTTTTCATGGTAGCTACCGGAGCAACTCTAAACAGTATCCAAACCAAAAAACCAAAGGAGTTTGTAAGTAATTGGGATTACTACGACATGTATTATTCTTACCAAGCTTATTTGAAGGGTAAGAAAAATAAAGTAGTTCCTATAATGATTTTACATCATTCTCCCGGCGAAGGCGCGATGACAGAAGAGTGGAACGAAAGTAGAAAAGCTTTCTGTGATATGTACGGAGATAAGTTTGAAGACATCACTCTTCCGAACTTAAGTCGATAGCAACTACAGGTTTGTTGTTACCTTTAAATGTCTGTATAAGCTCAGCGAACCCCTCGCTGCTTTCCTCATTATTGTGAACCAACATAACCCAATCGCTGTTTTCAATAGCCTTCTTGTTCGCTTTTTCCCAATCAGAAAACCAGCGTAACGGCTCACACTCATTCTCATCTAAAACAATAATCTTATCTGCTGTAGCAGCCGCAACCTCAAAAAGTTTTTTATCCTCTTTTGTTAGACAGCTAAAGAAGTTTTTAGAAGGTATTACGATTCTAAACTTCAATTCATTAATAACAAAAAAAGGTATAAGACCTAAATTTACTCCTTTTGTAGGGCATAAATAAATTACAGATGGGGAATGCTTCAGCAGCGTAGCGGCTATCATCCGCATCTTTCCTAATTTAGCTTCAGAAGAAGCATAGTTTGGGAAATTTGCATCTCCTATCAAAGCCATTCTTTTATTTTTACGAATCATGTTCAAGGCTCTTCTTTTATTTATACTTCTCATAGTGAATACTATAAAAGGTATAGACGATACAAAAATTAGATACGGATCTTCAACAAATTTCAAAAAAGGTCAAACAGTATCAGTAGTGAATTCCAAGAATGTTTACCTTCAAATCAAACCTTACAAGACTATAATCAAGGAGAAGGTAAAAAAAGACTCAGCCAGGTGGACAAAACTAATGGAAGAGGCTACCTCACTATATAAAAATGCCCTGGCTAAATCGGGGTACAATCTAATTGTTGAAATCGGTGGAGTGGATGAATCGCTTCACAAAACGGCAGACATAACACAAGAAATAATAGATCTGCTATAACTGTCCGAAAGGAGGTTAAAAAATTATGAATCACTATTTTACACATTTTGATCGGCTCTTTGATGAGCTACAGCGGGGACTAACCCAAACCCAACCAGCTGAAACATGTAATCTTCCAAAGTATCCAGTAAGTAATTGTTGGCTAAGCGAAGACATGAACACACTCAATTTTGAGTTTGCGATAGCTGGTTACAAGGAAGATACTGTAAAGGTTGTAGGAAACAAGAACTCTTTCACAGTAAAGGCGGAACCTGAGGAATCATTCTCACAAAACGAAGTTGTTCTGCATCGAGGAATTTCTCGTCGCGCAATCGACTTCTCTATCAAGATTGATGAACAATATGATGTGAAGAAAACTAAGGTTTCTTGTGAAGGAGGTGTCTTGCGTGTTAGTATCCCCAAAGCCAAAGATGCCGAATCTATTATGCTATTCGGATAATATTCGTTCTTTCGTGTGGTCTACGTAAAAGACTAACCCAGGAAGTTTTTTGGCTTCCTGGGTTTTTTTGTAGTCTAATTTATTTTTTAGATGTAGACTAGGTTTAGATCGAATTTCGACATTGGAGGAGTTACGCTATTTCCATCAACGTATGGAAGACCTCCTGTAGCAGCAAAACGAATCACTTGCCGTACTACCTCTGTAGCCGCAGTATCGTTTGATTGCGCTAAATTCCACATCACGGAATCTAACTCCAAGAATACTTTGGGGTGGCTGTAGGACTCATTTTGAACTACGTCACCTACTTGCTGCCATCTTCTTGTAAAACCTGTGGCTGAAGTAGTAATAATTCCTTCCGTTCCCATTCCAGCAGCTGCGTTTCCACTAAAATCAATGATATGTTCTTGTCTGGCATTCGCTGCGTTGGCACAACCACTTACAGTAGAACTTGTTGAGAATTGCTCTAAAGTGTCCTGGTACGAAGGATTCATATGAAGAAGAACACCACTCACAGGTGACCCTTGAGTAGGAAGCCAAGTAGAATCCAGCGATGGGTAAGTTACGAATTGATAAGAAGCAAAGAAGCTCTGTCTATGAACAAAAGCTGTGCCAGAGCAAGGACCACTAGCAACATAAGATCTTCCTGGGCCAGTGACAGGAACTACTGCGCCGCCGCCGGGTGGTGTAATTGGAGTTGTAGCCATTCAGTTTTACCTCTATTATTATATAGACGTTGATATTAGGTATATCCTATAAAGTTACGTACGAGATTTCTTTTTTTTATAGGCTTCTTCTTCTGAGCTTCGTCCACAGAAGGCTCTTCGCCGCCGGAAGAGTTCGGCTAGCAGTTCCATTTTTTTAAAGAAAGCGAGAGACGATCCTTACCAGTATTGTTGGAAGCTTTTTGTCTCTTTCGCATCCCTTTCATACGAGCGCAAAAGCTCTTGCGTCTCTTGGCTGCTTTGCTTCCTTTCTTGAGTTTAGAGGGCTTCGTAGTGACCGCAGTCTTGAGCTTAGAGCCAGGGTTCGCAGCCCGATAGGAGGCTACCCCCTTTCTGTTCAGACCACCTTTTGGGTTCTTGCCAGCTTTGCGTTGCCATGCGGGTGTCTTTTCCTCATCAACGGAGGAGTTTTCATCTCCATCCAAACCTCCAACACCATAAACCTCTTCATCCATACGCTTAGGATCTAAATAGCCTCCTTCAGGCTCTGGACACAGTCTCGCGAGATCATAAATGTTCATCTCGTTTACCTTGGTCTTTTTTCTCTTTCTTGGCTTCATAGTGTAAATACAATCCTTTGGAAGCTTCCATGCATTTTCAAAAGATCTTCCGTCCGAACCCTTAGGCGCACCTTGTACGACATAAGTTTCTGAAAGTTGTTTTTTCGTAGTGATTTTTCCACAAGAGCAAGCTTCTCCCTTTACTTCTTTTTTACTTTTTCCCGCTTTGCTCATAGCAATAGCAATAGCTTGCTTTTGAGGGTATCCTTCATCACGAAGCTTTCGAATGTTTGCGGATACAGTCTTGTTTGTTGATCCTTTTTTTAGTGGCATTATAGGTCTGGCCCTTCCGAGCCTATATCGTCGAGTATTTGTGGTTTCTCGCGAAGAACACGAGCGGTTGCGACTAAGTGATAGACGCCATATACTTCGAATGAGTCCTCTTGAACCTCATAAACATCATAATAAAGGTTCTGAAATCTGGGTTGAATAACATCTCCAGGAATCAAAGGACGACCGAGTTTGGTTTCTATGTATGCTTTATTGAATGTAAACGTTTGGTCGTTCGTCATTTCAATACCAAACTCGGTCAAGTTTTCTTCAATAGCTCTTGGGTCATAGTGACCTTCAACTAGAATAGGTTCTTGTCGAATAGCCTTGGTTCTGTTTTCGCCAAAGACATCATCGAAATTTTCATCTACTTCGTATTTGTAAATATAAAGCTCAGAACCAGAAATGCGAATCAACTCATCATCAACCAGATTGAACAAATCAATATCTGGATTCTCCAGATCAAACATTCTCAAGCTTGCTCTGGTATTCTGGGCTGGCTCCGAAGGAGCCAGCCGTTTTGAGTTGGTTTTATGTTTTTTGTTCATTAAAAAGAGTAAATTCTTTTACATCAAAACTATTACAATATTATTTAGTGTGAGTTACCGTCGTATCCATTCACAATACCGTAATATATTTGAATCACAGCACTATCATTCGCAGGAGCAAAATCTTTCAGTTCCATAGTGGTAATAAAAAGTCCTGTATTCGCATGTGCTTTGAGGGGCTGCGAAAGCATTGTAGATGTATTATCCAATGAACTTGCTCGTATTAATGTAAGAACGTGATCAGCATCTTCATCGGTAACTTTTATCAAAAGATCTTTCTTTTTCAATGTAGTAGATGTTGAAAAATACATCCCATCCCATCCCCATACGATATATGCATACCCTTCAACAGGAGGAAGAATCATCGCAGAGGCTCCTACTCCGCTGAAAATTCCAACATTTGTGATTCCGTTACTGCTGAAATAAGTAGCTTCTCCGTACTGCCATTCTCGTTGAAAAGCAGGGGAGCGGTTAAGCGGCGTTCCATAAGTATCCCATCCAGCCATAAAATTATATAGTTTTTCTGTCGTAGCAATCGATATAATATAGCGTATGAGCAACGTAGATCACCCCAAGCACTACAACGAGCATCCGAGTGGAATCGAGTGTATTGAAATCATTCGTCACATGAATTTCAATCTCGGTAATGTCATCAAATACGTGTGGAGAGCTGATCTAAAGAATAATGCGATTGAAGATTTAGAAAAAGCAATGTTTTACTTACAAGACGAAATAACTAAACGACAACATCAAAATAGATTTCTCATCTCCCTCGCCGACCTCAAGTCCACGGAGAAGAACAATGACTGACCAAACCAAGGAGGCGGAGGAGTTGCTGTGCCGCATCAACGACGAACTCGGGGACGAGATCACGGAACGACTCGATGGGCTGCTACCCGTCGCTGCCGCCGCCCTGCGCCGTGCTGAGGCGAGAGGGGAAGCGATGGGGCTACGGGCAGCCCTGCCTCTCACGTGGTCGGATACCGACGATTCAGCACTTTGCGTTGTCTGTGGGCAAGGTGCGCTGTCTTTTCCCGACGAGCAGCCTTGCGAGGGGTGGTGTAAGGCACTTCATCTGCGAGAGCGTCTAGCCCACCTAGAGCAGGAGGACGAGGGATGATGCCCACCTCCTGCCTGCTCTACAGCGCCGCCCTGTGCGCCATCATTTATGTATTTTACCCTTGGCGTCGTTACCCCGACCACTTCGGTTGGCCAAACCAAAGTCATCCCATG
>Ga0208795_1000583_pt1 | contig 17530 bp, 16 predicted proteins | sample CB_VirMetaG_6_FD_184541 | JGI IMG/M metagenome (GOLD analysis project Ga0208795, IMG submission 184541) | Freshwater to marine saline gradient viral communities from Chesapeake Bay - CB_1508_2 Viral MetaG (SPAdes) (version 4) | ecosystem: Environmental > Aquatic > Marine > Coastal | place: USA... | reverse complement strand
GGTCGTTGCGGATCGCAAGGTTTTTCTAGGCACAGAATTTAACTAAAAGTGGTTAAGATGACAGAAACAGCAAAAAAAATGGGCAGACCGCCAATCGATGAACCGAATTATAACGCCGCCAGAGCGAGAAAAATGGCGGCAGATGCGGAACTTGCGGAGTTAGAATTACGCAAAGCAAAAGGTGATTTGGTCGCTTCGCAAGATGTTTTAGGTGCGTGGACTGATGTACTGGGTGCGATGCGCGGCAAGTTGCTTGCGCTTCCTACTAAGACTGCACCGCTAATTGCCACGGAAACTGATATCGGTGTAATACAGGATTTAATAGAAAAGCAAATACACGAAGCACTAAGTGAGTTAGCAAGTTATGAACCAGAGCAAAATGCCGGACGCGCAAACGTCACTGCAAGTGGTGGTGAGGGAAGCGTTAGCCGTTCTGAAGCCGCCGCCACGCCTAAGCGTAAGTCAGTGGGCAGACCGCGAAAGGCGACTGTCATCAGAGAGTAGCGCAGAACCGGGAATGTGGCACACCAGTCGCGCAGAATATCAGCGTGGCATAATGGATGCCATTAGTGATCCGAATATTCGTGATGTTTGCGTGATGGCTGGCGCACAGGTCGGCAAGACCGAAATGCTTTTGAATTGCATCGGGTATTATATTCATCACAATGCGTCACCCATCTTAGTCGTCCAGCCAACTTTGGATATGGCGCAGTCATTCAGTAAAGACCGACTTGCGCCAATGCTCCGTGACACTCCATCATTGCGCGGCAAGGTGAAAGACCCACGATCACGCGATGCGAATAATACAACAACGCACAAAGTATTCCCCGGCGGTCACATTTCTATGGTCGGATCGAACAGCGCGGCAGGATTGGCATCGAGGCCGATACGCGTTGTGTTGTGCGATGAGGTTGACCGCTATCCAGCGTCAGCCGGTTCAGAAGGTGATCCGATCCAATTAGCGCGGAAACGTTCCGCAACATTCTGGAACAGAAAGATCGTTCTGGTTTCCACGCCAACAAACAAAGGCGCATCGCGCATTGAGGCCGCATTTGAAGAAAGCGATAAGCGTCAATTCTTCGTACCGTGCGAAGATTGCGGTCACGAACAAACCTTAAAGTGGTCACACGTTCGATGGGATAAAGATCAACCGGAAACAGCGCATTATGTTTGCGAAGAGTGTGGCAGTATTTGGAACGATGCGATGCGTTATCGCGCTGTTCGTAATGGTCATTGGCAAGCGACAGAAGAGTTTAAGGGCGTGGCTGGGTTTCACATCAATGGCATTTATTCGCCTTGGACTCCGCTTGCTGATGCGGTTCGTGACTTCTTGTCTGCTAAGAAGATGGCAGAAACCTTGCGTGTTTGGACGAATGTTTATCTTGCTGAAAGCTGGGAAGATCAAGGTGAACGCATTGACGACTATGCGGTTGCGGAACGCGCTGAAGAGTTCGGCGACAGAATAGATAAGCGCATATTGGTGATAACTTGTGGTGCTGACGTTCAAGATGACCGCGTTGAGATTGAAACGGTAGGCTGGGGGCGTGACGAAGAAAGCTGGTCGCTTGATTATCGAACCGTTTATGGCGATCCGTCTTCGCCTCAACTATGGCAAGACGTTGATAACATCTTGATGTCTAAATACGAAACCGAAGATGGTCGGATATTACAACCACGCGCGACTTGCATCGATAGCGGCGGTCACTACACGAAAGCGGTCTATGATTTTGTTAGACCGCGCGAAGGTCGCCGCATTTTTGCCATAAAGGGGATGGCTGGCGAAAGCCGTCCAATCGTATCAAGACCGACCAGAAATAACATCGGAAAGATACGATTATTTACTTTGGGCGTTGACAACATAAAAGAATTGATTTTTTCCAGACTTAAGATACAATCGGAAGGTGCGGGATATTGTCATTTTCCGGCTGATCGTCCAGATGAGTATTTTAAGCAACTGGCATCATCGGAAAAAATTGTCACGAAATTCTCTAAAGGGTTTCCGCGCAGGGAATTTGTGAAGACAAGAACGCGCAACGAAGCGTTAGACTGTCGGGTGTATGCGATAGGGGCATTGGCGATTTTGAACACTAACCTAAACACACTGGCAGATCGACAGGCGCACGCGGCAGAAAAGCCGAAGGATAATGCGCCAATTAACCAGCAACCGCGCCGCGCTTATCGGAAGCCCGGCGGTTTTGTTAATGGGTGGCGTTAATGGCGAATCTATTTGATACCGACAATGCACTAACATATGAACCGCATCAAATCGTTGTCGGTGATCGCGTCACTTGGCGCAAAAAGAACTTAGGTGAAGATTATCCCTCTTCAACTTACACGGTTGCTTATGTTTCGAGGGTGTCTTCTGGCGGCGGCACACACGAATTTCAAGTTTCTGGCGTTGCTGACGGTGATGATTATTTATTTACAATCACATCAGTTGTTAGCGCGGATTTTGACGTAGGTCATCACCATTGGCAGTTAGAAATCACACGCACCAGCGATAGCGAACGCATCGTTATTCAAACCGGTTCGTGGGATATTATTACCGATCTTGACAATAATGTTGATCCACGTTCGCACGCTGAAATAATGCTGGATAAGATTGAAACTGTTCTGCAAGGCCGTGCAGACGCTGACGTTCTGTCTTACTCTATCAATGGTCGTTCACTTTCTAAAATACCGGTGACGGAACTGGTTGAATGGCGTGACTATTATCGCAGTGAAGTTGTAAAACAGCATCGCATTGATCACGTTAAAAACAAACGCGCGCACGCTGGCACGATCAAAGTGAGGTTTTGAAAATGGGACTATTTGATTTTTTCAAGCGCACTGAAGAACCGAAGAAATCGTTTAAGAAGCGTAATTATGCGGCGGCGCGTGCTGGTAGGTTGTTCGGTGATTTTCTGGATAGTGGCAACTCCGCTGATAGCGAGTTGCGATTTACACTTGAAACGATGCGAAATAGATCGCGCGAATTGGTGCGTGATAACGAGTTTGCGCGTAGATATGTGAATCTAATGAAGACAAATATCGTTGGCGACAAGGGTTTTCATCTCCAAGTTAAGGCGAGAAATGAAGACGGCAAGCTGGATGCGGCTGGCAATACTATCATCGAAAACGCTTGGAAGCGTTGGGGGCGTTTAGGTGCGCCAACAGCCGATGGTCGGATGTCTTGGTATGACTGTCAGCGTTTAGCGATTGAAACGCTTGTTCGTGATGGCGAAGTATTTGTTAAAAAGCTATCCGGCACAAAATATCGTGATGGTTTTGCCATTCAGTTTATTGAGGCTGATATGGTTGACGAAAAGAAAAACGAAACCTTATCTAATGGCAATCAAATCAGAATGGGGATTGAACTTGATAAGGCGCATCGGCCTGTTGCCTATTGGGTTTTAACATCGCATCCGGGCGATAGATTATATCATACAGCGCAAGCGCGAAAGCATACGCGCGTGCCGGCAGATGAAATGATCCATCTGTTTATGGCTAATCGCACGCATCAGACGCGCGGCGAACCGTTTATGGTTTCAGCTATGTCGGCGTTAAAGATGTTGCACGCTTATCGTGAGGCCGAAGTTATTGCCGCACGCATACAGGCATCGAAGATGGGTTTCATCAAGACACCATCTGGCGATGACTATGTTGGCGATGGTTATGAAAATGATTTCACGCCTATCATCGATGTTGAGCCGGGTTCGTTTCACCAGTTAGGTGCTGGACAGGACATTTCGTTCTTCGATCCTAACCATCCGAACACCGGCTATGCAGAATTTGAAGGCGCAATGCTTCGCGGTATATCATCCGGCTTAAATGTTTCCTATGCGGCACTTTCTAACGATTTATCGTCAGTTAATTATTCATCGATCCGTCAGGGTGCGCTTGATGAGCGTGATGGCTATCGTGCGATGCAGATGTTTATGATCGAACACTTTATTGAACCGGTGTTCCGCGCTTGGTTGTCTAGCGCGATGGATTTCGGCGGCATTCCGCTTCCATCGAATAAATATGATAAGTTTAGCGATAATGCGATGTTTAGAGGCCGTGGCTGGAATTGGGTTGATCCACTTAAAGAAATAAATGCGGCGGTTGTGGGGCTAAATAACGGTATCCTGTCTATGCAGGATGTTGCGGCGAATTATGGGCGTGATGTTGAAGAAACATTTAGCCAAATAGCGCGTGATAAAGAACTAGCGCAACAGCTAGGATTGTCAATGGCATTTGAACCATTTGGTCAGAAGATGCCAGCCGCGCCAGAAGTTCAAGGTGGTGATGATGGCGACTTATAAAGGCCAAGATATTAATCTAAGGCCGACCGCGACTATGGCGGAAGAGGCGCAACGCGGTCTTGATTGGCGTAAAGAACACGGACGCGGCGGCACTGAAGTTGGCGTTGCGCGTGCGCGTCAGCTAGTTAATCGTCAGGAATTATCGCCTGACACCGTGCGGCGAATGGTTAGTTATTTTGCGAGGCACGAAGTTGATAAAGAAGCAGAGGGTTTTAATCAGGGCGAAGATGGTTTTCCGTCAGCCGGGCGAATTGCGTGGCAGTTGTGGGGCAGTGATGCTGGTAAATCTTGGGCTAATGAGAAGGATAGGGTTATGGATCGCATCGATGATGAAGATCGCGCCGCGCCTGACGCATTAAGCGTTGGCGACTTTGTTAGCTGGGATAGTTCTGGCGGTCGTGCGCGTGGTCGGATCGAAAAGATTGAGCGCGATGGCGAAATTAACGTGCCAGATAGTGACTTCACCATCACCGGCACAGAAGACGATCCAGCCGCTTTGATCCGTTTGTATCGTATGGGTGAAGATGATTATGAGGCAACGGATACACTTGTCGGTCATAAGTTCAGCACGTTAAGAAAGATTGACGATTTACGCGAGATTGATTTTTCCGATGATTTTGATCATAATGCGGAAGATGCAACCGAAGAAAGAGGTGACGATATGGAACAGCGACATATCATTGATGTGCAAGAAAATGATGATGCGTATGTCATCACTTTCGCAAAGCCGCAAGCCGCAATGGAAGAGAGCGGCAATGATAAAGATATGGAAGAGCGTCCATATCACGATGACGAAGAAGAACGAATTGAACGTGCTGATTTAGTTCATCGCGCTATGGATATGAATGACCGTGCTATTGATGAAGAAACACGCACTGTTATGGTTGGCGTTTCTTCTGAAGAACCGGTTAAGCGTTCATTTGGAATGGAAGTTATTGATCACAGCCGCGAAAGTATGAACCTTGAGTTTCTTAACTCAGGTCGTGCGCCGCTATTGCTGGATCACGATATGGAACGTCAGATTGGCGTTGTGGAATCTGTTGAACTTGATGAAGAGGCACGCCGTCTGCGTGCTAAGGTTCGCTTCGGAAGGGGTGAACTAGCTTCAGAGGTGTTTAACGATGTGACGGATAGCATCCGTCAAAACATCAGCGTTGGTTATCGTGTAGATGGTCGCGTTGAACGTGAAGAAGATAGTGACGAGATTTATCGCGTTGCTACCACTCCTATGGAAATTTCAATCGTTTCAATCCCGGCAGATCAGTCAAATCTAGTCGGCGTTGGTCGGTCGAGTTCCGAACCCTTAAACGCAACCCTTGAGATCAAAGGAGATGACAAAATGTCAGATATCGATCTTGACGCGGTTCGGGCGGAAGCCGCCAAAGCCGCACAAAAAAATGCCAAAGAAATTATGACTTTGGCACGGAAGCACAACAAAGCATCAATGGGTGAAGAAGCCCTTGGTCGTGGTGTTTCCATTGACGAGTTCCGTGGCGAACTGTTGGAAGCTATCGGAAACGAACCGCTTGACACCCCAGCACACGTTGTTGATGCGCCTGTTAAAGAACAGCGTGCTTATTCTCTTGGCAAGATGATCCGCGCACAAGTCACTGGTGACTGGCGTGACGCTGGCCTTGAGCGTGAAATGCACGATGAAATCGTTAAGCGCACCGGCAAGGAAGCACGCGGATTTTACATCCCAGACTTCGCTTTCCGTTCTGGCGTGATGACAACTGCCGCAACTGGCGCAGTAGGCACGGAAAATGTCACCGACAATTTCGTTCCAACTGTACAGCGTGGCGATATGTTCATTGAGGCATTACGCGCAAAGCAAGTAATGGCTAACTTGGGTGTTACTTACATCGGTGGCCTTACTAACCGCATCCGTATGCCAAAAATTGCAACCGGCGCGGCGGCTGGCTTCGTTGAAGAAGCTGGTGATGTTAGCGATCAGTCTCCGACTGATGCTGGCGTAACGCTTCAGCCACGCACGCTTGGCGCAAAAGCCGCAATCTCTCGCTTGCTTGCTCTTGAGAGCGTTCCAGCAATCGAACAGGTTGTGCAAGACGATCTTCTGCGTTCCATCGCTGACAAGATCGAATACTATGCGATCCAAGGTTCTGGCTCTTCAGGTCAGCCAACAGGCATCTTGAACGATGGCAACGTTGGTAATGTTGACATTTCTGTCGGCACTGATGTTGCGGCTCTGACTTGGGCTGACATCACCGATCTGGTTAAGACTGTTGAAGACGCTAACGGCGTTATCAATCAGGCCGCACTTGGTTGGTTGTCAAATCCAAAGGTCAAAGCGAAGATGGCAAATACTGTTAAGGTTTCATCCACAGACAGCGTTATGCTTCTGAATGATCCTTGGAACAGCATCTATGGCTATCGTGCAGAGTTCACAAGCAACGTTCCATCAAACCTAAATCCGGGCGATGGTGGCACTGACGCTTCTGCACTGATCTTCGGTGACTTCTCACAACTAATGGTCGGCCTCTTCGGTTCACCATCAGTTATGGTTGATCCATATTCAGAGGGTGACAGCGGCAACGTTGTTATCCGCGTGATGCAAGAAGTTGATGTTGCTCTTCGTAACGCCGCTTCATTCGCAATCACCGATGAGGTATCAACTGCCTAATTTAACTGGTGGGCGGCTTCGGTCGCCCACCATTTCCCAAGGGGGCTATGATGAAAATTAAGATTTTGGAAAAATGTTATACTGGGGATCGCGGTAATATGTTTGCTGGCGAAGAACACGATTTGCACGAAAACATTGCAAACAAGCTAATTGCTAGAGGTCTTGCGGAAGCAGTTACAGAAAAAAAATATGGTCGTCCTAAGAAGAAGCTGGAAGACCGTTCTTTTGATGTTGCTGATATTGAAACGCCAGAGGACGAATAATGGCTGTTGAAAGCGCAGATGACCGTGCCATCTTCGTCAATGTCGATGACTTCGGTGTTGCGGCGACTTATACACCATCTGGCGGTGCTTCTAGCACTGTCAATGGCATTTTCGATAATGACTTTATCGAGGTTGATGCTGGTGGTGGTGTGGGGGTTGCGCTTCAGCAACCGCGCTTTCATTGCCGCACGGCGGATGTTTCTAGCGCGTCTGAAGGCGATGCGTTAGTTGTTAGCGGCGTTAATTACACTATCCGCATCGTACAAGACGATGGTACTGGGATGACGATGCTGGTATTGGAAAAGAACTGATGGCACACGTTCGTAAGCAAATCAGGGATGCGATAGTTACGGCGGTCACAGGATTAACGACCACCGGTTCTAATGTGTTTCGCAATCGTGTCTATCCGATTGAGCAGGCGAACTTGCCCGGCTTATGTATTTTTACTAGAAATGAAGCCGTTGTTTTTGATACAATGACGCTGGCGAGATCAATCGCTAGGAATTTGGAAATTATGATTGAAGCGTATGTTGTCGGGACTGCGAATTACGACAACACGCTTGACCAGATTGCCGTTGAAGTTGAAGAGGCTTTGGCGGCAGACGTAACTTTAGGCGGTCTTGCGAAGGACGTTATGGTTACGGCTTTTGAGGCGGATTTTAGCGGTGATGGTGAACAGCCTGTCGCTATTGGTCGCTTCACGGTGATGGTTGAATACCGAACCAAAGAAAATGACGTTGAAACTGCCAGCTAACAGGAGTTGAAAAATGGCAACATTCAAAGGAAACGATGGAGTCGTTAAGATCGGCTCTGACTCAATGGCAGAAGTTATCAGCTTCACCGTTGATCAAACTGCGGAAGTCATCGAAGATACATCGATGGGCGATACCGCTAAATCTTACAAAGCATCTTTCACTGATGCAACTGCAACGATTGAAACCTATTTTGATGATACCGACACAGCGCAACTGGCTTGCACTGCCGGTTCTTCTGTGACGGTCAATCTTCAGATGGAAGGTGATACCACAGGCGATCATCGTTTGACCGGCTCTGGCATCGTCACAGGCCGTTCTATCGGTGTTTCTCACGATGGCATCGTGACTGCAACTTATAGCGTGCAGATTAGCGGTGGCCTGACTGAAGACACAGTATCATAAGGAGATTTCTAAATGTCACTGGGGAAAGAAATCTTAGATCGCGTCAACAATAGACGGCAACGGAATGTTATCGAAGTTCCGGAATGGGGTGAAGATGATGCTCCGTTGCTAGTCTATGTTTCACCGCTTACCATCGGTGATATCGATAAATTACAGCGCAAGCACAAAAACTTTTTAGTTGATATGCAAGTGTCTGGAATGGTCGATATGATTATTATGAAGGCCGAAAATAAAGATGGCGATAAGCTGTTCACGCTCGAAGATAAAGTGTATCTTATGAAGATGGACTTGACCGCCATAGCCAATATCGCCGGGAAGATGATGAACAGCATCGATGGGATAGAGGCGCACGAAAAAAACTAACTAGCGATCACTTGCGGTTTAATGTTCTTCAGCTATGTGATCGCTTACACAAGACACAACCGGAAATAGAAGAATTGACGGTTGATGAACTTAACGAGTGGTTCGCTTATTTTAGGATAAAAGAAGATGGCAGATCAAAACCTCAAAATCAGAATCCAAGCCATCGACACCACACAAAGAATATTCAAGGCGGTCGCTAGTCGCCTTAATTCACTTCGCAAGACTGTCTTTAGCTTCCGCACCGCGCTAATCTCTTTAGCCGGTGCTGGTGGCTTTGGCTTCCTAATTAAATCATCAATGGACAGCATCGATAAGATCAGCAAGCTATCACGCACACTAGGTATTAGTGTTGCAGACTTGCGAAAGCTAGAATATGCGGCTGACCTGTCTGGATTATCTGTTGACACGGTTGCGCGTGCTGTTCGTAATTTGAACCGCGTAATGGTTGACTTCCAAGGTGGCACTGGCGATGCAAAAGACGCTTTTGACAAATTGGGTATTACTAGTGATGACTTGAACGCGGTTATGGGCGATCAGTTTAAGGTGTTGGAACTTCTAGCAGATCGCTTTGGTAATGTTGAAAATAGCGCGGTCAGGTCATCTATCGCACAAGACTTGTTCGGCGGTCGCGCGTCTGAAATGCTTCTGGTCTTAGAAGAAGGCGCGGAAGGTTTAGCGCAAATATCTGATGAAGCGGAACGCTTCGGCCTATTGCTGTCAGCAAGCGCGGCGAAGGGCGTTGAGGACGCTAACGATAGCTTCACGCGCTTGTTCGCATTGTTCAAGGGTTTGCGCGATACGGTTGTTTCGTTTCTTGCTCCAGCTATTCAAATGGCGGTTGAGTCAGCGCAAAAATATATTGAACAATTAATTAAATCCTATGACGGTGCTGGTGGGATTAAAGCATTTGCGAGAGATATTAGCCTTTCACTTGTAAGCGCAATTCAAACATTTGCCGAAACGATGGCTTTCATTATTAATCTATTAGTTGGCGCGATTAACGCATTGATCAACGTAATTAATTTTGTAACGGAAGCATTATTAAGAACGACTATGAGCACCGAAAGATATGCTAAAGTCACTAAAGATGCTTTGTATTATATTGAGTCTTTGCGCGATACATTTGGCGATATTAACCCACGCGTTCAAGGTCTGATAAAAAGATTTGAAGAGCTTGCTAAGGCAGAGCAACTAGATGTTGAAGCGATGAGGGAGTTGGGGAAAGAGGCTCAATATTTATATGATAATTTTAACAATCTTGGGCTTAGTGGATTTGAAACTGCAAATGCTCTTTCCACTATTAGTATTCAAGCGGAAAACTTAACAAATGGCTTTGAGTTACTTGGCACATCTATTAATAATATTGGCTATCTTCCAGATGATTTTGAAATTCAGTTCTTTCACATTAGGCAAGCCATCGATTCCGCGTATCAAGCCGGAGAAAACTTAAACGATGTAATGAATACTGGCACAGACAACAGTTACGAGTTCGGAACTGGTCTAAAAGAACTTGCGAAGAACGCACGCAACTTCGGTAAGAATATGGAAGATGTTGTTATTCGCGGCATCCAATCGTTTGAAGATGCGCTTCTAAGCGCAGTAACCGGCACGATGAAGTTAAAGGATGCGTTTAAACAAATGGCGGCATCAATCATTAGCGATATTATTCGGATGACGATACGGATGCAGATTAGCGCACCGATAGCGGAATTTCTTTCTAGCGCGATGCCATTTGGATCAACTGGCGGCACAAGCAAAACTGGCGCAAAAGCAATGGGTGGTTCTGTTGCGGCTGGGAAGCCATATATGGTTGGCGAAAAGGGTGCAGAACTCTTTATCCCCGGCGGTTCTGGGACGATTATTCCAAGCAACCAGCTAGGCGGTGGTGGTGCTGTTGTGCATCAAACCATTAACATTTCAACTGGCGTATCGCAGACCGTTCGCGCTGAAATAATGAACCTGATGCCGCAGATCGCAGAAGGCACTAAAGCGGCGGTGCTTGACGCTAGACGGCGTGGTGGTACATTTGCATCAGCATTTTCTTGAGGTGACAGATGACCATATCATATCCGCTAACACTTCCAACCGCTTCGGGCATCGCTAGGGTAAATCTTCGCGCTGTTAATGCGGTTGCGATTACAGAAAGCCCATTCACATTTAAGCAACAAGTTGTTCAACACTCTGGTCAGCGTTGGGAAGCAGAAGTCACAATGCCGCCTATGCAACGCGCAGATGCTGAAGAATGGATTTCGTTCTTGCTGTCGCTTAATGGCGTGAAGGGGACTTTCTTGCTGGGCGATCCTAACGCGGCAACGCCACGCGGAACAGCGTCAGCCACGCCGGGAACGCCACTGGTCAACGGTGCTGATCAAACAGGCGAAACGCTAACGATTGACGGATTGCCGACAAGCGAAACAGGTTATCTTAAAGCTGGCGATTATATACAGATAGGCGGTGGCTCTGCCGCAACACTGCACAAGGTTCTGGTTGATGTTGATACGAACGTGCTGGGTCAGGCCACGCTAGATATCTGGCCTTATATCAGAACTGCACCGGCTGATGACGCAACGGTTGTGGTATCAAGCGCAAAGGGGCTGTTTCGACTAAGCACAAATCAAACAGATTGGTCAATTAACGAAGCCGCTTTCTATGGTGTAACTTTTGCGGCTATTGAGGCGATAGTATGAGCAGGTCACTTTCTAGTGGTATTATCAGCGCAATATCATCGGAATCGATTAAGCCGTTTTTCGCTATTGAATTGCGTTTTGATACGCAGACGCTTTATTTCTGGACAGGTCTTGGAAATATTACAGTTGACGGCATAACCTATGTTGGCACTGGTCAATTTCTAAAGGTTAGCGAAATATCCGAAACCGCAGAAATATCAGCTAAAGGCGCGATGATAACGCTTTCTGGCATACCGTCAGAATTGCTATCGCTTATCTTGTCTGAACCGTATCAGGGAAGACTTGGCATTATTCGCTTCGGATTAATGGATGCCAACCGCAGTTATTTGCTAGACGAAGATGGTAACTATGTTTTGCAGGAAGATAGTTCACGCATCGATATCACAACTGGCGATCCTAATGATCTGGTCGAAATATTCAAAGGCTATATGGATCAAATGAACATCGAGGAAGGCGCGGAAACTTCGACTGTTGCGCTGTCGATGGAAAGCAAATTAATTGACTTAGAAAGGCCGCGCGTTTTGCGCTATACTGACGCAAATCAAAAATCACGATTTCCCACAGATCGCGGATTTGAGTTCGTTGAAGATTTGCAAGACAAACAATTTAACTGGGGACGGCGTTAATGTTTTATGATTGGGATATTCGGCTTGCTGATTACATCGAAAGCGTTAGGAATAGGCCGTTTGAGTGGGGCAAGTTTGACTGCCTCATTTTTGCTAATGAAGCGGTGCGTGTGCAAACAGGCAAGGGTTTCGCTAATGATTGGATGGGGCGATATGATAGCCCACAATCGTGTTATAAGCACGCTCTAGGGCTGTTAAAGGCTAACAGGTGGGATAATATAGTCGAAGCAATAGATACGCGTCTGACGCGCTTAGATTCGCTTATGCCGCATCGTGGCAATATTATCGGTCGTCAGCGTGAAGATATGTCGGTTACTGGGATTTCTTTAGGTGTCGCTGTTTCTGATCAGGTGGCATTTCTTGGGCATAACGGAATTGAATTTTCCGCACCACAAGAGGAAGATATTTTCTGGCTAATCTGATGCGCTATTTTCTCTTATTCTTTTTGATTTTCTATCCCACGGTTGTTTTTGCTGATCCGGTGTCAATCGCTATTGCGGCGGCTACTGCCGCTTCTTCAACTGCGGTTGCATACGTCACTGGCACTTTAGCAATTAGCGCAATGAGTTATTTTGCCTTAACTTTTGCCGTAACGCTTGGCCTATCTTACATATCATCATCATTACAACCAAAGCCGAAAATGCCAACCTTTTCTGGTCAGCAAGGATATCAGGTCGCCGGTATAGGCGCGGCTCAAGACCACGCGATTATCTATGGGCAAACAAGGGTTGGCGGTGTTGTTGTTTATAAAGAAGCAACAGATAATAATAAATATTTGCATCTTGTTGTTGCGATTGCCGGTCACGAATGTGAAGAAATCACAAGCGTTTATCTTAATGATGAAATACTAACTCTTGATGGTGACGGAAACGCAACTGCGCCATCTAAGTATGACGGTTATGTGCGTGTTAAGACGCATCTAGGCACTGATACGCAAGAAGCCGATGACACGCTTGTTAGCGAGTCAGATGGCTTATGGACGGTTGATCATAAGTTGCAAGGGATATGCTACGCATATATCCGCTTGCAGTTTAACGCAGATAGCTTCCCTAACGGCGAACCGGCGATCAGTTTCTTGGTCAAGGGGAAGAAAATATATAATCCAAACACCGAAACAACCGCTTGGTCAGATAATGCGGCGTTATGTTTGCGCGATTATTTAACGGCTGACTATGGTCTGGCAACTGACGACATTGATGAAACGCTGTTCGCTACTGCCGCAAATATCTGCGATGAGAGCGTTGCGCTTGCGGCTGGCGGCACAGAAAAGCGATACACAATTAACGGATCATTTACCACAGCCGGGACACCAAGAGATATTATAGATGACTTGCTTCGCGCTATGGGTGGGACAATATGGTATGCTCAAGGCTATTGGCGCGTTAAGGCGGCGGCTTACACGACACCAGTCTTATCTTTTGATGAGGATGATCTTCGGTCAGCCATTAAGATTAACACAAGACATTCGCGGCGCGATAACTTCAATACGGTTCGCGGTACATTCAGAGGCGCGGAAACCAATTATCAGGTTAGCGACTATCCAGAAGTGTCATCGGAGTTCTTTATTGATGTTGACGGTGGCGATAAGAGCGTTATTGATTTTGATTTGGGATATACCAATACATCAACACGCGCACAACGTATCGCTAAGATTGCGCTTTATCGTCAGCGTGAACAGTTAAGCGTTTCCGCTTCATTTGGGATGCGTGCGTTTCAAGTTCAGATTGGCGACATCATTAACTTAACAAATACACGCGCCGGCTGGGATGAAAAGACTTTTGAGGTTGTGAATTGGCAGTTTGTTCCAGAGGCTGATGGCTCGCTTATCGTTAATATGGATTTGCGTGAAATATCTTCTGCGGTGTTTAGCTGGGCGGCAGAAGAAAGCGCGTTTGAAACAAACAACACCACGCTTGCCGATCCGTTCGATGTGCCGCCAATCGGTGTAAATATCTCATCCGAAGCGCGTGTTATTAACGAGCATTTGACCAATGTTATTATCGCAACGGTTTCATCTGACGCGCCAGAGCGTATTGATCAGGTGGAAGTGCAGTTTAAGAAGACCAGCGAAACCGATTATCGTTTAGCCGGTTTTGGCGATCTAGGTATAACCGAAGTGCTAGATGTTGAAGATGCGGAATACGATGTGCGTGCGCGTGCGATCAATACGTTCGGGATTAAGGGCGACTTTGTTACGATCACTAATATCACGGTTGATGGTCTAGCCGACCCACCGGCTGATGTTGAAAACTTTAGCTTCAACGTATCGTCTGCCGGTATTCATCTTGAGTGGGATGCTGTTCCTGATCTTGATCTGTCTTTCTATCGCATTAGATACACGCCTGATGAAAGCGGCGGCACTTTCGCTAATGCCACGACTGCGGTTGATAAGGTTGCGCGTCCGGGGAATAGCGTCACAGTTCCACCGCGTTCTGGCACTTATCTTATTAAGGCATACGACAAATCTGGGAACCAATCCGTCAATCCGACTTCTGTCGTTGTGCGTGAAGAAGATTTAGATGTATTCGCAACAACATTAACGCAAGCTGAACATACTGCGTTTAGCGGCACAAAAACAGGTTGTTCCGTTTCATCAAGTCGTTTAAGAATAACTGATCCATCAACTGCGCCATCGACCTCGACTTATTTGTTCAGTAATTACATTGATACAAGTTCGGTTCGGGTTGCGCGTGTTAATATGGATGTTAAGGTGCTTCGGATTAATGATGCGGCAACCGATACATTTGACACGTTGACAGGATTGTTTGATAGCTTGCCGGGCAACTTCGATGATCTAACCGGTAGCACATCATTTACCGATACAAATGTTATTCAGTTTGTATCGACAACAGACGATGATCCGGCTGGTTCGCCAACTTGGTCAGATTATAAGCGTTTCAAGTCTGGTGACTTTTCTGGACGCGCGTTCAGATTTAAGGTAGAATTGCAATCGACTGCGGATGACATCACTCCGGCGATTGAGGAATTAACCGCAAAGGTGAGATATAACTAATGGCAACACACGATTATGTTATTGACAATCAGACCACACCGGCTTTTCGGTCTGATCTAAACAACGCTTTATCCGCTATTGTGACAAACAATAGCAGTTCATCTGCGCCATCCACGACTTATGCTGGGATGTGGTGGCTAGATACGACAAATAATTATCTTAAAATACGCGATAAAAATGATGCGAATTGGATTACGATTGGCGAGTTCGATGTTGCGAATAGTCGCTTTGAGTTGATTAGCAATAGCTTAACTGCGGCATCTGCGGCTGGGATTGATATATTTAATTCATCCGGCACGAAGATTATCGACTTGCAAGTTGCATCGCAAGCAACTGCGGAAACCGGCACGAACAACACAGAAATAATGACACCGCTTCGAGTGGCGCAATCTATTGCGGCAAATGTTGTCGGCTATCCGCAAGTTATTACGACATTAACAAGCGGCACAAGTTACACCATCCCATCTGGCGCACAGGCGATCTTAATTCGCGCTTCTGGTGGCGGTGGAGGTGGCGCGGTACACGCTAACCCCGGCATTGGCGGTCTTGGCACTAATAGTTATACTCAGGGTGGTGCTGGCGGCGTAACAACGGTGTCTAATGCAACACTTGGCATTAGTGTCAATGCGCCGGGTGGTTCGCGCGGCAGTGTTGGCGGTTCTATGTCAACATCTGAATGGCACACAAATCAGGGGACACCCTCTGGCGGTGATGTTTTTTGGAACGCTGGCGCGTCCGGCGGCAGAACAACAGGGAACAATTTCGATAACTCACAAGAAGATGGCGGTGCTGGTTGCGTTGTTCAAAAGTATGTTACCGGGGCGGCTGTTGGCGGCAAGACATTAACTTATTCTTTAGGTGCTGGGGGTACAGCAACAACTAACGGTGGCTCTATTCAGCCAGAACCCGGTCGTCCGGGCTATATTGAAATCACAGTGTGGTAGGTGGAAAATGCCTGATAAAAAGATATCCGAACTTGATGCGATTACCGGTTCAGCTACTGCGGCTGATGACTTCTTTATTGTTGTTGATAGTTCTGGCGCATCAACCAATAAGATTAGTCGTGCTGAATTAAATAACGCGATTGAGCAGGATGTTTTAGAGAACATCAGCATAACTAATCTAACAAGTGATCTAAACACCAACGGCAACGACATCAAATTCGGCGACAACGACAAGGCTATCTTCGGTGCTGGGTCTGACTTGCAGATTTATCACGATGGAAGTCATAGCTACATAACTGAAAATGGAGTTGGTAACTTATACATTCAGTACAATGATTTATTTTTGCAGAGTAACACTGGTGAAAACTATATTTATTGCAACAATGATGCACAAGTTACACTGTACTACGACAACTCCCCCAAACTATCCACCACCGCCTCTGGAATCGATGTGCAGGGCAGTGTGACGGCTGATGGGCTGACTGTGAGTGCTTCTCTTGCAAGTGCAGATTTAGCTTACTTTAATAACACCAATGCTACGGCTTCAGATGTGTTGCGCTTGAACACTGCTGGGGTTGGTAGTGGCACAAATATTCTTGATGTACAATCGGGTGGCACGACACGCTTTTTGGTTCGTGGTGATGGCAACGTTGGCATTGGGACTTCGGCACCTTCATATCCGCTGGAAGTCCACCGTTCATCTGGTCAGATTATTTATGCACAAGCAGATTCTGGTGACGGGTATGTGCGAGTGGATTCAAGTAACGCTGGCTCTGAGGCTATTTTTTGGGCTAGAGCCACAACCACAGGCTATTCTACGCTACAGTTTGGCGACCCTGATGATAGCGATGTTGGCTGGATAAAATACCAACACTCTAACAATTCAATGGCTTTTCGGACAAACGGTATTGAACATATGCGCATCGACAACGTTGGTAACTTGCACGTTGGAAAAACCGTTACAGGAATTGCAACCGCTGGTTTATCTTTGCGTGGTGACGTTAACGTGGCACAATTCACTAGAGATGGCGGTGACCCACTTAATTTAAATCGTTTGACTTCCGATGGCGACATAGTAGGTTTTTACAAAGACGGCACGATTGTGGGGAGTATTGGGAACAGCGGAACTCAGCTCACAATTGATAGTTCTAGTAATCTAGTTTTAGAGGCTAACTCAGGGGCTTCAAATGTTATTACACGAGGAAGGTTAAGACCGCTTGTAGATAACACAGATGACATTGGTTCAGCTGATAGACGCTTCAAAGACCTCTACCTCTCTGGCGGTGTCTATGTGGGCGGCACTGGTTCGGCTAATTATCTGGATGACTATGAGGAAGGGACTTGGACGCCAGCGTTTAATCTAGTAACCGTAACCCACACAGCGCAATATGGTCGCTATGTCAAAATCGGAAGGCTAGTCTATTGCAAAGCAAGAATTGAAGTGTCTTCTATTGATAATCTGGATGGGTCTGGTATTCAGATTACTGTACCTTTTACGGCAAATAGTGGTACGGCTCAAGGTGGTGCGGCAACTACTTTTGCTTACGATA